>Ga0316226_1000525_pt1 | contig 50355 bp, 40 predicted proteins | sample TBH18017metaG_FD_206009 | JGI IMG/M metagenome (GOLD analysis project Ga0316226, IMG submission 206009) | Freshwater microbial communities from Trout Bog Lake, Wisconsin, USA - TBH18017 | ecosystem: Environmental > Aquatic > Freshwater > Lake > Hypolimnion/Profundal zone | place: USA: Wisconsin...
TCTGCCCGGGCACCGCCCATGGCCACAGGACCACCGCAGGTTCACCAGCGCGGCCCGGACGGCTATTTCCAACCCGACCCGGATTTCCTGGAATACTCCCATCTCCAACAGATGGACGTTCCTGAGCCACTCTGGGAGCCCTGAGGGCCTCGCTACACCACTCCGCATTCCTTCTTTCGACGCTTGACGCGCCTGAAATCAGTGCGATATTGGACCCTGACAACCCGGGGACGGTTCTCGGACACATTGGAGGCTCGAAGATGAAGCATCCAACATTAGCCAGACCCGATCTTTGTCCTCAGAGCGGCGTTTGCGATGCCCAAAATGGCGCCCAACCCCTCCTCTCCCCTAAACCCTCACTACCCGATGCGATCAAATTTCCTATCAATCAATGTAAAGGCCATTCCTATCACGTGTCCCCCGCAGTCGCATTAGTTGCCGGTATTGCTCCTGGGTGACATTCCATGCAGCTGCCATGCCGCGGGGAAATTCTCAAAGCCAGGAACCTTCAGAATACGTGATTGCCGGATCATTTTCTCATCGACGCGACAGGTATGGGGAACAAGAATGTTGTGTACCGGATAATCTCCGCGGCTTCTTGTCTTCTGTACTTTCTCAACCTCGACCTCGACTGTCACGGCTTTCAACGCCTGTTGGAGCCACGTCTGGACTTCGTTCTCGCTCATGGGTGCACAATTCTAATGCAGGAGAAACTTCTTGACCCACGCGACCTTGGGCTCCCTGTACTGCGGCGGCTCCTCGTGCTGGACCTCGGGCATCTCGACATATTGGACCGTATGTCCCAGCCGCCGCATGGCCAGCACGAACGCATCGGAGTGGCGTTCCTTGTTGACGGCCTTGTCTGCCGTGCCGTGGCTCAGGTAGTATGGTATGCGCGGCATGTTGGCTGCCTGGGCGAGCGGGGAGGTCTCGGCCAGGGCCGTTTCCAGGTCCTCGGCGTATCCCTGGAAGGCGCAGAACACGCTGCGTCCCACGTCGGGGCGTTCGCGGAAGTGATAGGCCAAGTCGCAGACCGCCGAATTTACGGCGCAGGCGGTCACCGGTTTTTTGGCGTAGCGCGTATACAGCAGGCCAGACAATCCGCCCATCGAGCCGCCGGTGCTGATGAGCGGCACATTGGCGGCCAGCTTGTGCCTGGCCCAAATCTTGTCAACCAGCTCATCGCAGAACGCCCGGGCGCTGCGGTTCATCCAGCTCCACGGTCCGTAATAGGGGAATACCACCAGCGCCCCGGCCTTGGTCCATTCCCATTCGTGCGGTTCCATCTCCACCCGCAGGCCCGGCGCGCCCAAACCGTGAAACTTGAATATGACGCCGGTTATCTTCGGCGAGGGCAGCCACTTGGCCGTCGTCCACGCGCAATCCTCAATTTCCCAGTTCATCTCAGATCCTCTCCATAAAAGCCTTGCGACCTGTAACTCTGGCAATAATGTACCGCCGGAAGGCGGCGGACACAAAGATGGTGGGTCACGCACCCCAGTTTCATCCTTTGACAGCCACGCTGACCAGGCCGGAGATGAAATCGCGCTGAAGGACAAAGAAGAGGATGAACACCGGGGAAGAAAGGGGTTAGGATTTTTATGGCAACATATTAACAATGATAACATAGTCTAGTAAGGTATATGCGGTGCCACGTCAACAACGTAATGCTCCCGGTGGACTGGTATACCACACTCTTAATCGTGGCGTTGGTCGCCGCACTCTTTGTGACAGCTGTTCTCGCCACCATCGGTGTCTCTGACTCCCGAACCCCGATGTCCCTCCTTACCCCAAAACACGCCCAACTCTACCAACTCTGCCAAGTCTTTCCCGTCACCCCTTTCAGGTTGGTCGCGCCGCCGTATTGCCGGCACGCCTTTCGCCCATTACAATCCGCTCCATGCGCATGATGCATTACCCAGCGTTCGCCGGCGGCCTCCTGGCCATGGCCCTGCTGGCGATGGCGGCGGAGCCGCGGACATGGGAGCTGAATGACGGCCATGTCTGGGAACAGGTCGGCTTGCCCACCACCACACCCACCACCCGCCCCACCACCGCCCCCACTGCCGAAGACTACCAGACCATCGATAGCGTCGAGCAACTGATTGAAAACAAGCAATACGGCGCCGCCGACAAACTGGACGTCTATTGGCTGCTCAACCACAAGGTCTCGCCACTTCGCGAGCGGGCTTTGTACCTGCTGGGCCAGGCCAACATGCGCGGCGGCAACCGCATGGAAGCGTTCTATAATTTCGATGAACTGCTCGACAAGTTCCCCGAAAGCAAATACTTCTACCCGGCCCTGCAGCGCCAATATGAAATCGCCGACGACTATCTGCATGGCTACAAGCGCTATTTCCTGGGCCTTCCCCTGCTGGATGCATCGGATGAGGCCGTGGAGATGCTTTTCCGCATTCAACAGCGCTCGCCCGGCTCGGCCCTGGCCGAGAAGGCGTTGCTGCGCACGGGCGATTACTACTACGAGGACTCGCAGTTCGATCTGGCCGGCGACGTATATGGCGTCTACATCAAAAGCTATCCCCGCAGCCCCCATGTGCCGCGCGTGCGACTGCGGCAGGCCTTCGCCAACTACGCCCAGTTCCGCGGCACGAAATTCGACGCCTCGCCCATCATCGATGCCCGCAAGCAGTTGGAAATGATTATCATCGATTACCCCGAACTGGCCAAAGCCGAGAACCTGGCGCCCGTGATCGCCCGCATCGATGTCACTTTCGCCCAAAAGCTGCTGGTGACCGCGGAGTTTTACCGGCGCACCCACGAACCGCAGGCAGCGGTTTACTACTACCGGTTCCTTATCAAAACCTTCCCCGATGCCCCTCAGGCCCAGGAAGCCCGGGAAACGCTCAAGGACATGCCTGCATCGGCGTTGAAGATCCCCGAACCGCCGGCCGCATTGGGTTATGCGCCTACCACGCAATCGGCAACCCGACCCGCCACTATTCCCAGCCGCCCGGAGGTACATTGACGTGACCATACCCCCCGGACAATTTCCCCATGACCAGCAGATCAGGCGTGCTCTCCAGCGAGTCTCATCCCGCCTGACGCTGGCTTGCATCCTGGTCCTGGCTGGCTGTGGTTATCAGCAGGCCGGCCGTTACGACCAGCCCATGCAGAGCAATTACAAGTGGCATTCCCTCTATCGCGAGGACATCCAAAGCATCGCGGTTCCGATCTTCGGCAACCGCACCTACACCCGGGGAATTGAGTTCCGTCTTTCCGAGGCGGTGATCAAGCAGATGGAGGAACGCACCCCTTGGAAGGTCATCTCTCGCGACCGGGCCGACACCATCCTCGAAGGCGAAATCACCGAGGCTTCATTCCTTCCCCTGAGCCACGATTACAACACCAACCTGCCCCAGGAGCAGTTGTTGACCATGACCGTAAAGTTTGTCTGGAAAGATCTGCGCAACGGACAGATACTCGGCGAGGAAAAGAGCCTCTCGCAGAGCGCCACCTACTACCCGACACTGGGCGAAGGCAGTTTTGTCGGCCAGCAACTGGCAATAGAGAAACTGGCCCTGGCGGTCGTGCAGCGTTTGGAGGCCCAGTGGTGAACCGGGGTTGAGAATCCGGCGGACATGGGCTGTCCGCGCCGCGTGTGCCGGTTGTTCCCTACCCCGCCGCCGCCGTGGGTGGAAAAGACCCTCTTGAGTACTTATGATAAGCGGCGGCAAAAGTCCATAGTAGAATCAGGCCGGCGGTAACCGCGCCCGCTTGGCAAAGGATGAGATATGGCTGAACAGAACCCCGACCGACCGCCCCGGAGAACCGGCCGGCCCATGCCCAATGGCGGCAACGGGATGAAGTTCGGACGCGGACTCTTCGGCTGGGTCTTCTTCATTGCCATGGCCATTCTGCTGGTGATGCTGCTGTATACCAAGAACCATACTTCCACGCCCATTCAACTCACCGAGCTATACCACGAATTTGATCGCCATAACGTGGATTCCGTAATCATCGAAGGCGACACGATCCGCGGCTCATTCAAAGCATCGACGCAGGTCTCCAAATCCTCGACCCTGGTCAAGGACTTCACCTGCGAAGTGCCGCCCGGCGCTGCCGGCGGATGGCTGGGGGCTTGGCTCCTGGAAAAATCGCATAAGACCATCACGCCCCTGGAAGTCAAAAACGACCAGAACATCTGGATGGGCATCCTTCTGCCCATGATCCCCTGGCTGCTGATCTTCGGGTTTATCTGGTGGTTCATAATCCGCCAGCTTCGCAACAGCGCCGGCGGCGGCGGCATGCTAGGCAACTTCGGCCGCAGCAAGCACCGCATCACCAGCAAGGAACACACCAACGTCACCTTCGACGATGTGGCCGGCATCGAGGAAGCCCGCGACGAAGTAATGGAGATTGTGGAGTTCCTCAAGAACCCCAAAAAATTCCAACGCCTTGGCGGGCGCATCCCCCGCGGCGTGCTGTTGGTGGGCGAGCCGGGCACCGGCAAGACCCTGCTGGCCAAGGCCATCGCCGGCGAGGCCGATGTCCCGTTTTTCTCTATCTCCGGTTCGGACTTCGTCGAGATGTTCGTCGGCGTGGGAGCCAGTCGCGTGCGCGACCTGTTCAAACAGGCCAAGGACAACAGCCCGTGCATCATCTTCCTGGATGAAATCGACGCCGTCGGTCGCCGCCGCGGCAGCGGATTTTCCAGCGGCGGGCACGATGAACGTGAACAGACTCTCAATGCAATCCTGGTCGAAATGGATGGCTTCGACACCAACGACCAGGTGATTGTCTGCGCTGCCACCAACCGGGTGGACGTGCTCGACCCGGCCCTGACCCGGCCCGGCCGCTTTGACCGGCAGATCTACGTTCCCCTGCCCGACGTCAAGGGCCGCCTGGAAATACTCAAGGTCCACAGCCGCAAGGTCAAGCTGGGCCCCAACGTGGATCTCATGAAACTGGCGCGGGCCACGCCAGGCTTCAGCGGGGCAGATCTGGCCGCCATCATCAACGAGTCGGCACTGCACGCCACCCTGGCCGGCAAGGAATTCATCGAGCAGGACGACCTCGAAGAGTCGCGCGACAAAGTGCGCTGGGGCCGGGCCCGCAAGAGCCGGGTCATCGATGAAAAGGATAAAGTGGCCACGGCCTATCACGAGGCCGGCCACGCCATCATCCAATACCTCCTCAAAGACGCCGACCCGATCCATAAAGTGACCATCATTCCCCGCGGCAACTACGGCGGCGCCACCATGGCCCTGCCGGAAAAAGATCGCCTGAGTTATTCTCGCAATTGGTGCGTCGCCTTCATCAAGGTGACCTTCGGCGGCCGTATCTCCGAAGAAATGTTCTGCGGCGACGTCAACACCGGAGCCGTGGGCGATATCCGCCAGGCCAGTTCGGTGGCTCGAAAGATGGTCCGCGACTGGGGCATGAATGATCGCCTGGGCTTTGTCTACTACGGCGAAGACGAAACCCGCACTGGGTACTTCGATATGGGCAGTCGGGAATATTCCGAAGAAACCGCGAAAATGATCGACGAGGAAGTGAAAAAACTCATCGATGCCCTGTACTCTGAGAGCCGCAAACTCATCGAAGACAACCGCGACCGCGTCGAGGCTCTAGCCAAAGCCCTGCTGACCTACGAAACCCTGGATGGCTCGGACGTTGAGCTGATCATGAAGGGCCAGAAGCTATCCAAGCCGACGGTTGGCGAGTTGCTGCAGCAGGAACAAGCCCGCAGCGCCTCCGCCGTCCCGCCGCATGTCACCGACCCCAATGCCCCCGGAGGCCTCGGTGGACCGCTGCCAAGTCCGGGATGAGTGGTTGGTGGCTTGTGCTTTGTGAGTAAGTGGCCAGTGGTTGGGGGATTCACCTGTTTTTCCGGAAATCCCGGCAATCAAGCCGGTGTTGTTTGCTTGTGTGTGCCCCAACTCAAGCCCTGCTCCAACACTTGGCCAGGCCTGGTGCGTTTATCGTTCAACGTTTCTTCTGCCTCCTGACTCCTCCCCCCATGACCTCGCACGCTACGTACCTGTTGCCTTATCTGGCCGCCGCCCGGCGGCATGGCGCCGGTTTTGGGGCCCTGCTTTGGACGAGCCCCCAGACACAGGCCGCGCGGTTCGACGCCATGGCCCGGCTGTACGATTTTGATGGCCGGCGTATTCTGGATGCCGGTTGCGGCAGGGCTGACCTGCTGGACTACTTTGAGGCCAGGGATATCGCCGTCGAACACTACACTGGCCTGGAGGCGGTCGCGGATCTGGCCGCCGCCGCCCGCGCCAAACAGCAACCGCGCAGCACCATCATCCACGGCGACTTCGTCGCCGACCCCCATCGGCTTGACGTCGGCGTTCAGGCCATCGTCTTCTGCGGCTCGCTCAACACCCTGGAAGCCGGCCAGTTCTACGCCACTCTCCGCAGCGCTTTCGCCGCTGCTGCGGATGCCCTGCTCTTCAATTTTCTGGACTCTCCCTACCTGGCCGGCGCCGACTACCTGGGATGGTACGCCCCGCGTCAGGTCATGGCCTTTCTGGATAGTCTGCCAGGAATACACCGCGTCAACATGCTGAACGATTACATGAGGGGCGATTGCACGATGATGGCTACGAAGGAAACATGAGTCAGGAGTTAGAAGCAAGTGTTCCGCGATTGCATCCTTTGACCCGCCGACTGGTCAAATACTTATCCAGTTATGATATCTCGCAGGTTACCCATGGCCGAGCAACTCCAAGACACTCCATCCGCTCCTCCACCCGTCGTCGTGCTCAACTACCAGAGCGTAGCGGACCACGCCCATCCGCTGCCGCCTCGCCCATGGTGGGTATGGGCTGTGGTTGGCGTTTATGGGCTGTTGTTGGCGGGCCTGGCCAGTCTGCCTTTTATGTTGGCAGTTTCCCCGAGCCGGTCGGACCACGAGGCTTTCGTCGCGGCCTCGATCACGGCGGCGGTTGTGCTGGCCTGCGGGCTGGTGCTGATGTTGGTGCCGATCGGCGTGACACGCCGGCGGCGTGCGCCACGTTGTACCATCGGCTGGTCCATTGCCGCCTCCGGCCTGCTCGCCGGCGGACTGGTGTTTGGCGGAACCATGGCCATGGTGGAACTGCTGGGCAACGCCGGCACAGTCAACAAGGCCTGTGGGCCGGCGATCATCGCCGCCGCCAGCGTCTGGTTAATCTGGGGGATAGTCTTTTCTTTTGTGGTCCAGGCGCATGGCGCAGCGGACGTGGGGATGAAACTGCATCACTGGCTGATCGCAGGCAGCATCTTGGAATTGCTGATTGCTGTGCCGGCGCACATCGTCGTCCGTCGCCGGGACGAGTGCTGTGCCGGCATGGCCACCGGCTTTGGAATCTGTGCTGGCATCGTTGTAATGATGGTTGCCTTCGGTCCCAGCGTGGTGATTCTTTACTGGCGAAGGGCCAGGAGCATCGCCATTCCCAAACGAGTTAAAGCTGGCTCCCTGGACGCGGGGGATAAGTATTAAACCCTGGCTATGTCCTGCGTCCTGCCAATAGCGTCCTGATGCAACTTGCGTATACTATTGCGCCTGAACAAAATTCACGGCCCGAACGGCGGGCCAGACGATGCATTATTGAAGGAGTTTTCCCCCATGGCCAAGAAACCGATTGCCCCTAAGAAGATCGTCCTCGCATACAGCGGCGGGTTGGATACCAGCGTCATTCTGCCGTGGCTCAAAGAGCGCTATCCCGGCGTGAAGCTGGTGGCGTTTGCGGCGGAATTGGGCCAGGGCCAAGAGCTCCAGGGAATCGAAGCCAAAGCCCGCCAGAGCGGCGCGGATGAAGTGGTGGTGATGGATCTTCGGCGGGAGTTCGCCGAGCAATACTGCTTCCCTATGCTGCGCTCTGGGGCGATTTATGAGCGGGATTACCTGCTGGGCACCAGCATCGCCCGGCCGCTGATCGCCGCCAAGCAAGTCGAGGTGGCCCACCAGACCGGCGCCGACGCCGTGGGACACGGGGCCACCGGCAAGGGCAATGACCAGGTGCGCTTCGAGCTGACCTACATGGCCCTGGACCCGGACTTGCAGATCATATCGCCTTGGAAAGACCCGACCTTCGAACTGCGCGACCGGGAGAGCGCCATTGATTATGCCCAGAAGCGGAACATCCCTATCACCGCCAGCAAGAAGAAGATCTACAGCCAGGACCGTAACCTATGGCACATCAGCCACGAGGGCGCCGAGATCGAAAACCCTGATGCCGAGCCCAACTGGGCGGCATGCCTGACCATGGTCGTGCCGCCGGAACAGGCCCCGGAGCAGGGAGAATTGCTGCACCTGGACTTCGAGGCGGGCAATCCCGTCGCCGTGAATGGAACAAAACTGCCCGGCCACGAGCTCATTGCCCTGCTGAACAAACTCGGCGGCAAGCATGGCGTTGGCATAACCCTGCTGGCGGAGAATCGGCTGGTGGGAATGAAGAGCCGCGGCGTGTATGAAACCCCTGGCGGCACGATCCTCTACGAGGCCCACAAGGCCGTGGAACAACTGGCCGTCGAACGCGACACCTGCCACTACAAGCAACAGGTGGCCCTGCGCTATGCGGAGTTGGTGTACTACGGGCAGTGGTTCCACCCCCTGCGCCATGCCTTGCAGGCGTTCATTGACAACGTCAACGCCAAAGTCACCGGCAGCGCTACCGTGCGCCTGTACAAGGGACGGGCCATGGCCGTCGGCGCGACCAGCCCCAACAGCCTCTATGATACGCAGCTCGCCAGTTTCAGCATGGAAGGCTATGACGTGACCGCCGCCCGTGGGTTCATCGATGTGTTCGGACTGCCGATGAAAGTGGCGGCACGCAAGAAATAGCGCCTGAGCGGACGCGGCATCTTGCCGCATTCCTCAAAAAAGCTGCGGACGGCCGCTTCTGCACGCCATCCGGGCCACGCCTCAATAACAAGGCGCTACTTCTCCAATAAAGCCGCCAGTACCTCCTCGCTATCGCACCGTAAATATACCGGCACATCGGTCAGTTCGATGGACGGGGCATGGAGTTCGTTGCCCATAAAGTCCAACGCGCCTACGGCCCCGGGCAAGGGAAGCGTGACGGGCTTGCCTTCCTGCGCCGCCGGGGCGAAATCATTCTTCCAGACAATGGCGACATACCCCTTGGCGGTATGGAACCAGAAAGCATAGGCACGGCCATGTTTGGCTGAGCCGACGGCCTTGAAATCGTGGCCGAGCAGATTGGCCAGGGCGCCAAACGCCGGATACATCTTGCGGGGAGCGCCGCCGTAAGCGAAGAAGATACCCGAGCCATCGGGGCCGCCGCCGCGGGTTACCGAGCCGTTGATCGTGCCGCTGGCGCCGGAATGGAAAAATACTTTGGTCACGCCATGTCCGAAAAGTTCGGCGCAGTATTTGACCATGCCGGCAGAAGCCTCTCGCTCACTGGAAAACCGGCAACGCTGCATGGTCTCATCGCCGATCAAATAACCAGGCGTAAAGGGCGGATCGTCGTTGGCGTAGCCGCCGAACTCGGTAACCCAGATCGGACGCGCCATGTCCTTGGAGCGCATGAGCGTTTCCAGGGCGGCCAGACTCTTGTCGCAAGCCTCGGCCCCGGCGGCCACGTCGGGGTAGAGATGCAGATTCATCGCGTCGCAAAACTGCAGCCCGCCCTCGCTGATGAACTGACTGGCGCGTTGATCGCTCGGCCCGCAGGCGATGCCGGCGATGATGCGAACATCCTTATCCACCGCCTTGGCTGCGTCATGAGCAACTTTCAGCAGATCGAGGTAGTCGCCCATTTTGTAGCCGAAGCGGGCGGGCAGGGAGTATTCGGTGTAGAGCGGCTCGTTGAAGATTTCATAGTAGCGGCAGGTCTTCTGGTAGTGCTCGACTGTCTTGCTGACGTAATTGCGGAAATCGGCCATGTCCCTGGGCGCGCAAGCGGCGATCAGACGGCCGCGGGACCAGGGATGGCCCGAGCGGGCTACCTCGGCGTCGATCTGCTTCAAATCCGCCGTGCTCGACCACTGGGCCGAGGGGTACGGCAATAGGGGCAGCGCGTTGAGCGACTCGGCGCAGATGGCGTTGATGCGTCCATCGGGAATGGAGAAATCAAACTGCCCCTGACGCGGTTCGATGAAGTCCCATGATGGAGTCCATTCACGCATCCAGGTCAGGCCGCCCTTTCTGGCCAGTTGGTTGAGGAGCGGCCAGGGATAAGCCGTGTTCATGCCGAAGGCCGAATCGGAACTGGCGTAGGGGTCGATGATCGCGCAGCGCAGGCAACGGGCCAAGCCGTCGGGATATTCCGGACATGTCCAGGCAACGCAGAAGAACCCGCGCCGACCTTTAAGAATACTCTTCAGCGGAATCTCTGTCCGGGACTTGGCGGCAAGCGCCAGCTCAACATCCTGGCAAGCGACCTGCGCATCGGCGAAGTCGGTGATGGAAAGCTTGCCCTTCACGGTGACCGCGGCATCGGAGGCATTGGCGGCAAAGATGCTCAGATTCATCCCCAGGGCCGGATCGGTAAATACGTTGCCTGGAACCGTGGAGGCAATGAAACTTTCCACCGGCGAACGCGGTTTGTAGTCTGAGGGCATACCCCCCTTCTCAAACTGTATGGCATCGATGTAGACAGTGGCGTTGCTGCGCTGGGAATTCTTCATGTCCAAGGCGACAGCGACCCACACGCTTGTGGCTTCAGTAGGCCGCACGGGCAAGGAAAACCGCTGCCAGTCCGCCCCGGCGTTCACTGAAACGCTGGCCAGGACGCGCGGAAATTCCTGGCCTGCCTGGCAAATCAGCAGGCGTGCCGGGGTGGCGGCTTGGTCGGCCTTCAGATAACAGGCCAGAACGTATTGCTCGCCGCCGGCCAGCGGTATCCAGCCGATATTGGCAACGCCCACCTGGCGGACCTGCTCATTGAATATCTGACTGGAGCCGACAGTCACCAGAGTAATGGGCTTATCCTTGTCAAAATGGATCTTCAGGCAGCTCTTGCCATCAAAGGCCGTGGCATTGTCGATCTCGCCTGGCACCACCGGCAGATTAGTACGGCAACCGCCAGAGCCCTGGAGGTCAGGAGCAAAACCTCCCCATCCACACATGCCGCACTCGAAACTGCTGTTGGGCAGGAGGTTGGTGACGTCCTTGGTGGCCAGTTGCGGCAACCATTGCGTGCGCGTTTCGGCTACCTCCGGCGCCAACGTCGGGGTCAGGGATACATCGGCGATGGAGAGGATGCCGACATCGGTCATAAAAAAGGCCACGCGGCTGTTGGCGGCGGGCAGATCGTTGGGGGCCTGAAAATTCTCCTCGTAATGTCGCCAGGAGGCCAAGAGGCGAAAGGACTTGCCAAACTGGCGCTTCCAGCTTGAGGAATTGACGATATCCACTGTAGCCGCCATGGACGGCACGGTTTCACCGGGCAGTATTCCGCCCTTGGCATACCACGATAGCTTGTAGAATTGGCCCTTCTTGAGTTCCACAGAGCCCATGAGAAGTGCCATGGCATGACTATCGGGGAAGCCGGCGACAAACTTGGTGCAGGTAAGCTTGAGGGCCTTCTTGCCCTCCGGCCCGTCTTCCAAGGCTATGGACTGCTGCATGCCCTGGTGGCCGGCGGTACCCCAACCTTTGGGCAGGCTGTTGGCATCGAGATCGGTAAAGGCGCCGTTCCGAATCAAATTCACGGCCGGCTGCGAGGCAGGCTGGGCGTAAACCACACAGGCGCCGAATGTGACAACTATGGCTATGAGGCAAAGGCTGAGTGTGTGCGCTTTTCGCATTATGATCTCCGGAATTTTGGTCGTTGGTCGCGGATGCCGGATGAGGACATAAGGAGCGACAGGCTGGTTGCGCTGGAGCCACATGAAATCTCACGGATATTTTGCTCGCCGTAGCTGCCAAATCAAAAGGTTTATTCAACAACTTACCCTTGATTGAACCGGCAAACCAGATCGTAAATCTTCCCATGGCAGCGTTGTGCGACCATGGGATCCTTTACCATGGCGATCTTGAGCGTGTCGCAGGTGAAAGCGGCATCGAGGTTGCTCTCCACGGCTCGGCCCATGCCCTCCAGGATCAGCAGGTCGGCGTCGCAGGCGGCCTGGTTCAACTGCGGACTGACCTGCCCCAGGTCAATAAGGGATTCGCCGGTGCCACTGGTCACGGGATGGATGGGAAGAGAAGCCAGTGACGGCTCGACGGCGATAATCCTCGGCCACCACGCGGCTACGTCGTGGATGGTCATATCGTTTAAAGTGGGATACTCGTTGGCAACCAGCGCTACGGCGGTGCCTCGGATGGCCAGAAAACGAATCAGCGGCAGGGCGCCCAGGAGAAAATCGCTGCCGGCGTTGTCGATGAAGAAAACGGCTTTGCCATGGCGATCGCCGGAAAGCATGCGCTGTGCCAGAGCGTCGAAGTCGTCGTAAAGCCACGGACGCAGGGGAAGTTTGGCGCGGGTGGCAAAAAAATCGGGAGCGGCGTCCTTGCAGACCGCCGCCGTGGCCTCGGCGCCCATATCGAAGATGTTGCCGGCAAAAACGCCCTCTATCAGAGTGCGGAATTGCTCCTGCCCGCACAGTGAATCAATCTGGCGGCACACCGCCGGCAAGAGCTTGAGAGCGGCTTCATTTTCGCGGTCTTTGAGATCGATGAAGGAATCGTAGAAGCCGAACTTGCGCATCGACGCATCACGCCAGGAAACCAGGGTATGTATGGTGACCGGCGGATAGGTGGCAAAGTCATGCCCGAAGTCATCGCAAAGCCGGTGGAAATACCGTCTAACCTCCGCCAAGGCGGCGGCGACCGCAGCCGGGGCCTGGCCACGTCGGGTTTGAACGCCGTGCGCCCTGGCCAGAATGGTCTCAAGGTGCCGTTTGAAGAAGCCCAGCCAGTGATGGCGGGCGGGTTCATCAAGACGGAGGTCCCAGTCGCAAGCGACGTACGACGCGGGATTGGCAAGTTTGCAGAATGGTTCAAGTTGCATGGTAACAGTTTAGCAGGTCGCACCGGGATGAATATCCTCTACGCCTAACCCATGTGTCATGGCCGTGGCCGAGGTAGCAGAAATCGTGCTGCGCCAACTCGATTATTACCATCTCGCCTCCCGCCGCGCAGGTTTACCGACAGTCGCTCCCATCTTTCAATTCCACTATTATCGGACCTGCCGCTCGTGCCTCCGGAGCATCATGAACACTGTTGTTTCGTCTTTAGGGGATTCCGCGTAGAATATCCGGTTCGTCTACTGTGGAAGAATGGCCGGTATGCCACCCACGCCGAAACGTCAGGTGTGTCGAGGTAATAGCCCCGCGTCGCGCGTTTTTTCCCCTCGACCAATGAGGGAACCGGGCTTATGACAACGCTGATTCGTAAGTTTATGCCGTCTTCCCAACCACCGGACGTCATGCGCAGTGACCAGGCCCCGGCCTTGCCGAGCGGGCGCCGCCGCATGGGAACCACTACCCGGCGCGTCCGCCGCGACGGCAAGTTCTTTCGCCTGGACAACGATAAGTTTTTCGTCAAGGGACTCACCTACGGGCCATTCGCCCCCAGCAGCGAAAATGAGCCCCTGCCTGAACGCGATCAAGTCCGCAAAGACTTCGCCCAAATCCGCGAACTGGGCGTCAATTGCGTGCGCCTCTACCACACGCCACCGCGGTGGTTCCTGGATCTGGCCGGCGAAATGGGGCTTTATGTCTTCCTGGATGTGGCTTGGCCCAAAAACCTTACCTTCGCCTCGAACCCCGAGGTTGTGCGCCAAGCCCACGCGGCGGTCCGCGAAGCCGCCCGCTCCTGCGGCAATCACCTTGCGACATTCGCCATCAGCGTCGTCAACGAAATCCCCCCGGACATCGCCCGCTTCGTGGGACGGGAAAAGGTGCAGCGCTTCATCGATGAACTGTGCGACATCGTCAAGGAAGAGGCCCCCGACTGCCTGGTGACCTTCGCCAGTTTTCCGACCATCGAATACATCCAGCCGCGCCACATCGACTTCGTATGCTTCAACGTCTACCTGCACGATGAACAGACTTTTCGCAATTATCTGGCCCGCCTCCAGAACATCGCCGGCGAGAAGCCGCTGATGCTGGGCGAATACGGCATCGACACCATGCGCGAACACACGCCGCGGCGGCAGGCGGAAATCCTCTGCGCCCACGTTCGCGCGGTGTTTGACGAAGGGCTGGCCGGAACCTTCATCTTCTGCTACACCGACGACTGGTTCACCGGCGGCTGCCAGATCGAGGACTGGGCTTTCGGAATCGTCACCCGCGACCGCCAGCCCAAGCCCGCCTTCACCGCCCTCAAACCGCTGCTGGCCCGCGTTCCCCAGGTCAGCGACATGATACTGCCCATGGTCAGCGTCATCGTCTGCTCCTACAACGGCGCCAGCACCGTCGAGTCGTGCCTGCGTTCTCTGGAAAACCTGCGCTACCGCTCCTACGAAGTCGTTTTCGTCGACGATGGCAGCACCGACCGAACCCAGGAAATCCTGCGCCAGTTTCCTTGGGTGCGGGTAATCCGCCAGCGGAACATGGGCCTCTCGTACGCGCGAAACGTGGGCATGAACGCCGCCAAAGGCGACATCATCGTCTACACCGACAGCGACTGCGAGGCCGATGAGGACTGGCTGTATTACCTGGTCCTGGCCCTGGTCGGCAGCAAGCATGTGGGTATGGGCGGTCCCAACCTTGTGCCCGATGAGGGAAGTTGGGTGGCGGCTTGCGTGGGCCTGGCACCCGGCGGTCCCACCCACGTCATGATCGACGACCGCACCGCCGAACACGTTCCCGGCTGCAACATGGCCTTCTACACCTGGGCGGCCAAACAGGCCAATGGCTTCGATTCCCAGTTCCGCAAGGCCGGCGATGACGTCGATTTCATCTGGCGGCTCCAGCACCTTGGTTACACCATAGGCTTCGCCCCTTCGGCCCAGGTCTGGCACTATCGCCGCAACACCGTGGAGGCCTATCTGCGCCAACAGCGCGGCTACGGCGAGGCCGAGGCCCTGCTCAAATACAAACACCCAGACCATTTCAACACCCTGGGCGCCAGCCACTGGCGCGGACGCATCTACGGTTCCGACCAGATCGGTGTCCGTATCGGCGGCGACGTCATTTACCACGGACTGTTTGGAACGGCCCTCTTCCAGACCATCTATCGGCGCCAGGCTTCGATGGTGGCAGCGCTGCTCATGAGCGTGGAGTGGCATCTGCTAGGAATGTTTGTAACTCTTTTAGGGGCATTGGCTTATACGCCATTGCTCTATCTGGCTGCGTTCATGTTCCTCACCCCCGTGATCCTGGCCCTGGTCGCCGCGGCCCAGTCGCCACCGCCGCGCCATCGTCACTGGCTCTGGCGGCCTTTGCTGGCCCTGCTGCACTTCCGCCAACCCATCGCCCGCGGCTGGGCGCGCTATTCCGTACGGCTGCGCACCAAAACCCTCAAACTCGAGGCCGCCGGCCACCGCCGGCCCCACGAATTGCCCTTCGACCCCAACGAATGGGGAACCCTGCGCTATTGGAACCCGCAACAAGACCGCCTGCCCCTGCTGGGACGCATTAAGGACGCCGTGGCCGCTGCTGGCTGGCGCATGCGCATGGACGCCGGCTGGGCAGGATGGGACCTGGAAATCTACGGCAGCCGTTATGTTAAAGTCCGCTTGACCACCGCCACCGAGACCCACCGCCGCAACAGCATGGTCACCCGCGTCCGCGTCGAACTGTTAATGAGCACCTTCTCCGCGGTGCTGCTGGGGGCCAGTCTGATGCTCAGCGGACTGCTCCTCATGCACAACTGGCCGGCCAGCCGCACCGCGGTGTTGATTCCGCTGGCCTGGTGGGCGCTGTTCCTGGTCAGCAAATTGCGCGTATCGCGGCCGGTGCTGGGCCTGATAGACGAAGCCGCCGAGGAAGCCGGCTACGTCCGCCTCAATGAAGGCAAGGAAGTGCCGCGCCCCGACCTGGAAACCGCGGCGCCAGTCGCCAACCACAAGACGAATGACAACGCTGCACACTAATCACCCCAAGCCCGTATTTGACCTGCGACTCTACCTGCGGGCGATAGCCTATTTCCGCCAAGACCTGGGGCAGATACTCTGGTCCCTGGGAATGATCGGGACCATGATCGTGGTGGGGCTGCTCAATCCCTTCCCCCTGGCCATCCTCATCGGCTTCTTCGTCAACGGTCGCCACAATGATTGGATTCACCGCGTCTTCATGGCCATCCTGCCCTCCGACCAGCACCGCATCGCCCAGATCATTGTCCTTGGCCTCTACACGCTGCTGCTGGGTTTCTTCCAACAGACGCTCCAGATGTACCAGAAACTCCTGGATATCCGCATCGGCTATAACGGCCTGATGCGGGTGCGCTGCGACCTCTTCCGCAAGCTCCAGGCCCTGAGCCTCGGCTACCATCGCTCGCAACCCCAGGGCGACGCCATCTACCGCCTCAGTTGGGACACCTTCGGAGCCCAGACCATCCTTAACTTCGTCACCGGCACGCTGCTGAACCTCTTGAGCCTGGTGGGAACCGCCGCACTCATGTTTTTGATGAACTGGAAGCTGACCTTATTGTCGCTGACCATCGTGCCGCTGTTGTGGTGGGTGATCCGGCGTTATGCCCGTGTGCTTGAAGAGCAGGCGACCGCCAGCAAGGAGGTCGAGGCGGAATTGACCACTGTGATCCAGCGTTCCGTCGCCTCGGTGGGACTCGTACAGGCCTTCGGGCGGGAGGCCGAGGAGTACAAGCGCTTCCATGGTGCCGTGCGCAACACCGTGGCCACCAATATGAAGATGCACTGGCAGGAACTGATGTTCTGGTTCATGCTGGGAATGGTCTTCACCTTGGGAACCACGGTTATTACCGCCTACGGCGGATACCAGGTCTATCGCGGCCTGATGCCCGTTGAATACCTTACGATCTTCCTGACCTTCCTGGCCACCAGGCTCTACGATCCGTTGCGGAGCCTCAGTTCCGGCGGGGCGACGCTCCAGGCCGGGGCGGCGGGCATGCGGCGGGTCTTCGAGGTGCTCGACCGCGACCCGGTCATCGCCGATGCCCCGGATGCCATCTCCCTGCCGCGACAGCCGCGCGTGTTCAAACTGGAAAACGCCAGCTTCGAGTACAACCCCGGCGAACCCGTCCTGCGCGACATCAGCGTAACCATAAATCCGGGCGACATGGTCGCGTTCGTGGGCTCCAGCGGCGTCGGCAAAACCACGCTGCTTAACCTGCTGCCGCGATTTTACGACCCCACAGCCGGCGTCCTGACCCTCGATGGCCACGATCTGCGCCACATCAAAGTCGCCGACCTGCGCAAACACATCGCCCTGGTTCTTCAGGACAGCGTGATCCTGCCGACAAGCATCGCCGAGAACATCGCCTACGGACGGCCCCAGGCCACGCCACCACAGATCCTCCAGGCCGCCAAGATGGCCGGGGCCGACGTCTTCATCGACAAACTCAATGACAAATACGACACCCAGGTCAACGAAGGCGGCCAGAATCTTTCCGGCGGCCAGCGCCAGCGCATCGCCATTGCCCGCGCCCTGTTAACCGAGGCTCCCATCGTCGTCTTGGACGAACCGACCAGCGCCCTGGACCCCCAGCACGAGCAGATGATCATCGAGACTTTGCGCGACCTCAGACGGCAGCGGACGATTATCCTGGTAAGCCACCGCCTGAGCACCGTCGCCGACTGCGACCGGATATTCGTCATGGAAAACGGCCGCATCGTCGAATCGGGAAAGCACGACGAACTCGTCGCCGCCGGGGGGCTTTATTTTAAGATGGCGAAACATCAGATGCGGCTGGGGCTGGCCAGTGACCAGTCGCCAGTAACTACATCACCCTCTGCAACAGCTCCCCCAGCACTTTCGTAGAATCAAATTTCTCCTCGGCTAACCGTCGGGCGGCCTGCGCGTGACTGGGATAATCGGCGGCGATCGTGGCCAGGGCTTCGACGGCGTGGTCCATGGTATCCACCGAGAACAGTCCCTGGCCCGTCGGCAGCCAGCGGTCGAAGCCGCTGGCCTGAGTGACCACCGGACGCCCGCTGGCCAGAAAGGCCGCGGCGCGATCGCTGAACCATCCGCTGGGCAAAGCTGAGTAGATTTCCTTGACCACCGTGAATTCGCCGGCGCTGGCCTGGATGAAAGAACGGTAGGCGGATGGGCTGATCGAAGCCGTCAACGGATTCGTAAAACGCCAGCCGTGCCCTTCAAAATTGCTGCGCACGTCGGCGGGAACGCTCTGCATGGCCAGTTCCATCGACCAGGGCACGCGCCGTGGCAAGTCCAACATCTTGATCCATTCGGGAGCTTTGCTGCTGCGGTAGCGCCCCCCGGCGAATTCCACGTCGCGGGACGCATGCTCCCACTTGCCAAGGGTCGTGAATGACCGGGCGTGCGCCGGCGTCACGGGCCAGTGCCTCAGGGCTATGGGTTGCCGCGTCGCGATCCAGTTCAGGTCATGGGTGGGAAGGGGACAAGCGCCGGCGCCGATCAGAGCCCCGAACGTCGCCACGTCGTCGAACATGCGGTAGTACTCGACAAATTTCTGATCGTGGATCATCCGCAGTTGCGTGAAGACCGGATCGGTGTCGATCACGACGCACCGCCGTGGCCGCGGCCGCCATGACCGCCAAGGCGTTACGCCGCTGACGCACAACAGCAGATCAGTCCTCCGCAACAGAGCGTCAAGTTCGCCGCGCGTCAGGCCGAAATGCGTCTCTTGTGCTTCGGAATAATAGCAATAGCGCGCCGGCATGCCGATCGTGGCCAGCGCTCCTTCCAGGTAGCGCCGTCCGTAGGCGCTGTCCGCTTCGCACACGTTGGCCAGTGGGTTGAATGGGAGGTTCCAGCGGTCGGCGTCCTCCAGGAACCAGACCTCGTGTCCCATTTCCTGCAGCCCGGCCAGGTAGTTCAGATGATGCCATGTCATTCCCCCCATCGGGAACCCGACGATATATCCGCCAACCACGATACAGAGTTTACGGCCGCTCATTGCCGTGGCCCTTCCGCGCTCGACACTCGCCGCTGCCCGCTAGTTTTCATACCGCAGCACCGAGTGCAACTCGTACTTTCCCAGCCTGGCCCGCCCCTTCAGATCGCACAGTTCGATCAGCGCCGCTATCCCAACCACCGTGCCGCCCAACTTTTCCACCAAATCGCAGCAGGCCTGCATCGTGCCGCCGGTGGCCAGCAGATCGTCTACCACCAACACGCGCTGCCCGGCAACAATGGCGTCGGCATGCATTTCCAACTTGTCCTTGCCATATTCCAGGTCATAACTCATGGCGATCTTGCGGGAAGGCAGTTTGCCCGGCTTGCGTACAATGACGAACCCCGCCGACAGGCAACAGGCCACCGCTGTGCCGAAAATGAACCCGCGGCTCTCGGCCCCCACCACAAGGTCGATGTTCTTGCCCCGATAGGGATTGGCCAGCAACTCCACCGCCATTGCCAGCCCACCGGGATCGGCCAGCAACGGCGTGATGTCGCGGAAAAGAATGCCCTTCTTGGGGAAATCAGGAATGTCGCGAATAAGCTTCTTGAGGCGTGGAATCATTAATAAACCTTTCACTGAACCAGAACTCATTGGAACGCAAAGCCGCCCGGGAGGCAAGAAGAGATAGGCGAGTGATTACAACTGGGAACCCAATGACTCCGCATCCCCGCGCCATTCTTCCTCTGATTTGCGCCCCACTCTCTTCCTTTTCCTTAACTCGCCAGCGCATATTTCAGCTTGGCGAGCGCCTCGTGTTCCAGTTGCCTCACACGCTCGCGCGTAATACCCATACGCTGGCCGATATCCCGCAGCGTCAGGGGATCTTCTCCGCTCAGGCCATAACGAAGTTTGAGGATCGTCGCTTGACGCTCGCCCATCTCGCCCAGTAGTTCGCTCAGCCGGCGCTGCTGCTCGCTATCCAACACCAGTTGGTCGGGGCCTGGATTGTGGTCGTCGGCGATGATTTCTTCAATGCCGACATCGCCCTCGCCGGACCACGATTGCGTCGGAACATTGCAGGCTTTGGCGGCCTTGCGGATCATTTTCATCTTCTTCGGCGACATCTTCAGATGTGTCGAGAGTTCCTCAACCATCGGGGCCCGCCCCAAGTTCTCTTCCAGTTGCCACATGGCGCTCTTGACACGCGACATCATCTCCACCATGTAGGCCGGAACGTGAATCGACTGCACGTTATTGATCAACGCCCGCTTGATCGACTGCTTAATCCACCACGACGCGTAGGTGCTGAAGCGACATCCGTTCTCCGGGTCAAAACCCTCGACCGCTTTAATCAAGCCCAGGTTGCCCTCCTCGATCAGGTCGTTCAGAGGCAAGCCCCGGTTCAGATAATACTTGGCGATATTGACCACCAGCCGCAGGTTGGAACTTACCATGGTCTGGCGCGCGGCCGGATCCTGGTCGGTGGCTATCCTGCGCCCCAACTTCCGTTCCTCTTCGACACTGAGAAGCGGTGCCTCGCTGATCTGCCTCAGGTACAGCTGAAGACCGGATTGCACGGCGGTCGATGCCATAAATACCTTCCATCCACCGGTGCTGCGTTGCAAGACAACCGTCCCATAATCCCGCAACAACCGGGTGGGCACGGCAACCATAGCCGGCTTGCGGGGTCATCGGTCGAAAGAGGGACCCACTTGCGAAGTTGCCGCCGAATAAATAGGAATCTGGTCCCTTTCGCCCGTCCAGGTCTTGCTGGTGGGGCTAATGCCGTAGACTTATAATCCCTGTCTGTCAACCAGTTGGATGGTCAAATGACATTGGGCAGATGATGACGTTGCCGATCAAGCCCCTTACGACGATGCCGTTCATAACGACATGGTTTATGGAGCGTTAGGGCCGTTACTACGTCGAACTTGCATTCGATCTGGGGATTCTGCCCTTTTGGGGGTTGTTGATGTGGGCGCAAAGACGGGAAATTCGCAGGCGAGGCGATACCCCCCCCGGTGCGTGGTCTGCGATTATGATCTTCGGGCCACGCCATGGCCCTGCCCAGAGTGTGGAACCGTGCCGCCCGCAACACCGGGCAGTAGTCAAAGCTCGTAGGGTAAAGGGGGCAAGAGGATGTCTATTGCGTGGTGAGTGGTCAAGCCGACGAACCCTGCTGAAAACATCTTTTCTCTGTGGCGGGTAGTTTGTTGACATCATGAGCAAGTTAGGACTTTCCAGCAGCCCTCCCAGCATCGGACTTTTGTGAAGCAGTCAGGACGGGAAAGCCCTGGCCGCTGTTGGGCCTGCGATGGCTGGATTTGCGGAAGAAGCGATAGGCTGGCAGCAGAAACTCCAGAGCGAGGAGCCAAAGCGGAATGCTGGCGTCGTGCCACCCCTTGTGCCAACCAATAAGGTTGACGACGCCGGCAATATGGTAAAGGCGGCGTTTCATGATTACTGGGGTTTGGCAGGTAGAACCTCGAAGCCACGGCCAGCGTTCAGCCTGCGCCCAGAGGAACGGGGAAAAAATAGGCGAACAGAAGCGAGAGCAACGCCACAAACCAGAGCGGGATGCAGAGCATGTATAGGTGGCATGCTATCCCGGTTGAAGAACCAATGGCTGGATTGTCATACCCAAATCCAAGGAACCGGTGATATGCATCGAAGAACTTTGGACCGGGGGTCTTTGTATGTATGACCTCCCACTGGCCACCTTGTGCCAGGTTAGATGTGCTGGCTAGCACAATGACGACGGTAAGACCTCCACAGTCAGCCTGCACGGCGCAAGACGACATCGCCCACGTTGGACTGGAAAGCACGTCACGAAGTGACTCGCTTCTGATCCACAACGCCACCGCCGCTCCGCAAAACAGCATGCAGACGATGGCGGCAATCTGGCAAAGGCGGCGTTTCATGATCTCTTTGGTTTGGCGGGCAGGACTTCGAAGCCCTGGCCAGTGTTTAGTTGTCGCCGCCGAGAGCCACAGAAAAATAGGTAGGCGAAGAGAAGCCAGCCCAACGCCACAAACCAGAGCGGTAGGCACAGCGTGTACAACGTAACGGATGGCGTCAGATCAGTTGGGAAATCGGCACTGTTGTACCCGAAGCCAAACAAGCGATGGTGTAAATCGTCGATCAGCATGCGACCCACGGCCCTATCGTGCGTAAACGTCCACGAACTGGCCATTGTCGAGCTGCCGTGAAGAATAAATAGGAGAATCCCGCCCCGGTCAGTCGCCATCATGCAGGACCAGTTTGCCCACCTTGGACTGTAAAGCTGATCGTCTATTGACTCACTCCTCACCCACATCGCCAGTGTCGTCCCGCATAACAGCAAGCAGGCAACTGCGGCAATCTGGCAGAAACGACGTTTCATGTCTTTGTGGTTTAACTATCTTCTTCCTTGGTGGTGTTCCGCCTGACGACCGCCAAGAATCCCCCATCGTGGTACTTGCCCGGGTCTTCTCCCACGCTCGGAAGCGTCAACACCTGCTCCTCAACCGCGTAGTCCCTGTGGCGGCTCAGAAACGCCTGAACCTGGTCCTCGTTCTCCTCCTGCCACAGGCTGCACGTGCTGTAGATCATGCGACCGCCCGGCGCCAGTCGGGCTGCGCTGTCATCGAGAATTCGCCGTTGCAGATCCGCCAATGATTGCAACGCGCCTGCCCCTTGCCCATACCGCGCCTCGGGACGCCGGGCCAATACCCCGCTGTTGCTGCATGGAGCATCCACAAGAATCCGGTCAAAAAAACGTGGCCCATCCGCCGGCAGATCGCCAACCCATCCCACCGGATATACCTGCACATTCGCCAGGCCTCGCTTGCCAGCCAGGCGTCCCAGTTCCTTGCACCTCTCGGCGTTGGAGTCCATGGCGATCACCATGCCCCCGCGTCCCGCAAGCTGGCTAAGCTGCAGTGTTTTGGTTCCCAGCCCACAGCAGCGGTCCAGCACCACCTGCCCCGCCATGATGTCACAGTGATCGGCAACCATGGCCGACGTCGGATCCTGCGCCTGCGCCAGGCCCTCGGCGGCCCACCGCCCCAATAGATCGCGCTTGGCCCCTTTGACCACATACATGCCAGCGACTTCGTGGGCCGCCAGTTCCACACCCTCCTGTCCGAGTTGCTCGATTGTGGTATCTCCGATCAGGCGGATGATGAGCGGCGCTTCACGATTGTCATGAACGCAAATCTCCAGCGCCCTGGCCGTGCCCACCATCTTGCGAAGTCTCCGGAAAACCTCCGCCGGATGCGATAGCGCGATAACCGCGTGTTCCTCGGCCTTTGCGACCGTTGGCAAAGGCGCATTCGGCTTGGCGCAGGCCCGGCGCAGGATGGCGTTGACAAATGCCCCCGCCTTTACGCCGGCCAGACGCTTGGCCTGCTCCACCGCCTCATCGACAACCGCCCGGGCTGGCACGCGTGCGAGAAACCTGAGCTGATACAAGCCCATTGCCATGACTTTCTGGAGTTGTGGATCGATGTTGCGCAGGTTTCGGTTGGAGTAGTGGGCGATCAGATGCTCCAGAAGCAACAGATTGGTGACCGTGCCGGTGGCGATCTGCTCGGCCAGGGCCAGATCGCGCGGATCGCAACGATCGCCTTCAGCCGGCCTGGGCAGGCGGCGCACACTGTGCGGCGGCCAACCCGGAAGTCGCTGCTGATCCAACGCCCGCAAGGCCATGTCGCGCGCCGACAATGCTGCACCCATAATCTATGCCTCCTCCGCCACACTGCGCACCAGGTCCAGGTAGCGCCGCGCCACCTCCGGCCAGGCGAACTTTCGCGCTGTTTCGGCGGCGGCCACGGCGGCCGCGCCAAGATCGCCGCTGACGTACGCACCCAATGCTTCGGCGAGCGCCGGGACGTCATTCACCGGGACCAGAAGTCCGTTGCGCCCGGGTTGGATCATCTCCGCAAAGCCCGTCGCCTGCGAGCCGATCACCGGTTTCCCGCAGGCCATCGCCTCCAACGCCACGTTGGGAAAACTTTCTTCGATACTTGGCGTCGCCGCAAACCGGCAGTGTTGCAGCAGCCAGCGTTTGTCCGCTCCGTCGACCAAACCGGCGAAGATCACCCCCGGCGCTACCGCCACCGCCTGGTCCTTCAGCTCCTGCAGGTCGCGGCCGTCCCCGGCGATCACCAGCGCCCATCGTTCCTTCACGCTCACTGGCAGGCGGCCATAGGCGTCAATCAGCAAGTGAAACCCTTTCCTTCGTATCGCCCGTCCCAACCCCAGGATGAAGGGCCCTCGCAGGCGGGCATCGGCGGCAAACCGGGATGCCGATGCATCGGCGCCCAACCCTTCGACATCCACGCCATTGGGGATGCAGACCAGGCGGGCTTTCTCCCGGGCCGGAGTATCCGTTCCGAGTATTTCGCGCACCAGTTCTTCCATGGCCGCTGACAGGCAGACTACGGCGCCGGCATTGGCCAGTGCCCAGCGCAGTTTGCGCCACACGCCGGGTTTCTTACGCCAGCGCGACCCGTGGTATATATCCCCGCCACGCACGTGGATGATGGCCCGGCGGCCGATCGACGCCGCATACTTTACCACGGCATAGCCGCAGGGAAAAGCGTGGTGTCCAATGACCATGTCGAAAGGCCTCTGTTCCCGGTCCAGCACGCCTATCCGCCGGCGCATCCACCATGGCCAAACAAGTGAAGAACGCACCCTTCGCAACCGCCTCACTTGATAAGAAACCGAGATTTCCCCTTCTCCCTGCGTCGGCCGCGGCGCCAGCACCGTACACTCCGCGCCCAAGTCCGTCATGGAATGCGCCAGCTTATCGATCGCGATCTCCGCTCCGCCTATATTCGGCAGAAAAGTGTCGGTGACGTGCAGTATTCGCATGCCGGCGCATTGTAAAGGTCGGTTGATAATTTGCCAGTTGCAATGCCGGCAGACCAGGCGATCAGGCGCCGGTGTGCCCAATTTTTCCACCGAATGTATAATGGCGTGGTAAGGACGGTGCTTTCCAACCCCACCGCAGCAGGTCCAGTCCTACCACGACGATGCTCAAGCCGATGAACCCACTGCGCATCTTATGTAAAAACTCTGCCGATTTAGCCGGGTCTCCCTCGTACACCACCTGAGTTGGTGGTGCCGTGTAGTTCATGCACTGCCGCTTCCAGTAAGCAACCTGCATTTCATGCCACATCGCTGAACCCCGCCACCATGCCCACAGCAGCAGGACCAACACTGCGCCGATCACAAGTCCCAGATGCACCCTCTTCCGCTTATGCCAAGGCAGCGGCTCAGAGGAGTAGTCGAGTTGGTGAATGTGAGGGTCGGGCACGTCGGGTATGAGTCACACTCTTCGCGCTTCCTTGGGCGGCTGGCCGAGACGCATCTGCGGCATCATCACACGCATTGGTCGCGGACGCTCATTGCAGATCCAAAGTACCAACTCCAACCTGCTCGCCGCGAATGACGCCCATGCGAACATGGCCTTTGTCGGGCAAATGCTGCAGCAGGGCGGCGAAATCGGACAGCGATGATACGCGATATCGTCCAAGCTGCACGATGATGTCCCCGGCCTGAAGCCCGGCCTTGGCGCCGACGCCATCGCGGTCCACGGCGCTGACGAACATCCCATCCTCCGCCGTCAGACGGTACTTTTCGGCCAGCATGGGGGTCAGCGGCTCGATAGTCAGCCCCAGCCGCTTCTTTGCCTGAACTATCGCATCCGGCGGCGCCACGGCCTGGGGAACGATTTTTTCTCTCTTGTTGTCCTGGAACACAACTTCCATCGTCTGACCCGCCTTGGCACGCAGCAGGATGGCATACGCATCGACCAGATTGGCCGGATGTTCGCCGTTGATGCTCTTGATTATGCGTCCCGGCGGCTGATTCTTCTGATCTGCGCCCGCCGGTTTCTCCATGGTTTCCACTTGGCACTCAATCGTCGCCGGCGGGTTGAGGATGCGATGTTCCGCAAGACGCAAGGGCACATCCACCTTGATTGCCTGGGCGGGATTCATCAGCTCGGGTATCAGATTCAGCAGGCGATTGATGGGTATGGAAAACCCGATGTTCTGGGCATCGCTGCGAATAGCGGTATTTATGCCGATGACCTGCCCATAGGCATTCTGCAACGGTCCGCCGGAGTTGCCGGGGTTGATCGCCGCGTCGGTTTGAATCAGATCGGCCAGCATCACCTTGTCGTGGGCATCCTTCAAATCTCGGTGCAGGGCTGACACTATGCCTGTGCTGACACTGTGACTGTATCCCAGCGGATTCCCCACGGCGATAACCGGCTCGCCGATCATGAGATCGCTGGAATCTCCTAATTCAATGGTTGGCAATGGCTTGTCGTCGGCGATCTTCAACACTGCCAGGTCGGCGTCGGCATCGGCGCTGATCAGAGCGGCCGGGAGTTTACGGCCATCGACAAGCTCGACAGTGATCTGCCTGGCGCGGTCGATGACGTGATTGTTGGTGACGACGTAGCCATCTTTATGGATAATAATCCCGCTGCCCAGCGAGTTGGCGGGAATGCGCTGCACATCGCCGAAGTCGAACTGCTGCCAAAACGGGTCCGCTCCAAATGGCGATAGACGGCGGTTTATAAGTTTGGTCGTGGAAACATTGACCACCGCTCCCTTGGTGCGTTCAACGACCTCGACCGTCACCGTTCGGCGCAGGTTGACCTTGTCGCGGTCTGCCGTATTGATGCCTTCTTGAGCGCGGCAAAGTGAAGGCCCACACAACACCGCGGTTAGCAGTGCCGCGTATAGTAAACCGGCGCGATCGTATTCATGTGGCATATATTCAAACTCCAGTTACCGGTTAACGATATACCAATCACGTGGCGTGTTTCAAGAGCCAGTTCGCGGTGTCGCGGTGTCGCGATCCGTTGTTATGATTTTTCCTTCTTGGGCCGGCCTGGGTCGCGCAAGTTTGGCAGAGGATCGATACGCACGGCCGAGGCACGTTGCCAAGTTGGTCCGCCGTAGGGGCGATCGCGGTTGTCTCACCCTCCCCACAAGACCATCCCTCGCACGCCACGGCGATAGCAGTTTAGCCCAACCGCCAAAACTTGTATTCCTGCGATATCCTAACAGGAGCACACATATTTTGATCCCCTCCGCCCTCGCTCTCACTGAACACCGCTATCTGTGACCATCCGTGTTCATCTGTGGCTACCTCTTCTCTTCCTCTGTGCCTTTGTTTCTCCATTGGGATATTCGCTCAAAAACGCCACAAGTGGGCATCCATCTTGACGCCATCGCCCACTCTGAGTAGAAAATACGCTTTCGGAACTAAGGCGATGGGTCTGCGGCAATGGCCGACGGCTGACGGCCGATGGTTGTACGTTGTCGCCTAACGACAAGACCCGCCCCGATGGCCTCGCAGGCCACAACGATGTAAATCATTGTGGCTGCGATACTTGTCCCGACAGGTAATTTTTTTAGAGGTTTTATATATTATGGGTGATGCATATCCGATCACGCCGGTTAACACACCGCCGGTACAGACTAAGAACCGCGTTATCTGCACGGCGATTCCCGCTCCGCAAAGCGTTCCCATGCTCGAACAACTTCGCTCCGTGGAACCGGCCTGCATGGAAGGCCAGCCACCTATCATCTGGGACCGCGCCCAAGGCTCCAGTGTCTACGATGCCTGGGGCAATAAGTGGATCGATTTTTCCTCGGGCGTGCTGATCACCAATGCCGGCCACGGGCCCAGGGAAGTCATCAAGGCCATTACCGCCGCCGTCAAGAAGCCCTTGCTGACCACCTACTGCGTCCCCCATGCTTACCGCGCCGAACTGGCCACGGCCCTGCGTGATGTGGCCCCATCCAAGGATTTCAAGGTAATGCTGCTTTCCACGGGCAGCGAAGCCAACGAACTTTGCGTCAAGCTCTGCCGCGAAAACGCCCGGCGGCGCGGCGTTAAGGACGCGGTCATGGTTAGCTTCACCAATAGCTTCCACGGCCGAACCATGGGCTCCCAGCTTGTCGGCGGCATTCCCAGCCTCAAAGAATGGATCGGCTATCCCGACTCGCACTTCGTTCAGGTCCCCTTCCCCGATGGCGGCGTGCGCTGCCAGCCGGAAGACAATGACTTCGCGGCCTTCGAGCGTGTCCTCAGCGCCCAGGGAGTGGCCCCCGAACGCGTCTGCGGCGTGGTCAGCGAAACCTACCAGGGTGGAAATTCCAGCTTCGCTCCGCCCCAATACATACAGCAACTCCGCCAGTGGTGCGACAAGTACGGCGCCGTTCTGGTTCTCGATGAGGTTCAGGCCGGCTTTGGCCGTACCGGCAAGTTCTGGGGCTTCGAGCACTATGATGTTGTTCCCGACCTGATCGCCTGCGGCAAGGGCGTCAGTGGATCGCTGCCTTTGTCGGCGGTGATCGGCAAGACGCAACTCATGGACCTCTTCCCGCCCGGCAGCATGACCAGCACGCACTCCGGCAACGCCATTTGCTGCGCCGCCGCCCTGGCCAGCCTGAAGGTCATCCAAGACAAGGGCCTGGTCGAAAACGCCGCCAAAATTGGCGTCATGTTCCAGAAGAGCTGCGCCAAGATCCGCGAGCGTTTCAAGGATGTGATCCTGGCCCATCATGGCAAGGGCCTGGTGGCCAGTCTGCACTGCGTCAAACCCGGCGCCAGTGAGGCCAACCCCCGCCTGGCCTGGGAAGTGGTCGGCGAATGCGTCCGCCGCGGCGTCATGCTCTTCGCCCCGGTCGGTTTCGGGGGAGCCAGCGTCAAGCTGGCGCCGCCCCTGTGCATTACCCGAGGCGCCGCCAAGGAAGCCCTGGAAGTGGTGGAAGAGGCGTTCGCTTGTGTGCTCAAGAGGTAACGGAGTCCAGAAACCATGCCATCCCTAGACGTAACCGTGGTCGGTGGAGGAATGATCACCCACGATCAAATCCTGCCGACGTTGTATCACTTGCAGCGCCAGGGCGTCGTTGGACGACTGGCGGTCTGCGCCCTCAGTTCCGCGGAACTCAATGCCTTGGTCACGCCCCGCTACACGACGGCGTTTCCCGGCCAGGCATTCGAAGCCCATCCGCCCCTGGACACTGACCCATCGCAACGCGATGGACAGCGCTACCGCCAGGTCGTCGCGGCCATGGAACCCGGACAGCTTGTGGTTACGGCGGTGCCCGATCACCTGCATTTTGAGATCAACATGTGGGCCCTGCAGCACAACCAACACGTGTTGTGCGTCAAGCCGCTGGTGCAGTCCATGGCCCACGCCAAGACCGTCGAGGATGAAGCCCGCAAACGTGGCCTGGGCGTATTTGTGGAGTACCACAAGCGTTATGACCGCCGGGCACTCGAAGCCCGCGGGCAATATCGGGCCGGGCGGTTCGGCCAATTCAAAGTGGGCCAGGCCAGCTTGGTCGAGCCCTATTACTACCGCAACTCCAACTTCCAGAACTGGTTCCTCAAAGACCGAGCCGACCCGTTTACCTATGTAGGCTGTCATTACGTGGACTTGGTCTACTTCATAACCGGCCTGCGCCCCACCGGCGTTTCCGTCTATGGCGTGGAAGGCAAGTTCCCCAATGGCAAGGACGCGTATCTGTGGAGCTGCGGCCAAGTGATATGGGAAAACGGCGCGGTCCTGAACGTGGTGAACGGCCTCGGCTATCCCGATGACGGCGCTGGCAGCAACGACCAGGGCATGAGCCTGTTCTGCGAAGGCGAAGGAGTCGGGGCCGTCATCAAGCACAACGACCAATTCCGCGGAGTGGAGCACGCCTATGTCGATCGCCAGAGCGGCGCCCCCTTCCGTTATGTTAATCCCGATTATTTCCGCCTCGTGCCCTGGAATGGTCCAGGTCTGCGCCCCGTCGGTTACGGCTACGATTCGATCGAAGCCGCCGTGCAAGCCGCCGTGCAGGTAGGCAACGCCGGACCCATGAATGGCGGTCCCGAGGCCCTGAAGCGGCGTCAGGCGGTCCTGACCGAAATCGACCAACGCGGCTTGCTGGCCACTCCCGCCAACAGTTATATCAACGAGTTGGTTGTGGAAGCGGCTAGAATGTCCCTGGCCAACAAGAGCCACCTGGTGCAAATTTCCTACGACCCGGAACCCCGAGCCGTATCGCCGAGATAACGCCGCACAAAAATCCAGACCCATGCGCTACGCTACCGGCCTGCGGTATTTAACCGCTTGGCGACTGCCGTGGCTAATCGGCGCGGCGCGTATCTGGCGGCGATCCCCAGTAATCGATTCCGCACCCCCGGGATAACCACCCGGCGGCCCTTTATTAGCCCCGCAAACCCAGCCTCGGCCACCGCGATAGCGCTCATCGAGACGTTATCCTTAAACAGCCTCGCTCCCTCCGCCCTGGCACGCTTCTGAAACTCGGTGGCCGTTGGACCCGGACACAGTGCGGTCACGCGCACGCCGCTTCCTGCCAGTTCGCTGTCCAATGCCTCGGAAAACGACAGGACATAGGCTTTGCTTGCAAAATAGACCGCCATCAGCGGCCCCGGCTGATATGCTGCCATCGACGCCACGTTTAATATCTTGCCCGCCTTGCGCAACACCATCTGCGGAAGAAAGAGCCGCGTCAGGTTGGTCAGGGCCACGATGTTCACCTGGAGCATCCCCAGTTGCGTGGGCAGGTCGCTGTCCACAAACCGCCCCAGCGACCCAAACCCGGCATTATTGACTAATACATCCACCGGGCGATGCAGACGTGAGACTTCATCAAAGAGTTCCCCAGGCGCCGTAGCCAACGACATATCCTTCTCGATGACCTCAACCTTCCCGCCCGAGACGCGGCATTCGACAGCGACCTCCTCCAGTCGCCCCCGGCTGCGCGCAGTAAGTATGAGATCGTACTTCTGGCGGGCAAATATACGCGCCAGTTCGTAGCCGATACCGTACGATGCGCCGGTTATCAGTGCGCACGCAGCCATGGTGCATCACCTCTCAGCCATCTTCGGACCAGCGTTCGCCTACAAGCGCTGCTTACATCCACATGCCGCGCCACGTCCTCCTTCGCCCCTCGCCCCCATCATCCCCACGAGCACAGGAACCCGAGGGCACACGGGACTACAAGCAGCACACGAAGAATTACCTGGCCAACTATTACTAGGTAGTAGTGCGGCGGGCGACGCCGCACCTACCAACGATCATTTTTTGTAGAACGTTGGCAGTGGCCTCCCGAGCTGTTCCCATCGCTTGTTTACCGCTTCCATCTTGCCGGCGCTGTTCAGCACATGCAGTTTTCGCTGCACCATGCTGGTGATCGCTTCGCGGGCTGGCCCAAGGTAATTGCGCGGATCGAACTCCGCTGGCTTGGTCGCGAAGACCTCGCGTATCTTCGCCGTCATCGCCAGACGCAAGTCCGTGTCAATATTAACCTTGCACACGCCGTACTTGGTGACGGCCATGTGGATCTGTTCTTCGGGAACGCCCTTGGCGTTGGGCATCTTGCCGCCATACTTGTTCACCAGGTCAATGAACTCCTGCGGTACGCTGCTCGATCCATGCATCACCAACGGCAACCCCGGGCAGGTCTTCATGATCTTTTCGACCACGTCGAAAGCCAACTTGGATTCTTTACTGAATTTATAGGCGCCGTGGCTGGTGCCGATGGCCACCGCCAGGCTGTCGATACCCGTGCGCTTGGCAAAATCAGCGGCCTGCACCGGGTCAGTGAGGAACTTGGCCAGATTTTTCTCGTAGTCGGCAGCGCTCAAGCCGACAACATGCTCTTCGATACCACCCAGTTGGCCCAGTTCGGCCTCAACCACCACGCCCGCCGCATGGGCCGCCTTGACGACGTCGGCAGTCTCCTTGACGTTCTGTTCGTAGGGATGATGGCTGCCATCGATCATGACGCTGGTATAGCCGTCCTTGATACACTGTTGGATGAGGTCCAGGGTGTCGCCGTGGTCGCAATGAATGGCGATGGGCAGTTCCGGGTGATCCTCGACGGCGGCGTCGATGATGTGCTTCAAATACCGGATATTGGCATACTTGCGAGCGCCTTTGCTGATCTGGAGGATCAGCGGACTTTGCTCCTTGGCGCAGGCCTCGATGATCGCCTGGGCAAGTTCCATATTGTTGACATTGAACGCGCCGATCGCAAATCCGCCGTCATAAGCCAGGTCGAACATCGGTTTGGTGGTCATCAGAGGCATGAGAGCTTTCCTTTCTACCTAATTGTGAGATTCGTGAAGCCAACTAAGGCCGCGTAATGTACGGATTACCTCTCTGCTTTGCAACGACGCCAGTGGCGAGATTCGAGGATTGGAGGTCGGTAGTCGACGGACACGGGGGCGGGGCAAAACGAAAAAGAGCCATGTAGTCAAACGCTTGCTGTCTTGTATGGTGGGCGTACGCGCACTACTTGTTCACCACCTGGCGCTTCTACTTATACCAGCGTTTGGTCCACCTTCCAGCCCGGGGATCCTGGCCCTGGCGGAGTTGGTCCATCTTGTAGGCCCATTTATAGAGCCATTCGCGGGGAATATCGGGGGAGCCCACCGCGAAGGTCGTGCCGAGGTACTTGAGCTCCTGGGCGGGAGGATACTGGGGGCGAATAACCTGGCGCAGTTGCTCCAGATCCTGGCGCATGGCCTCGTTGGCGGCATCGCGGGCGCCTTGGTCCGGGGCGGAGGCCAGTCGGCGGTAATGCAGAGTGGCCATGATCATGGCCGAACGAAACGCCAGTTGCACCTGGTTGGACAGGAGCCTGGTCTTGAGAATCTGGTAGTCCTCGGGAGACAACTTGTCCTTGACCAATTCGAGGTTCCACAGACAGCGGTCGGCCTGAAGCCTGGCTGCGGCCTTATCCGCGGCTACCTGGGCGGTGAAGGCCGGGTCGCCATCTTCGGCGGCGTCGCGAGCGGGAAGGTAGCTCTTGTCCCACCACCAGTTCTGCCAGAGGTCGCCGAAAACGTCTTCATCGGCCAGTGGCAGCGGCCAGCGTGGATCACTGAAGGAGAAGGGACCGACGCTGAGCATTTCGGAAACGACCCCACCGGTGGGCTTGAGGGCGGTGATCACGCCGGAGGCGGCGGACGGGCCGTAGCGGTTGGCGGCCCAGGCGTTCCAGATCTCATCCAGATTGTCGCTGGCTCCAGTCGCCAGCATACCCAGGGTCCACAGATTGACCTCGGAGGGCTGGTTGAGGACGCTGGCGTCATCGCGATCCACGCGGACGCAAATGCCGCTGACGTTGTTCTGGATGCCGTAATCGAAATGCTTCTTGAGGAGTTCGGGCATGCAGTTGGCTACGGTGTTGCGGAGGAAATATTCGCCGGCCACGTCGTATTCGATGATCTGGGGACGCGAGCCGACATGGCCGATCTCGGCGGCGGAGATCCCCCGCGTATTCCAGTCCTGGGGAGTACACTTGCTCATGACCAGCTGATCGGCGGGAAACTTGTCGATCGCCGCCATGGTGCTTTGCAGCTCATCGGGATACCAGACGAAGGTGCGGAAAATGAGCGACTTGCGGTACTTGTCGGTCTTCTGCCGAAGCAGGGCCACGAGTTTGGCCAGGAAGTCAGTGTCGGTGGCGCGGATCTCGGTCTCGACCACGGTGAGGACCAACCCATCGACGTTGGGAACGGCATCGCGGAGCATCCATTCGTAGCGGTCATCCAAAAGCGCAAATAGCTTGTCATTGCCGGCATCCACCGGACCGAGGTATTCCGGCATCCATTCCCGGGGGATCTCATTGAGTTCGTGGACCCACAGGGTTACCTGCATGCCCAGGGAATGGCAGTAATCAACCAGGTGTTCTTCGGCATCACGGCGGGCGAATTCCTTGACTCCCGAGACGGTGGACCATTCGATCTGGAACTGCACGCCGTTGAAGCCCAGGTCATGGGCCAGGCGGATTAGCTCTTTGTCGGCGCGGCCGCGATGGAAAGAGACGATGCGATAGGGCAACGGCGGGCGGATTTTGCCCGGGGTGATGGCTATCGCTGGGCGAGTGGCGGCGGAAACGCCGGCGGCGTGCCTGGCGGAATCGTGCCTGCCGCAGCCGGGGAAAAAACAGAGTAAGAGGAGGAGAGAGAAAAGGTGAAAGGTGAAAGGGAAAAGGGAAAAGGCCGACATTGCCGCCGGGAGCGACCGAGCGCTGAAGCCTGAAGGCTGAAGGCCGAGATTGAAAGCTGGCGTGATCGGTTCCATAGAACGCAAGTATACTGCGGAGGCGACGGCGCGGCGAGGAAAAGGGGACCAGACTTGATCCCCGCTGAACTCCTCCTGTAATAAGGGGCTATCGCCCTCAGCAATGCGAGCGTTCAGCCCAGAAAAATTCCCGCGACGGCTTGCCGCCAAACCGCGAAGAACTCCACGAAACGCCCGCCGGGATACTGGCGCGATTCCATCTTGAAAAGCCGCCGCGCGGCCATGATGGCGACAATGCCGACGACGATGCCGAAGAGTGTGTCGATCGCAAAATGGCGGAGAAGATATACGGTGGCGCAGATCTCGCCCAACAGCCAGGGAACCAGCGGCAGCGCCGACCAGGGAAACTCGGCGATAAAAAACCAAGTTACGATCAAGCCCCAGGCCACGTGCATGCTGGGGAAGTTGGTGACGTCCACCAAGCTGTTGTCAGGACGTATGAGCATGGAATCGAGCCGTTGATTCATAGCCAATGTCCGTGGAGTAGGCGCCAGAGCGGATACCTCGGCGGCAATAGCGGAAGGAACACGGATGGCAAAGATATTCCTGACATACATCCCCCATGGCGAAGTGGCCGGCAGCACACACCAAAATACCAGGCCGATCAAAAACGCCAGCCACATGGCCACCAGAAACTTGCGGAAAGCCTGCGGCCGCAGAAAGAACAGGGCAACAAAGATCGCCATGTACAGCATCCACAGGCCTCGGTAGGATCGGACCAAAAGCCAGTCACAAAAGCCGCTGGCGTGCTTTTGCAGGTAGAAACCCGGATAGACGCCAAAGATACGCTTGTCCAGGTTCATGAAGCGGGCGCTGAGGTCCATGACGCGCGCACGCGAGGACCAGGCATCCAACGCCTGCGCCGCACAAGAAACCGCCAGGGCTAGCAGAAAGATCGTCGCGAAAATAAGCGCCCCCTGTCCCAGGATTATGCCGGCCCGCGGCTTGAGTTCCGCCGTGGCCTTCGCTCCATGGTCGGCGGCGACGATCACGGCCCCAACCAGAGCCACCATGGCGCAACCCAGCATCGCCATAAAGGCCGCGTTGATCAGAGCATCGTGCCTGGCCACATGCAAAGCGAAGGCTAGGAATTGGCCCAACGCAGCGGAGAGGCCTCGGGATTGGCGCACGCCTGCCAGCCCCCCCCCGCCAATGATGGCCAGCGACGGGAATATAATGACGAAGACCTCGAGAGGCGCCTTTTGCAGACTCAGTTTGGCTTTTTTGGCCACGAACGACATGATCGCGGAGCGGTACGAAGTTGGCAAGGGACTGGCGCCATCGCTAAAATGCATAAATGAACCGGTGGGGCCTCCGGTCGTATCAACGGTGTCCGTTATAGACGACCGCAATGGCTGCGGACGCGCTTGACGATAGCCGTGGACCGGCGATGATTACGCCAGTCTCTGTCTTAAAGCCCAAGGGCCGCGTCCGGCCCTTGGGTTTTCAGGCCGAGACTGGACAGGGCGAACCATGCAGGCACTGCACAAGAACCAACTGGAAATGATGATTCAGCGGCAGATCGTCGAGCGCGGCATCACCGATGCGCGGGTTCTGGATGCCATGCGCCGCGTGCCCCGCGACAGATTTTTCCCAGGCGAGGACAAGGAAGTGGCCTTCGAGGATCGGGCCGCTTCCATCGGGCATGGACAAACCATCAGCCAACCGTACATCGTGGCGTTGATGACGGCTAGCCTGGATGTTAATCAGAATTGCCGGGTGCTGGAGATCGGCACCGGCAGCGGCTACCAGACGGCCATCCTGGCACATCTGGCGGACGTGGTATATAGCATCGAACGCATCAAACCACTGCTGGATGACGCCTGGGAACGACTGATGGAAATGAACGTGCGCAACGCCCATTTCCGCCACGGCGACGGCACGCTGGGCTGGCCGCAGGCGGCGCCGTTCGACCGCATCATCATCACCGCCGGGGCCCCAGACCTACCCAGGACATTGCTGCTCAGCCAGTTGCAGGACGGCGGCATCGCGGTGCTTCCCACCGGACCGATAAATGAGCAGGAATTGGTGGTAGTCAAGCGTTGCGGCCAAGAGTTGCAGGTCACCGATCTGTGCCCCTGCCGGTTTGTGAAACTCATCGGCCAGGCAGGCTGGAGCGAAGTATAGAAGGCGGGGGTCGAGGGTGGACGGTATTCATCGGTGTGTCCAATTTTCCTGGCGATAATCTAATAGCGTGGCAAAGTCGGCGGCGCCGACCATTTTCTAACCCTGTTTGGAGGTGGGCCATGGATAGGTTGCTTAACTTCACAGACGCCCATTGACCCATCGTTGCTTTGCCTTACGCTGTTTCCGTTCATTCTGGCCGTCGCCACGGCTTGAGTTTGCAGGAGAAGTTCGGGACAGTGTAACTGTTTACCGTCCGCGGGACGATTTTGAACAGAGAACCTTGCTGTAGATCCGATAAAGTGCGCAGCGAGGTAGAACTATCGAATATGACCAGCTAGCCAAGCGTTACGACGAGGTCATGGGCCAGATGCAATTCTACCGGTCCCAGGCCTATAACCTTGAAGGGGAATTGCGCGTTGCGCGCCCAACAATGTACAAGGCGGATCAGAGGATCGCGGTTCTGGAGGACCAGAACCTGGCGCTTCGTGATGAGAATAAAGTGTTGCGGAAGCGTGTGGCCGAACTGACCGGCAAGCTGGCCCGAAGCCCCCAACAGGTCCCAGCATTCGTGAAGGCCAACCGTCTGCGTCCCAGAGGCAAGGGTCCAAGGCGGAAAAGAGGACAGGTCTAATTGATGGCGCACGCTGACAACAAGCTGGAGGCCGGATAACGGGGCAGGTGCTAATGGCGGTGAAATAGACCGTAACATCATAGCTGCAATGGTTAAGAGAATCGGCATCCACGAGTTCTGTGTCTCGATCACGGTGGCCAACCCCGCTGGTGATATGACGAATCGCGTCTTTCGGGCGAAGACACGTGATGACTGCTCTTATAAGGTATTCATAGACAATGATTTAGCGGGTATTTCACCGCCATTAGGGACAGGTGCGATTGATTCAGGCCCGAAGGGGAATGGAACGGTGCAGGGAATGGAACGTTTCGAAAAAAGTTGACGAAAGCTGAAATGCCTGTGAAGGGCATCGCCTGTAGGGCAGCAGGATTTCGAGGCGCGGCTACGGGAACTTCAGGCTTGATGAATGCGGTGCTATTATTGAATCGCAGAAATCGTCTGCCACTGCTCCGGCAGGAACTGCTCCCGTTCGCTGATCGGCGTCTGCCAGATCTTTCCCGGCACGCTGGTCAGGTAGCGCGCAGTATCTTTAGTGTGGTCCCGATAGCGTGCGGCGTTCAGCGTTTAGAATGTATCTCTCATGGCTCCTTCCCCGTCATCCAGCCATCCTCCGCCTCATCTGCAATCGCAGGTAGAATCGCTCCATGGAATAGGGACGGTTCGGGCCAGGCAACTGCGGGCACTTGGAGTCGCGACCGTCGCCGACCTGCTGGAATACTTTCCACGCAACTACCAATATGAGTCAGCCGAGCGCCCCATCAGCCAGATCAAGTCCGGGCCGCTGCAGCTTGCCCGCGGCACGGTGGCGGCGGTCGATTACATCGCCGCGCGGCCCCGGCCACGCTTCGAGGCCACTCTGGAAGATGGCGTTCAACGGCTGGCCCTGGTTTTCTTCAACGGCGCTTACCTGCGCGGCAAGATCCATCCGGGACAGGTGTTGCGCGTGCAGGGAACCGTGCGCTTCTTCCGCGGCATCCCCCAGATGGCCAATCCGAAATGGGAGGTCATCGACGCCTCGACCGCAGCCATCGAGGAGGCGAAATTTCGGCCGGTATACCCGGCAACGGCCCGCCTTCCCAGCGAAACCATCGGACGCATAATCGACGAAAACCTCGATGCCGCCGTGGCGCAACTGCCCGAATGGTTCGATCCCGATCTGCCGGCCAGGCGCCAGTTGGTGGGCCGGACCGACGCCTACCGCATGATCCATCGACCGGCGTCGCCAGAGGAAGCCGGCAACGCCCGGCGGCGGATCGTATACGATGAACTTATGCTCATGCAACTTGGCCTGGGCATCGGCAAACGCCTGCGCCAGGGGCGGCTGAGCGCCCCGCTTTTCCGCATCGACCGCCTGCTCGACCAGCGTATCCGCGCCCGCTTCCCATTCCAGATGACCGATGCCCAACAAAAGACTGTTTACGAGATCCTCAGGGACCTGGGAAGCGGACGCCCCATGAATCGGCTGTTGCAGGGGGATGTGGGCAGCGGCAAGACCATCGTGGCCCTCTATGCGATGCTGGCCGGAGTCGCCAATAAACTGCAATCGGCCCTGCTGGCCCCTACCGAGGTGCTGGCCGAGCAGCATTTCCTGACCATTTCCAATCTGCTGCGCGATTCGGGCGTGAAGATCGAACTTTTTACCAGCCGCACCCGCCGGGGCGACCACGGCGAACTGGCCCGAAAACTGGCCGAAGGCGAGGTCCACATCGCCATCGGCACGCAGGCACTGATCCAGAAAGGTATTGAATTCGCCAACCTGGGCCTGGTGGTGGTGGATGAACAGCACAAACTGGGAGTCATGCAGCGGGCGGTTCTGCGCGGCAAGGGATATTCGCCGCACTACCTGGTCATGACCGCGACCCCCATACCCCGCACCCTGGCCCTGTCCTATTTCGCGGATTTCGATGTGAGCGTGATCGACCGCCTGCCGCCGGGCCGGCAACCGATCAAGACCCAGTGGTATCGCGCCGACCAGGCCGGTCTGGCTTATGACTTCATCCGCCAGCAGGTGCGTGCCGGACGCCAGGCCTACATCGTGCTGCCCCAAATCGATGACGACAGAGCCGGTGCCGGCAAGTCCGTAAAGCGCGAGTTTGACCGGCTCTCCAAAGGGCCGTTAAACGGGCTGACGCTGGCGATGCTGCACGGACAGATGGAAACCGGCCCCAAACAGGCGGTGATGGCGGCATTTCGGAACGGGGCCACCAACGTGCTGGTGGCCACAACGGTGATCGAGGTGGGCATCGATGTGCCCAATGCGACGGTGATGTTGATCGACAACGCCGACCGCTTTGGCCTTTCGCAGCTTCACCAGTTGCGCGGGCGGGTGGGGCGGGGGAGCGAGGCGTCCTGGTGCCTGTTGATTTCCGACCCCCCCACCGAATCGGCCGAGCAGCGCCTGCAGGCGATGATGCGCACCAGCAACGGCTTCGAGATCGCCGAGATGGATCTGCAGTTGCGCGGCCCCGGCGAGTTTTTCGGCATCCGCCAGCATGGGCTGCCGGAATTCAAGATGGCGGATATTACCCGGGAAATCGCCATGCTCCACCAGGCCCGGGAAGATGCGCTGAAATTGCTGGACGGGGATCCGGAGCTTAAATCCCCGGCGCACGCACACCTGAGGCAAACGCTGCTGCGCCAGTTCGGGGATGGATTGGGATTGGCCCAGGTAGGATAAACGCAGGGAGTTTGCCGGCACGGACTACGCCAAGGCCTCGACAAGTTCTTCCATCCAGCGGAAGGGAATCCTCCGACCTTGGGCCTTTCCTAATTCCACGCCCGGCAGATTCTTCCCGTGAAAATCGCTGCCTCCGGTCTTCAGCAGGCCGTAGCGACCGGCCAGACGCTGGTATTTCTCCACCTGAGCGGCTTCATGATCGCTATGGATGACTTCTATCCCGCGCAGGCCCATATCCACCAGATCCTTGACGATCCGTTCTAGCTGGGCATCGTTCTCGGCGCCTAACTGGCTGGGATGAGCTAGGACCGCCAGCCCGCCAGACTGACCGATCAGTTCCAGAGCCCGCCTGGGCTCCAGGCGTTCCTTGTCAAAATAGGCGCAGCCGCCCTGCCCGAGGAACTTGTCAAAGGCCTGTTGCACCGAACTGACATAACCCTTGCGAACCAGTAGGGCGGCCATGTGAACGCGCCCTACCACGCTGCCGGCGGCCTCCTCTTCCACCTCTTTCATGGTAATGGCCACACCCAGTTCATTGAGACGCGCCACCATGAGCGGATTGCGCGCGTCCCGGGCCTCGACCAGGCCGCGGGTCAGGCTCTGCAAGACCACGCTGGCCGGATCGATGCCGTAGCCCAGGATGTGCAGCGTACCGGGCGGCGGGAAAGTGGCGCTGATCTCGATGCCGGTCAGGAACCTGATCCCCAGCCTTTGCGCTTCGGCCCGGGCTGGCTCCTGCCCGGCGACGGTATCGTGGTCGGTCAGTGACAACCCCGCCAGCCCCGCCGAAGATGCCCGGCGTACGACTTCCTGAGGCGAAAGGCTGCCATCGGAAGCCGTCGAGTGACAATGCAAATCGGCGAACAAGTTTACATCCTGGTTATTCACGTAAGATCACGCCTCCAGATGGCCATGCCCCTGCAGATAGTCAAGGATCAACTGGGCCCCTTCCAGGGCCGAACACGCTTCAGTATCCACCACGATCTCGGGCGCAGCCGGCGCCTCGTAGGCGTCATCAATGCCGGTAAATTCCTTGATCTGACCGGCCCTCGCTTTTTTATACAAACCTTTGGGATCGCGTTTTTCGGCGGCCTGGACCGAGACCCGGATGTACGCTTCGATGAAGTCGCCGGTGCCCAGGCTGGCCCGGACCGCATCCCTGGCGATACGATACGGACTGATGAAACTAACTATCACGATTACGCCGGCATCGACAAACAGCCGCGCGACCTCGCCAATACGGCGGATGTTTTCAGCCCGCTCAGCCGGACTGAAGCCCAGATCGCGATTGAGCCCCATGCGAATATTGTCCCCATCCAGCCGGTAAGAAAGCTTTCCACGTTCCTGGATCATCCGCTCCAGCAACGCCGCAATGGTCGACTTGCCGGCGCCGGAAAGGCCCGTCATCCACACCACAACGCCCTTCTGTTTAAGCAAACGCTGGCGGTCCGGGCGGGACACCGCCCCCTCATTCCAAGTGACATTGGTTGCTCTGTTTTGAACCATAGGGACCGCCAAGGCTAGGAATACAACGTCAGGAAATCAATCACTCGCCAACAAACCTCGCATAAAAAGACTTGGCCCGGTTTACATCCGCGCCCCCCTGGACCAGTAGACGACGATCACGAAACAACGTCAGCACCACCCCGCCGGGCTGGTACAGGGCGCAGCGGACAAAGTACGGCGTCCGCCGCACCACCCCCGCATCCGCCAACCGCTTGGCCACCGCATCCAGATCCAATTCCCCAGTGCCCGCCGGCCGCACCTGCACGGTATCACAGCCGCACAACTGAACCGCCGACGCTCCAGCCTGGCGGTCATCGAGAAACTCAAACCGCCGCTGCGAACAGCAGACACAGTCTTCCCGCCTGGCATCGCGCAAGGAAACATTGGTAAATCGCCCCGTCCAGAAATCAATGCCCAGCAACTCCCGGCTCGCTTGCCCGGGCGCGCACAGCAGTTTGATTACGGCGATGGCCTGCAAGGCCCCGATGGCATTGGCCGCCGGACCCAACACGCCCACGGTATCACAGGTCCCCAGGGTCCGCGGATCAGGCGGCAACGGAAACACGCAGCGCAGGCATGGCGTGGCAGGAGACGCCACCACCATAATCCTCCCCTCGGCCCCAACGCATCCGCCATAAACCCAGGGCACCGCATGTTTTACGGCACAATCATTCATCAGATAACGAGTCCGCACGTTATCGGTGCCATCCACCATCACTCCGATGGCTTGCCTCGTGCCCATGCCGGCGATCTGTTCGATATTTCCGGCATGCACATCCGTCACCAGCGCCTCGATCTTTACTGATGAATTGATCTGCCCCAGTCTCCGCGCCGCCGCCACCGCCTTGGGCAGACCATCGGCGGCATCGCGCTCGTCGAAAAGAACCTGCCGCTGAAGATTGGTCAACTCGACGATATCCCGATCGGCAATTATCAGCATCCCCACTCCCGCGCGGACCAGTTGTTCGGCGATGGTGCTCCCCAACGCTCCACACCCCACCAGCAATACGCTGGCCTCCAACAGACGCGCCTGCCCCGCGTCGCCAATCTGCGGCAATAGTCTCTGTCGGTGATATCTATCCATACCTGTTCCTCGTTCAGCGCTCACGTTTAATGTTTACTTCTATTTCCTACTTGCACCTTTCACCTTTTTCCTTTTCCTCCGCCTCTTGCCGTTCGCGTCGCACTCGGGCATTATAGTGTGCTTACATCAAGGAGCGATATGCCCGCAGACATGCAACAGATTATGGACGCCGCCGGAAAACTTGGCCAGCTTGTTGCCCAACACCCCGCGGTTGACAAGTACAAGCAAGCTCAGAAATCCGTTTCTGATGATGCCGATGCCACACGCCTGATGCGCGACTTTGACCAGGCCATCCAACGCCTGGGCCAGCAGGAACAGAGCGGCGTGCCTGTTTCCGATGCCCAACGCCGGCAACTGGAAGGACTCCAGAGCAAGATCATCTCGCACATCAAGATCAAGGCGTTGAATATGGCCCAGGTGGACTTCATGGACCTGTTGCGCAAGGTGACCCAGACGCTGCAGCGCCCGGTGATGGCCGCCGCCGCCGGCACGCCACCTACCGCCCCGGGCGGAGCCGCCGCCCCATCACGCCTGGCCATGCCGCCGGTTTGAGATTCCTATAACCCTTAGACAGCAAGTGTACTCACTTGCTGCCTGGAGGTTAAATTAAAGGTGTCCAATGACGCAATTCGAACCCAAGCAGGTTCCTCCTGCGATAGCCCCACAACCAGATCCGGCCCCGCACAAACCCGCCGAAGATGACACCGACGAGACCTATTTCGAGGGCTCGCCGCAACTGCGCGGCCAGATCGGCAACGTGTTGCGTTATGGTTTCTTTGGCATCGTGGTAATCGCCGCCCCCATCTGTCTGGAGCTGGTTATCAAGAATAGACACCTCCCGGTTCTGGCGTATCTGATCCCGGCCCTCATCGGCGTGGCCTTGTTTTTCGTACCGATGTTGAGCGTCAAGAGCGTAAGTTACAAGATCACCAATTACCGCATCAACGTCACCCGCGGGATTCTTTCCAAAACGATTGACACCATCGAGTTATGGCATGTCGAGGAGCCGGAATTTCATCAATCGATGCTCGACCGGCTTCTCAACGTCGGCAGCATTCGCATTTACTCCCACAATCCCAAGGTGCCCAACCTGACGCTGCGCAGCATTCCCAATGCCGGACAAGTCTTCGAACGCCTGCAGCAGCGCATCATCGCCGTTAAACGCCAGCGCGGCGTGGTCAAGATGGACCTGGGGAACTGATTGCCGAGGCATGGGCAGGCAACCCGAAAATCTCCTTGCGGACATTGCTGCCGCGGTTCCCAACGAAATATTCAAGACGCTGCTGAGCGCCGGCCATGTGCGCATTGAGAAGATCGTCTCACAGGGGCACGTTTCGCCGGATGGGTTCTGGTATGACCAGCCGGAAAACGAATGGGTACTCCTGATCCAGGGCGCGGCACGGCTGCGTTTCGAGGGGCAAGATGTTTTGGATCTGATACCCGGTTCCTTCGTAAACATCCCCGCCCACCAGCGACATCGCGTCGACTGGAGCAGCCCTACCGGGCCTACAATATGGCTCGCCATCCATTATTTATAAATCATGCCCTTCCAAGATGGTCAATGTGCCATCAATATCGTAGATATCCTGGTGCTACTAGCCCTCAAATAGTTGTGTATTTCTCACGCATAATCCGCTATGCCACGCAGAATGGCCTATGGAGTTCGTCAGCTGAGGTCCATGTGGGTAATCCCGGATATTTTCTGGGAACTTTAGCTGTGCCACGGAGTCTGATACGGCAGATCTTTTGTCACAAGGAGTCACATGTTGTTTTTCCGTGCCACCACTTTGATGCTTTTCGCCTGCGTGCTGATGACTCTGAGCCACAAAATCATGGCCAACAGCCATATTGCCCCGGCGGACCTGCTCAAGACCAATGCCAAGACGTTCAGCCTGAGCATCGATTACCGCGGCCCCGCCACCGGCAAGAAAGATCCGTGCCTGGTATTGAGCGTGCTCCCGCCGCCCGCGGTGAAATTGCGGCCGAATATCGAGCGTATGGTCTGCATAATCAGCGCGGATGAGGCCAGGAAGATTATTGATGCGGTGGTTGCCGATGGGGCCCTGGGCCGGCAGCTACCCGCGGAGCAGACGAGCCGGCAGACCATCACCGGATACGTGATGATGATCAACGCCGCGAATGCCAACTTTGAGATGGCCCTGGGTGCCGACCTGGCCACACTGCATCACCTGGACGCCCTGCGCCAGGCCCTGAACGGTGACGCCGCCACAGCTATGGATAAGTTCCTGGATTTCCTCAAAGACTCGCGCAAACAGTGGGCCGATGAAGGCCGGGTCTTCGACCGTGACGGGATGGCGCTGTTCATCAAGCCGCCATTACAAGCCTTTCCTCCGGGGGTGCCGGTGACCTTTGCCATGAAGTTTCAGAACATCACCGACCACCCCGTTGTGCTCAACCACGATCCAGCCGACATCGACTGGTGGAACCTTAGCATCCGCTCCACCAAGGACCAGCCGGAGTTTTATGTCGTGCGTAAAGGCCGCCAGCCACAACCTGCTGCCGGCCAGAGCCTCACCATCAAGCCCGGCGACGCCGTGAGCAGCACGCTCTCTCTGGCTGGCTGCCAATACCTCGCCAAACCCGTCAAATTTCCGGCCCCGATGATCGCCATCGACAGCCTGCCGGCCGCGAAATACACCGTAGAACTATCGACCAATTTCGATCCCACCGGCAACCTGGATCCTCATGTCGCGGTCGAATGGACGGGAACCCTGGTGACGGCACCGATCACTTTTGAGGCCACCTCCCCTGCCGTGGGACCAACACCATCTGGCGGCAAATAACTGTGTGTCCTCCACCTGCAACACAGGCGATTTTCCGATCATCTGGCCGAATACCGCCATCAAGACCATCCAGTCCATTAAACATATTGGCATACTTTGCAGTCAACTCGACGGTCGGATGGCCAAGGCCTACTATCGGTGGTGATTGTAAAACAACAGGTTGGCAATTTTTTGGAGAATTTCATGCCTAAAGTTTTTCAGGCACATTCTTCGTGGCGATTGGAGACTCTGGAAACGCGGCAATTGCTGTCGGCCGGAACAGGTGTCGAAACGCTTCTACCAAACGACACGGCGGCGCTGGTAGCGCCTCTGCTGAAGGCGCCGCTGATTACCGGCATCTGGACAGGTTCGACCAAAGAATATCATGTGGCCGGATCGCTGCGCCTGACGCTGAACATCGCCTCCGAGTCGCGCCGCCGGGGTACGCTGGCCGGAACAGCGACAAACCTCAATGGCACAGCGCCGTTCAAAGGCCACATCACTGGTGATGCTTTCACTCTGACGGTAAACAAAGCGAGCGGCGGGACCATAATTTTGACCGGTACCGTCAATGGCACGACGCTCAGCGGCGCCTGGGTCAATGGCGGCAAATCCGGTACCTTCAGCGTCACTCGTCACGTGGCCTGACGCCCCCTGTGGCGCGCAAACATACCTTCCCGACCGGATCAGCCGGCGGGAAGGCGAGATATTTGCATTAGCCAGGTGGTTCAGCGCTGGGTGCTGCGCTGGCCGGGCTGGGTGGGCAGTTCACCGAACTGCTGTTCGTAGCGTTTGATGAGTTGGCCGATTGACAGCGAAAGCCGCTTGGCGGTGGCATAGCTCATGATGACGCGATCGGTAATCTTCAGCAGAAGCTGCTGCTGGCCGGTCTGCGGGTTGGGGTTGAGCATATTGAAGCCCAGATCCAGCACCACTTCTTCCGCAGCGGTATGCATGCGGTAGGCGTTGGCATAGAGGACTTTCATATCGCGCTCGTCGAGAAGAACCTGAACTGAGCCTTGCCCTGCGGGCGCGGCGGTAGATGACGTAGCGGGGGTTTCCGTGGGCAATGCTTCTGACATTCTATTCCCTTTCTGTAAGTACTGAACCAAAGACTAAATATGCCTATTGCTGGCCGTTTGTCCACTCCGCGCGGCATCAAACATGGCAATTATGTTGTCCGCCGGCACATTGGCCTGGATGTTATGCACCGAACCGGCCACAAAACCACTGCCGCTTGACATGATGCAAGCGTTGGCCTCGGCCTCCGCCGCCACCTGGGCAGCGGACCCATGGGCCAGCGCCCCTTGACTATCGCACAGGGCCCCCCAGAACGCCAACTTCGCGCCGAACGCCTCCTTTACCTTCCGGGCATCCATGCCGACGGCGCTGGTCTGTACGGGATTGAGAATATCCACGCCCATCTCAATGATTGAATCCAAAAGGGGAAAGATGGCCCCATCCGAGTGCAGCAGCACTTTCCATTTCGTGTTGGCGTGGATCCAGTCTAAACCACGCTTATACGCCGGCATCACCTTTTGGCGGAACATGCCCACCGACAGGAACGGCGCCACCTGGGTGCCAAAATCGTCGCAGAATTGCAGCACCTGTACCCTGTCGCCAACCGCCCCGTGCAAAGACCGCAGATTCTCAATCCAAGTATCGACCAGCATGTCATACAGTTCACGCACGTACTCATCTTCCGAGGCGAACGTAAGCATCCAGTCCTCAAAGCCCCCCTGCCCGAGGCCATAAAACAGCTCGTACGGCGGCCCCAGAGCTGCCACTATGGCCTTGTCGGTGCCAGTATACAGGGCCTCCGCCGAACGGCCGTAGTGATCCACATCCGCCTGGGCCAGCCGCGGAAGGCGCCATGTGCCCAAGTCCGGATGAGTGGCTCCGGGAAAGACTTCGGTTCGATCAAAATAGAAGCCACCGGCGGGCATCCTGGCAATCACCTGTCCGCCGCTCCTGATGGCAAGACCGCCGTCGGGTTCCAACTCCGGATGGAAGCCGCCGGGCATGAGCACCTCCGTGCCATCATGCAGGCGGTAGGGCTTCCACTGCTCGTTGACAATGCCAAAGACCACCGCCGGCCGGTACAACCCGACGCAGTCGGCGCCAAACCTGTCGGAAACCGTCCCTTCGATCTCGGCCAGCATCTGGTATACATCGAACACCTTGAACGGCCCGGTCCCCAGGCCCAACCGCCGGCGCAACGCTCCATATGTGAATGCCGATATCCCTGTCTGCCGCGTGCCGCCGAAGTCGATGGGGACGCGGTCCACAGGCTGATGGTTGATCGCCGCTACAATACGTTCACGCGAAGTCATAGTTATACCTCACTCAATCGTCGGCAGAATCACCGTTTGCGGCTGCCGCCGGAGCATCCGCCGGGAAACGTCGCTGCGCTCGAAGCGCATGAATACGCCCCATGCCATTCCATGGGAACCAAGTGCCACGCGCATTTCATGGTTGCCCGCAGCCACCGCCAGAGGAATAACCGCTTCCTCGGCATGCGCTGGGTTGGTCCCCTCGGGGTCGCAGAAAATCGAGTTCTTATCCAACCATGCCTTGACCGGCCCATCGTATCCCAGCAGGAACTTGAGTTTCATGGGTTTTGCGCAACGGAAACGGAACGAGTAGTACACCAGCGCCTCGCCGGCCTCGCCCAACTCCAGGTGCCGGTCGCAGAAGGTCCCGGCGAACTGCCGCGGCGTCAGGTCAATATCCTCCCGGTACTCCAGCGACTGGATTTCCACGCCCGGAAGGATCGGACTGACGTGAACTCGCGTCACAAATCGAGTCAGGGCGCGCGGCTCGGCGGCTACCATCGGCAGCGGACCAAATGCCGGAAGCGAACGACCGCCTTCATCGGTGATGTTGCAATAGGGATCCACCCCGCTTCCGTAATACAGATTGCCTTCGACATTGTCGACCGGCACATTCAAGCGGAGTATCGCCGTATTCCTGTGCAAATCGATCCGGTGGTAATTGTGCGGCATGACATGGCTGTCAAAAGAAAACCCCGTCGGTCTTCCCGCGGCAACCAAAGACCCCATGACCTTAGCAAAACTGACGACAATATCCGCCATGGCGCTGACGGGATTGGCCCGTACAACCACCTCACGCACCTCTATGGGCTTGGGGCCGGCGCCCTTGACTCCGACCAGCGCCGCCATCGCCTGGGCGGCCCGCGCGCCTAAAATATTCTGGCCTTGGCCGCTCAGGTGGATGCTGTCATCCAGCGGCAGATCGATGGCTGGCACGACCACCAGGCGATCGATATGCTCCGGCAGCCGTCGCTGCTGCTCACGTATTGAATCCCAGTATTCCCCAGGTTCGTTGCGCGTCGTCATGCGCGATATCTGCACAACCACCACCGGCAGGCGTGAGTTTCCCAAGTCCCGCCGCATGGACTTTATTAATTTCTTCATCCCCCCGGTATACTTGGACGCCTCCTCGGCTCCGGTGTCCGAGCATCCCTGATACCAGAACACTCCAGCCACCACGCCGCCGTTCTTCTTCACCCGGCGACACATCGCCCCATAAAAACTAGCTCCCCCTCTGGCTTTTAAGGCCGGGTCCCACTGAACCATACGCGTGCCGCCGTGCCCGCAGGCCAGAAGTCCCTGGGGCACGCCACCAATACGCTGCATACTCTGTCCAAAACCCACACCCGGCCCCACGCCCACGAAGCGCGTGGGGTTGGTTCGGCTGGCCTTGGGATTGCCGCCGTGTACCGTATCGACAGCGCACCAGCGCGTATGCAGCGGATCCTCGGCGACACCCCACTCGTCATTCATATAGAATGCCCGCACCAACTTTTGGCCAGGCAGTTTGTCTTTGAGCCAGCCGATCCCCTCCATATTCGACTGACCGGCCAGTACCCACACATCCCCGACAAGTACATCCTTCGCCATCAGCGACTCTGACGCGTCTTTCCCGCCATCAATGCACAGTTCAATATCATAAGGCCCCCCCACCGCCAACCCTTTAATAACCCCGGCAAACCTGCCGCGTCTGGCCATTCCCACCTTCCGGGCTTTCCATCCGCCCAGAGTCTTGCCACCGGCGCGGACGCGAGCCAACACCGTCCCACTCGCTCGACACCGTCCCGAAAATCGCGCATGACACTGGTTAAAACGGCCCCGCTGCAGAACCATGCCGGGAAACAAGCCTTCGTCGACAATCATTTTCCTAATCTCCCGATTGCGCCACGCGGCCGGATCGCACCGTCACATCCACCAGTCCGACCCGGGCGCCGATGACACCGACAGCGCGGGATTGAACATCACGGCAAAAGTTGCAGGAGTATCCATTCCCCACGCCTGAAAGGCAAGGCTGGCTTGTCGTGGAACGCTGACTGCTTTGCGCGGAACTACTTGCGGGACTGCTTGCCGATTCCGCCTGATCCGTTAGACTACTACCCCGCCGCGTTGATGCGGCGATTCGCCCCGGGGCGTAGCTCAGCTTGGTAGAGCGCCTGGTTTGGGACCAGGAGGTCGCAAGTTCGAATCTTGTCGCCCCGATTTTTCGGCCCGGATGGGCCGAAAAATAGAGCCGGAGAGCAGTGGACCAGTAGATCAGCAAAAGCGGGAATCACTTACAGACAACGATCGGAGGCAAGGCATGTTGCATGGGAAAATTCACACTGCTCATCCTGTCTATTACGTGCATGACCTCGTCGGTAGCCTCTCGTTCTACCGCGACAGGCTCGGTTTGGAGGTCGATTGGACGATGCCAGAACAGAAACTCGCCGAGGTCAGGCTCAACGGCAGAGCCGCTATCGTGCTCGCGAGAACGTGACCAAGGTTGCCGGGGCCTCAGCGCCCGTGTTCGTCCTCAACATCGACGATGTAGACGCAGCCTATGCCCGGCTGCAGGCACGCGGCGTGGCCTTCGAAAGCCAACCCGGCGACGAGTTTTATGGGCGGGCGGTCGACCTGCGCGATCCCGACGGGTATCGGCTGTGCCTGGTCAGCGCCCACCGTCGCGAGGACAATCGACCTTGTTGCACAGCAGGTGGACCAGAAAGTGGGTCATAAACTATTGATTTTGAACCAGGCACAAGTCATTTATTCTCTGGAAGGAAGGACACAATGGCTTATGCCCTCTTTTCTTCGCGCAGAACATACTCTCGGGTTGCTTCGTTGCTCTTCTTCACGCTCCCATTTCCTTCGGCGTCATGATTTTGACGCAATACCCATATCCAGCCTCGTCTCCGCCCGTCCTTTCGGTGTCATGAATTGTGAGGCAATGTGGTCCCTTTGAGGCCTCTCCAAAACCAATTGCTTCCCCCACGCACGCGCGGTACTGTCAATGCGCGATCTGGTTCTGTTTGCTTAAAATAAACAATTACCTCGGGAGACTTGACGTGAAATGCGGAATTATTTGGACTACGAGCATGTGGGCCACGGTCGCCTCTTCGTTGTTGCTCGCCGCTGTGGGGCTGTGCGGCGAACCGCCTGCGGCCACAGACCAGCACAGGAACAGCAATGGGAAAACGCTATCCCGTCCCTACTTCC
>Ga0316226_1000528_pt1 | contig 50205 bp, 80 predicted proteins | sample TBH18017metaG_FD_206009 | JGI IMG/M metagenome (GOLD analysis project Ga0316226, IMG submission 206009) | Freshwater microbial communities from Trout Bog Lake, Wisconsin, USA - TBH18017 | ecosystem: Environmental > Aquatic > Freshwater > Lake > Hypolimnion/Profundal zone | place: USA: Wisconsin...
AGCCAGAGTCTACAAACCCTTTTCAAGGAATGGACAAAAAAGCTTTAAAAGAACAAAAGTTATTTATTAAATCTGCTTTAAAAGAAACTAAAAAATCTGAAAAAGCAGAATAAATAGACAATAATTAAATTTAGTAGTATTTTTAACTTAAATTGGAGCTTGAGAAATCATGGCCGATGTAAAAGAAGCAAGTAGTGTAGTAACAAGTGAAAATGCAACAACCTTTTATGCAGAAAGATTAGGTTTAGCTGATTCGGTAGAGCCAACTGAGGCTGAGTCTGTAAAGAAAGACCCAGAGCCAGAGCAAACTGAGCAGAGTGAACCAGAAGCTAAGGAAGAAGCTAAGGAAACAGAGAAATCTGAGAAGTCGAAAGAAAAGCTTAATAAGCGATTTGATAAGGTTAGTAAGCGAGCTCAGGAAGCTGAAGCTGCTGCTGCTGAACTTAGAGAAAAGCTAAAGGGATATGAAGCACAGGGAACTCAACCACAGACTGAAGCAAAAGTGTCTGTTGAAGGGAAACCTCAAGCAAGCCAGTTTAATGATGCCTTTGAATATGCAGAGGCTTTAGCAGAGTGGAGTGCCGAAAATGCTTTAAAGCAAAGGGATGCAGAGGTAGCTAATCAAAAAGCTCAAGAAGAAAGAGCCAAAGCTAATGAAGCTTGGAACAAGAAACTTGAAAAAGCAAAGGAAGCAATTCCTGATTTTGATAGGATGGTTAAGTCTAGTAATGTCATTGTTTCTGATGAAATTCGAGATTCCATCTTAGAAAGTGATGTAGGGCCACAAATCCTATATCTATTAGCAACTGATGAAGAATTTGCTGATAAGTTGACAAAAATGCCAACTATCAAAGCCCTTAGAGAATTAGGCAAACTGGAGGCTAAGTTTGAAGCTGAGGATAAACCCAAAGCTAAAAGCGATAAGAAAGAAGCTGTTTCAAGAAGTACAGCACCTAGCCCTATTAGGCCTTTGACTGGTGGTAAAGCTGGTGCAGATGTATTAATGGACTCCAATGGTGAGTTTCATGGTACTTATGCACAATGGAAAGCTGCCAGGCAGTCTGGTAAGGTTAGATAAACCTAATTTTTTTGGAGATTTAAAATGTCAAATACCTTACTTACAATCAGTAAGATTACCAATGAGGCCTTAATGGTCCTCGAAAACGAATTAACATTTACATCTGAAGTAGACCGCAACTATGATGACCAGTTCGCTGTAGTTGGTGCAAAGATTGGCGCAACAGTGAATGTACGCAGACCAGGTCGTTTTATTGGTACTACAGGCCCTGCATTGAATGTGGAAGATTTGAACGAAACTAGCGTTCCTGTTACCCTTTCAACTCAGTACCATGTGGATACACAATTCACAACTCAAGATTTAGCTCTGTCTTTGGATATGTTCTCTGACCGCATCCTCAAGCCAGCCGTTGCAGCTATTGCCAACAAAATCGACTTTGATGGTACAACTACAGCAGCTTTGAACACAGCTAACATCGTAGGTTCTGCTGGTACTCCTCCTACATCACTCTTGACCTACTTGAATGCCCAAGCTTACTTGGATTCTGAAGGTGCTCCTCGTGATGGTCGTAGAAGCTGTATCGTTGAGCCATTTACATCAGCATCTATTGTTGATAGCTTGAAGGGCTTGTTTAATCCTACTGCTGAAATCTCTAGCCAATACACCAAAGGTTTAATGGGTCGTGATTCAGGCGGTATGAACTGGAAGCTTGACCAAAACATCGTGTCACAAACTTTCGGTAACTTCTCAACAAACACAGTAACTGCTTCTGTAAATACATCTACAACAGGCGGTATTTTGACTTCAGGTTGGGCTTCTAGCTCTACAATCACTTTGACTGCTGCTAATACTGGCACAATCAATTTGAATGCAGGTGACACCTTCACAATCGCTGGTGTTTATGCTGTTAACCCACAAAATCGTCAAGCTTACGGCACAAACAAACTGCGTTCATTCGTAGTTAAGTCTGCTGTTTCTGTAGCTTCAGGTTCTTCTGTTTCTGTAACTGTTTCCCCTGCGATTATTTCTGCAGGTCAGTTCCAAAATGTGAGCATCCCAACTGCAGGCGCATCTGCTGTAACATTCTTTGCATCACAATACAATGCTAGTGGCAACGGACTCGTTTCCCCACAAAACATCGTTATGCATCGCAATGCTTACACTATGGCTATGGCTGACCTTGAGTTGCCTGAAGGTGTTCATTTCGCTGGTCGTGCATCAGACAAGGAAATTGGTCTGTCAATGCGTGTAGTTCGTCAATACACGATTAACAATGACTCTATTCCTACTCGTGTTGATGTGCTATACGGATGGGCTCCTCTCTACCCAGAACTCGCTTGCCGAGTTGCAGCTTAATTTAACGGATAAGAAAGGAAACTATTATGTCTAATCCAGGCCCAGCAGTCACCACTTCAGCTCACCCATCAAATGTGAGCACAAATCAGGCTTTACGCTTGATTGGTGTGGCTTACAACATCAATGCAAACGCTATTGCTTCAATTCCTGTTCAAGTTATCAATAGTGCAGACTTTTTGTTGCAAAACTTGCTAGTAACAGACCTCAATGCAGGCACAGGAGTTTCAGTAACTCCTACAGGCTTGGCTTTGGGTGTTGCTACAACAGCAGGCGGTTCAAGCTTGTATGGCGCAATTACAGCAGCTAACTTAAGCACTCCACAAGGTGTTTCTTTGGTTGCTCCAACTGCATCTACAACTGCATTGACAAACCAAACCCTTTATGTGAATGTGACAGCACCACTTAGCACTCCTGTAGTTGGCGCAACATTTGATGTTTACATTTATGGTTACGACTTTAGCAATTCAAACTAATAGTCTAGTGATGTAAAGGAAAAAGCCATGCCCAAAAAGTGTGGCTTTTTTTCTATATTAAAATATAATGAATTGACCTTTTTCTAAGGAAAACAGTAATGTATAACTCCCCATTTACTCCCTTTGGCCCGACTTATTTAGTTGGTGTTTCTGCGGTTCAAGTTAAAACATCAAATAATGGTTACCCAACAAGCTATAGAATTGTTAATTTAACTTCTAGCTTAATTCGTGTTGCTTATCAGCCTCAAGAACCTAATGATGCAACTGTAACTCCTGTAGTTACTGCGCCTTCTGCTGGTGTTCCTTCTGCTAATACTTTTGCTATTCCTGCCAATGGTGTTGCTGTTATTGGTGGCATTCCTCCTAATGCTTGGTTTATTGCAAGCGCAGCATCTGTTGAAATTACTCCAGGCGAAGGAATTTCCTAATGGCTAATACAAATCAAGTAGCAAACACAAGCACTCAAAACATTGTTCCTGTTCAAGCAGCATTTAATACTGCTGGAGCTTGTTTGGGATTGGTTGGCCCTGGAGGCGCTTATTTTTCACCTCCTTTAACAGGAGACACAATCAATCCTTCAGTATTTCAAATGGGCGGTAATTTAATTGCAACAAGCAATACTTTGCCAACAATTGCTTCAGGATTTGGAACAAACCCAACAATTACAGCAGCAAATACTTTAGTTTTTAAAGTTGTTGTTGGAACTGGTGGAGCTGCAAACGGAACTATTACACTTCCAACAGCAATAAATGGATGGCTTGGTTTTGCTGCTGATGTTACAAATGGAAGCGGTATATTTTTGCAATTAACTGCAAGCACAACAACTTCAGTAACATTTATTAGCTATTCAGTAACTACTGGAAGTGCAGTTAATATGTCTGCTGGCGATGTTGTTTTAGTTAATTGTTTTGCCTATTAAGGAATTGCTATGACTGCTCCAGCATCTACTGTTGACCAAAATATATTGCCTGTTCAGGCTTTATTTGATGTTCAAGGCAACTTTCAGACTTTTATTGGTCAAGGAAAACAATTTAGCACAGGCGGTGGGTCATCATTAACTATTGCTGATGTCACTACTAATTCTACTTTTTACCCTGTTTTCTCAGCAGTATCGTCAGGGACAGTAACTGTATTAGATGTTACCTCTACAAAACTGTCATTTAATCCTTCATCAGGGGCTTTAACTTCTACTAGCTTTGTAGGCTCTTTAACAGGCAATGCTTCAGGTTTGTCAGGTGGCGCAACAGGCTCTTTGCCTTATCAAAGTGGCGCAAATACTACGAGCTTTTTAAGCGCAGGCACAAACGGCTATGTCTTAACAATGGCAGGCGGTTTGCCTACTTGGGCAGCAGCCTCTGGTAGCGGATTGACAATTACCGATGACACTACAACGAATGCTACTCGTTATTTGACCTTTACAAGCGCCACAAGCGGTTCAATTACAGGTGAGAATACTAGCTCTACCAAACTGCAATTTAACCCTTTTACAGGCGCTTTTACATCAACTAGCTTGACTCCTACAAATGCTGTAGGAATCGCTTATGGTGGTACTAATGCAACTGCGACCCCTACTGCTGGCGCTATTGCCTACGGAACAGGCACAGCTTATGCGTTCACAAGCGCAGGGACAACAGGTCAAGTATTAACTTCAAATGGTGCAGGCGCACCAACATGGTCAGCAGCATCATCAGGCACAGTAACTAGCGTAGGCGGTACAGGCACAGTTAACGGCATTACATTAACTGGCACAGTAACTACTTCGGGAAGCTTGACTTTAGGTGGCACTTTAAGCGGTGTAAGCCTAACAACTCAAGTAAGCGGTGTTTTGCCTGTAGCTAATGGCGGTACAAACGCTTCTACAGCAGGTATTACAGCATTTAACAACATTACAGGTTATACAGCTTCAGGCGCTACAGGAACAACTAGCACAAACCTAGTGTTTTCTACTAGTCCAACAATTACAACTGCAACTGTTACAGGCATTAAAGAAACATCTGTAGCGATTGCCGCAAGTGCTATTGACCTATCTGCTGGTAATTACTTTACTAAGACAATCTCAGGCACAACGACTTTTACTATCAGCAATGCAGCATCAAGCGGAACAGTAAACAGCTTTATCCTACAACTGACTAATGGTGGCTCTGCTACTGTTAACTGGTTCTCAGGAGTTAAATGGGCTGGCGGTACTGCTCCTACATTGACAGCTTCAGGATATGACGATATTGGATTTTTTAGTATTGATGGTGGCACAACTTGGCAAGGCTTTGTTTTAGGTTTGAAAATGTCGTAAAATATAGACATGAAACATAATCACAAAAACGAAATTGGAAATAGATACGGCAGGCTTGTAGTAATTGAAGTTTGCCAAGAACGCCATTATGGAAAAAATCTTGTATGGCTATGTAAATGCGATTGCGGAAAAGAGCATAAAGCAGTAGGTCTTTATTTGCGAAAAGGCACTACTAAATCATGCGGTTGTTTACGTAATGAACTTTCTGCAAAAAGAATGACGAAACATGGAAAAGTTGGCACAAAAGTGTATGATGTTTGGCACGCTATGATGCAACGATGTTATAGAGAAACCCATGAGTATTACCATAGATATGGTGGCAGAGGTATCAAAGTATGCGACCAATGGCATGATTTTCAAAATTTTTATAATGATATGGGTGACCCAAAACAAGGTTTAAGTCTTGAACGAGTTGATAATAACGGCAACTATAGTTTAGAAAACTGTAAATGGGCTACCAACAAAGAACAAGGCAAAAATAAAAGCACTAATCGTTGGATTGAATTTAATGGTGAACGCTTAAATTCTTCCGCATGGTCTGAAAAATTAGGCATTACACAACAATGTTTATATAAAAGACTTAAAAAATTTGACATTGAAAAGGCTCTTACCATGCCCTATGGTCGTTGGAATAAGGAATTAAATAATGCCAGTTCGTGACCTATTAAGTGCTGCTTCTACACAAGGGGCTGCTCCTGCTGACCCATACTTCTATGATGTTTCATTGTTGCTCAATGGTGATGGTACTAATGGCGCACAGAACAATACCTTCCTAGATAGCTCTACCAATAACTTTACGATTACTCGTAACGGCAATACTACACAAGGTAGCTTTAGTCCTTATGGTAGTAACTGGGGTAATTATTTTAGCTCTAGTTCTTATATATCAGCAGCTTACAGCACAGCGTTTCAATTTGGTTCTGGTAATTGGACTGTGGAATGTTGGGTAAACCCAGCATCTATTGGAGCTTACCAAGCAATTTTTAATAACACAAATACTAGCTCCCCATATACAGGATATGGTTTATCTATTAACGCTTCTGGGTTTGTGGACTTTTCAGCCCAAGTATCAGGTTCTCCCACAGGTCAAATAACTGCAACAAATAGAGCAATACAAGCAAATGTATGGACTCATATTGCTGTTACATACAATGGAACAACACCTGTAATTTATGTAAATGGTGTAGCTTGTACAGCCACTATTGGATCAACATTTACTAATGTAACTACAAATACTGCTGTTTACATCGGCTGTACAAATATTCCAGGGTATATATTCCCTTACACAGGATATATTTCTAATTTAAGGCTTAATAATACTGTTGTTTATTCAAGTAACTTTACTCCTTCAATAATTCCGTTGACTGCTATATCTGGGACTAAATTACTAACCTGTCAATCCAATCGCTTTATAGACAATAGTTCAGCTAATGCAGCTATTTCTGTTAACGGCACACCACAAGTCCAACGCTTCTCACCATTTAACCCAACAGCACCATACTCTACAACGACTATTGGTGGAAGTGGATATTTTGATGGAAGTACAGGAACATATTTAAACACACCAAGTAGCTCTACTTTTGATTTCAGCACAGGCGGTAATTTTACTGTTGAATATTGGTATTACCCTTTAGATACAGGAACATCAAGAGAATTAACTCATGGTACTGGAGATTGCGGAAATATCTCATACCAATCTGATGGTTCTGTTTATGGTTATTTTGGCGGTGGCGCACAATTTGATGGTCGTAGCGCACCTCAAAAACAAATTCCTTTTCAATGGAATCATGTGGCCTTTGTATTATCAGGAACAAATGGATACACTTATTTAAACGGAGTTCAAATTGCATCTGGTTCAGGTTTTAGTGTTACTAGCACAGGCGCACAAACTTGGCAAATTGGTAGTTCACGCTTTCCTGTTCCTTATGGATATATGTCTGATGTAAGGTATGTAAAAGGTACTGCTCTTTATACAGGTTCTACTTATACAGTTCCTACTGCGCCTGAAACAGCAATTACAAATACTGCGCTTTTAACCAATTTTACCAACGCTGGCATCCCTGACCTTGCTATGCAAAATGACCTACAAACAGTAGGCTCTGCACAAGTAAGCACAAGTGTTAAGAAGTATGGGACAGGAAGTTTGAGTTTCCCAGGCTCAAGTGATTTAGTGTTGCCAAATAACTATCCAGCATATTTTGGTGGTGGTAACTTTACTGTAGAAGGATGGTTATATTTTTCTAGCGCAGTAACAGGTGTTTATCAAGTTATAGCTAATCTTGGGTATGAAACAGGGCCAACACAATGCTGGCTTATTTATTTAAGCACCGATGCTACTTTGCATTTTTCCTATAATAACGGTACATACTATGATGCAAGTTTAGGCGCATCAGGAATGACAACAAACACTTGGTATCATGTTGCGGTTGTTAGAAACGGCTCTACTGTAACAGGTTATGTAAATGGTGTTGCTTTATCTTCGCCAATGACCATCGGAACAAATATAATTAATTCAAATTCTAGTGCCAAATTTAGCATTGGGGTTTCAACAATGGATTACTTTACAGGATACATGGATGATGTTCGTATCACCAAAGGTCTAGCTCGCTACACAACTACATTTACACCACCAACTGCCGCTTTACCGACTTACTAAGGATAAATTATGTTAATTGCAATCGTTAATGGACAAACAGTAGAACAAGTTGGTGATTACCAAGTTCTGTTTCCTAATACTTCTTTTCCACCATCAGGCCCTGACGCTGAGTGGATGGCAGAGAACTCATGTATGTATGTCAATACCTATTTGCCGTATGACCAAACTACTCAAGTCTTAACTACAGTAGCACCTTATATCCTTGTAGCTGACCCAGAAAAGCCTTTAGACTGGGTTTATACAGTCCAAGTGCAAGATATGACTCCAGAGCAGTTAGCGGCTTATCAGGCTTCTATAGCGGCTCAGATTGGCTCTCAAGCTCAACAATTACTATCTGCAACTGACTGGACAACGATTCCTAGTGTTGCTGACCCCGCACAATCTAATCCATATTTGACTAACCAAGCTGAATTTATTAGTTGGAGAAGTCAGGTTAGAGCTATTGCGGTAACGCCTGAGTACACTTCAGTTATTCCTGCAATGCCAGCACAGGCTTGGAGTAATCAACCTACATCAACAACTATTAATATTGGCACGGCAAGTGCTACAGTAACAATTTAAGGACAACTATGTTAATTGCAAAAGTAAACGGAACAACAGTAGAACAAGTTGGTGATTACCGTGATTTGTTTCAAGGAGTAACTTTTCCACGCTCAGGACCAACATCTGAATGGTTAGCTGCTAACTCTTGTATGCCTGTAGGTGCAAAGTTGCCTTATGACCCTACTACACAAGTATTGGCTCAAGTTGCTCCTTATATTCTTAATGATGTTGTTTATACTTGTGAACCACAGTTAATGAATACTGAGGAAGTTACTGAATATCAAAAATCAATGGTTAATGTTAATAAAGATAAAGCACAAGAACTATTAAAGCAAACTGATTGGTCAGAAATTCCTAGCGTTACTAATACTGCTAACTCTCACTATTTAGTTAATGGGGCTGCTTTTGTAGATTATCGAAATGCTTTAAGAGCAGTTGCTGTAGCACCTACTTATAACGCAGTATTCCCTACTGCTCCTGTAGAACAGTGGAATACAACTGTTAGTGCCTAATGTTTGGTAATAACCCAATATCTTCTGCACCTTTTACGAGTCTTAGCAGTAAGCTCGTAACTAAGCTATTAAGCGTTCTAAGTACCGCTACGGTTACTATAAATCGTGTTGTATCTTATTTAAAAACATTAAGTATTATTAGCACTTCTGTAGTTACTATCAGCCGTGTCTTAGCTTATTTAAAGACACTTAGTGTTATTAGTACTTCTACAGCCTCTTTAACAAAGCTGGTAAGCTATTTAAAGGTTTTGACAGTATCTGTATCCAGTACAGTGTCAATTGCTGCTGGTAAAGCTTATTTAAAGGTTTTAAGCGTACTTTCTACAGCAGTTGTTAGTATAGGAATACTACGTGGTAAGTTATTATCTGTAACAAGTACAAGCATTGTTTCTATACAACGGGCTATAGGTAAAATACTGGCTACTGTGGTAGAACACACCATTGTGGTGCTTACTTCTGCAGCGCAGCACTTAGTAGGTTTTGTTGTCTCTATAGGAGCTACTGTATCTATTAACAGAGTATTATCACTAACTAAACTTATTTCTGTAATATCTACCTCTACTGCGTTTATTTTAAAAGCAGTAAGTAAAAACTTAACTGTTTCTATTACTGCAGCAGTGTCTTTAATTAAGGCTGTTGGTAAGCTAATAAAGGTAACTGTAACAGACACAGCTACTATCACTACTCAGAAGTTTATCTCTAAGGTATTGACAGTAGTCTCTACAGCAACTATTTCTTTAAAACATGCTTTAAATATGTTGCTTTTTGTAGCAAGCCATGGTATAATATCTATTAGTAAAGGCTTAAGCAAAACTATTACCGTTGTTGTTAATAGTACAATTTCTATTCTGGCTGGTGTTTCTCCTCTTTTTGGAGCCGTGGCTAAGAACACTTTCTATGCTATAAGCCGTATTCGGAATATAGCTCTAGTTAAAATCAGAACAATCTTTTTGGATAAAAACAATGGCTAATTCCTTTACTTATAAAATTCTTAATGAAAATGAATTGTTTTCATTTGATTATTCACAGGTTTTACAACCTAATGAAACAATCGTATCTGCTGTAGCTGCTGTGATTTTAATGAATGGCGTAGACCCAACACCGTCTGCTATTTTATCTGGTTCTCCTGTTGTCAGTACTCCTAAAGTATCCCAACGTATTATTAATGGTTTAAATGAAGTTACTTATCGTTTAGAGATGACAGCAACTACTAATCAAGGAAACATATTTACAGCAGTGGGTGACATAACTACTTACGACGCTAGCAACGTATGAGTTATTTTCCGAGATATGACCGAGGAGATTGGTCAGTCCTTTGTGATGCTTGTGGGCGCAAAATGCGAGCAAGCGACCTTAGACAACGCTGGGATGGTCTTAAGGTTTGTCCAGAAGACTGGGAACCAAGACAGCCACAAGACTTTGTACGAGGTGTCGCAGACTATCAAGCACCTCCTTGGACACGTCCTGAGCCAGCAAATCAATACCTTAGAATATTTTCTATAAGTAAAGAAGTAAATGGCTATCCGCCAAACACATACACATTAGGATAACACATGGGCATTCCTTTATATACCAATAACGCATACTCAGCACTAGCTGTAGCAATTATACCAACAACAACAACAATTCAACTTACTGCAGGTACAGGTCAGTTATTTCCTTCTCCTACAGGTGGTAATTACTTTTACTTAACTTTGATTAGTATTAGTAATCCAGAAACAATGGAAATTGTGCAATGTACAGCTAGGTCTGGAGATATTTTAACTGTTGTTCGTGGTGCTGAAGGAACACAACCTAATACTTTTAATATTAGTGATAACGTACAATTACGCATTACTGCTGCTGGTTTAAATACTTTTGCTTCACCAATTATTCCTGCTACTAATGTTACTTATGTTCCATCAGGTACTCTAACAGCTACTAATGTACAAGCTGCTATCGACCAAGTAGAAGCACAACTTAGTGCTATTCCTGTTAAACAAGAGTATCAAACTGCAACAGCTAGTCAGACTGTGTTTACTATTAATACTTTTACTTATGTTATAGGCTCTAATGGATTATCTGTTTATGTTAACGGAAGCAAACAAGTTAAATCTTTAAACTATACTGAATCATCTACTTCAACTGTTACTTTCTCTACTGGCTTAAATGTCGGAGATATAGTTGAATTTATAAATATATAATAAGGAATAGGCATGACAACTTTAATCCCAAAATTTGAGCAAACAAGCTCCACAGTTAATAGAGCTATTAATCTAAAGTTACAAGAATCTGTTTCTGTAAAAGACTTTGGTGCTGTAGGCGATGGCTCAACAGACGATACAACTGCTATTCAAGCAGCTATTACTGCCAACCCAAATGGTACAGTATATTTACCTGCTGGTACTTATAAAATATCTTCTGTGTTAAATATTACTGCATCTACCACTTTAGTAGGTGCTGGTATTAATGCTACCTTTATTTCACAAAGTACAAACTCAACAGGAATATTAAATTTTACTGGTACTTTTGGTGGTTTTAATAACTTAGCAGTATCTTATTCAGGAACTCCTGTAAGTGGGGCAACCGCAGTAAATAGTACTGCTGGTTCTTTACATGCTAGTGATTTTGCTATTAATAGTGCTTATATTGGATTGAATGTAACTACAAACGCAGCGCAATATTTTACAAGGTTTTACATCAATAATTATGTAGAGATTGGAATTGGTTTAGATAACGTTAATGATATTTATTTTAGTCAGTTTATTTTAAATGCAGGTAGTTCTTCTAATGGTGCGTTAGGCGGTATTAGAATGACTAATTTCTGTCAAGCTATTATTTTTACAGATGGTGATGTTATTTTAGGACAGTATCCAATTACATCAGATTCTAGCAGTGGTAATATTGGTACAAGTCCTTCGTTTAATAACTTTACTAACGTATTCTTTGATTCTGCTGTACATGGTGCATCTTTAAATAAAATGTTTTTTACAGAGTTTGTAAGTTGCTGGTTCTCTAACGGAAGGTCAGGCGGAGGCGATTCAGGTTGCAATATTACAAATTCAAGCGATTTATCTTTTACTAATACAAAATTTTTTAATAACGGTTCAAATGGTTGTTTAGTTGCTAGTTCTAACAGTAATATTGCTTTTGATACTTGTTCTTTTTCTTACAATGGATTAGTTAATAGTACTACTGCTAATGGACTTTCTTTTGCAAACAATACTCAAAATTTTTTAGTAACTAATTGTACTTCTAATAGTGGAGGTGGTACTCAACAATATGGAATGTATATTGGTCCTGGATGTACAAACTTTATTGTAATTGGTAATAATAATATTGGTAATGCTATTTCAGGATTGTCTAATGGTGGTACAGGCACATATTACGTCTCTAGCAATTTAGGATAATTATGTCAGACCAATTAGAAACTAGAGTTGTTCGTCTTGAAGTTCTTAGTGATAACCATTCAGAAGATATTAAAGAACTGCGTGATACAACTATTGACCTTAAAAGCACTATGCACTCAATAGAAAAGAACTTATCGCAGATTAAGTACATTGCCATTGGTGCTTTAATTGTCATTGTGGCTCAGACTATTGGTCTAGACAAAGCCATTAAACTTATGTTTGGAAATTAAAATGAGTTCTACATTTGTTGTGAATCGTGACCAAATTATCAGTTTAGCTTTACGCAAGCTAGGTGTCTTAGAACTAGGTTCTGTTCCTGATTCAGAGACTGTGGCTAATTCGTCTTTAGCTTTAAACCTTTTTGTTAAGCAGATGGCCACAGAAGGCTTAAAACTTTGGACAGTAAATGAACTGGTTATCCCTTTAGTTAACGGACAGACTGAATACGTCTTAGGACCTGTATCACAGAACCCTACTACTGATTTGGATACTCCTAAGCCTTTAAAGATTATCCAAGGATGGTTACGTCAGATTACGGTAAGCCCTCCTATTGATATTCCTCTGCAGATTCTGAGTCAACAAGAATACAACACTCTAGGCTCTAAGTTTAGTACTGGTGTTGCTAACTCTATCTATTATCAGATTCGTCAAAACTCAGGTAATCTATACGCTTACTTGACTCCTAACTACAATGCTGCATACCAGTATGAACTGCATGTCATGGCTCAACAGCCTATCGAAGACATCAATTATGGTTCTTCTATACCTAACTTCCCTAATGAGTGGATGAACACTCTAGTATGGAACTTAGCTGACCAGCTTGCTATTGAATACTCTGTACCTACAGGACATCGTCAAGAGATTGCTGCAAGAGCTAAAGCATATCGTGACCAATTAACAGACTGGGATGTTGAATCAACTTCTACATTCTTCCAAGCTGACCTTCGCATGTCTAACGTGACCTTTGGACAACCAAACTAATGCCACTACAAAGAATTCCTTTATCTCAACCTATTGAGACTCGGAATGGTGATTTACAGACCGATTCCAAGTGCGTCAATGGTTACTTTGAATCACGAGACGTTAAACGTGAGTTTATTAAGCGTCCTGGTTTAGCAATTCAAACTGTAACGCCTACTTTGCCTTCTGCACAAGGTCAAGGTATTTACCTATTTAAAGGATTCTTATATGCTGTCGTTAACAATATTCTGTATAAAATTGACCCCAGCACTTATGTTTCAACTGTTGTTGGTACGCTTACAGGAGCTGTCCAAACTTGTTACTTTGTTCAAACCTTAGATAGTACTTATTTATTTGTACATAACCAAACTAATGGTTATTTAGTAGATGGTTCTACTGGTGTATTTAGTCAGATTAAAAACGATAACGTAGCTTCTGTGGACATCATTACTGGTGGTCTAAGCTACACAAACCCTACAGTAACTTTCTCAGCCCCTTCAGGAGGCGGTGTAACAGCCACAGGAACGGTTACAACTACAGGTAGTGGTGTAACAGCAATTACTGTTACTGCGTCAGGCTCAGGCTTTACAAGCACTCCTACAGTGGTTATTGGTACTGTATGGTCTGCAGGTTTAACTGTAGCTGCTCAACAACAAGTTTATTATGATAACAATCTATATACCTACACAGTAGGCGGTGTTACAGGCTCTACAGCCCCTACTTTTACTAGCGGTACAGCTACTGACGGTACAGCTACGATTGCCTTCTCAGGTTTAGTTGCTAAAGCTATTGCTACTATTAGTAACGGTGGTATTAACGCTGTAACCATGACTTTAGACGGCAGTGGCTACAATGCTCCTCCTTTGATTACTTTCTCAGGCGGTGCAGGCACAGGTGCTACTGCAGATGCTACATGGCAATCAGGTGTTATTGAAAGTGTTACCATCACTAATGGTGGTTCAGGATATACATCTTCAGACAACATTATAGTTACTTTTGTTGACATTACAGGTTCAGGAGCCTCAGCTACAGCATTGTTAAATGCTTTCCCTTCAGGACCTCTAACGCCTGGAGCAGTATTCTTAGATTCTTACATTGTTATAGGTACTGTAGCTGGTAGACTGTATAACTGTGAATTAGGTAATCCTACTATTTGGAATGCTTTAAACTATGTTTCAGCCGAATCTGAGCCAGATAACCTAGTAGGTATTGCTAAGCATTTAAACTACATTCTAGGGCTTGGTCAGTGGTCTACAGACTTCTTCTATGACGTAGGTAACTATCCTGGCTCTCCTTTAAGTGCTGCTCCTTCTTATAAGTTTGAAGTAGGCTGTGCTAATGGTAACTCTATTGTAAGCTTTGAGAATACAGTGCTCTTTGTAGGCATTTCTAAGACTACAGGTACAGGTGTGTATGGTATTGATGGCACAGCTCCTGTAAAGCTCTCTACTGTCTATATTGACCGTATTTTGAACAACAGTAATATGCAAACTGTTATTGCTTATTCTTTTAGATTCAATGGACATCCTTTTTATGTCTTGACTTTACATGATTTAAATGTTACAATAGTATACGACGTATCTGAGAAAATGTGGCATCAATGGACTATGTGGGCAATAGGCGATGTAGATTCAGGTGTTCCTGGAGTCTATGCAGAACAGTACTTCCGGCCTAGTTACTTTACAGGTGATGGTTTAACTTATTATCTTTTAGATGATGATAACGGAACTCTTTACACTTTATCAGATTTGTATTATAATGACGCTGGTGCTCCAATTTATTATCGAGCTGTAACAGACATTGTTGATAATGGAACTACCAAGCGTAAGTTTTATAATCGTGTTGAGATTATTGGTGATAAAGCTCCTGCTACGATGAACATTCGTCATAGCGATGATGACTACAAATCATGGTCTCCTTATCGTACTGTAAGCCTCAATGCGTCTCGTGCTCAGATTTATCAAACAGGTCAGGCACGTCGTAGAGCTTGGGAATTCTTATGTACAGACAATCAACCGTTAAGACTTGATTCTGCTGAAATTGATTTTGAAGTTGGAGATTTAGAAGGCGGTGGTCCTGCCCCTACTCAGTATCGGAAATAGAATGAACGAGCAGTTACCAACAAAGTTATTAGAAAATAAAATAGATAACTTAACCAAAGAACTGCTAAAGCAAGAACAAGCTGATTGTCCTGTAGTTCATCACTTTGGTCCTGGTCTTTACATTAGAGAAGTAACTTATGGTCCTGGTACTTTAGTTGTAGGTCATTTCCATAAGCAACCTCATTTATGTGTAATGTTAACAGGTAAAATGTTATTTGTTAATCCTGACGGAAACAAGGTTGAAATAAGTGCTCCTAAGTCATTTATAGCATCCGCAGGTCGTAAAGTAGCTTATGTATTAGAAGAAATGACTTTTCAAAACATATATGCTACAGAAGAAACAGATGTTGCTAAATTAGAAAAGATGTTGTTTGAAGAGAATGAATTTCTTGAAGAACATCTTCAAGAACAAAATAAAATATTAACTTATGACCATTCAATAGATGTTGAAGACTTTGAAAAAACAATGGCAGAGTATAAGTTAGATTTAAATCTTGTTCGACAAATATCAGAATACGAAGGAGACCAAATACCTTTTCCACAAGGAAGCTACAAAGCAAGGGTGTCTGATTCCAAAATTGAAGGTAAAGGTTTGTTTGCTACAGGAAATATTCAAGAAGGTGAAGTTATTGCCCCTGCTCGAATAAATGAAAAAAGAACTCCTGCTGGTAGATATACAAACCATTCCAAGAATGCAAATGCAGTTTTTGTTTTACGAGATAATGAAGATATTGACTTGGTAGCCTCTAAACCAATATCAGGAATGCGTGGAGGCTTATTAGGTGAAGAAATTACCATTGATTATAGACAGGCTCTAAGCCTTTATAAGGAAACAACATTATGTCAGCTTCAGTTGCAGCCTCAGTAGTAGGCTTAACAGTAGGTGTAAACGCCCTCACAGGGAATCCATTAGGTTTAGGTGGAAGTAGCGGAGGCGGTAGCGGAGGCGGTCAAGGCCAATATGACCCCTATGGTCAATACCGAGGTCAAGCTGCTACACAATTAAATACTTTGATGAATAACCCATCAATGGCTATGTCTCAGCCTGGTTATCAACAACAGTTACAACAAGGCATGAGAACTACACAGCGTGGTGCTGCTGCCACTGGTATGCTTCAATCAGGTGCTGAGCAAAATGCTTTACAAAATGTAGGGCAAAATACTTTTGGTTCTTTTTACAACTCACAGCTTGCTAACTTAATGCAATTATCAGGTGCTTCTCAGTCTCCTGCTGCTGCAGGAATGGCTCAATCACAAGCTGCTACATTAGCACAGAGTCGTCAATTTGGTGCTATTAATCAAGCTACTTCTGCTCTTGGTGCTATGGGTAATTTGTTTGGTGGTACAACTCAGACACAGCCTTTTGGTTATTCTGGAATGAGTTCTGGTATGTCAGGTGGTTATACTGGAAATGTTTACGATGCTTCAGGTAACTTATCAAGCAGTGGTAATGCTGCTCCTGCTGCTGCAGACTGGGGAAGTGCATTTGGTGGTACTACTGGAATGGGTGGTTAATCATGGCAGAACAAACAGCAGTTGAGGCATTTGCTTCTGGCTACGGAGCAATGAAAGGTGTCGCTGAAGACATCGCTTCTAAAAATATATTAAGCCAAGCTTACGCAGGACAAACACCTGAGGATATAAAAGACCCTATTAAACAAGTAGCTACTTTAAACCAAGCTGCTGGAATGCTTAATAGTAAAGGTTTATCTTCTGCTGCTTATAAACTACAAAAGCAAGCTGGAGATTTATCTACAGATGTAAATAAACAACAACTTGATACTTTAAAAGTTAAACAAGGTGAATTAGAATACGCTGGTCAATTATTACAAAGTGCTGGAGATGAGTCTTCTCTACAAAGCGTAATTAATCAAACTGTTAAAGACCCTGCTGCTCGTCTGTCTGTAGAATCTATTATGAGAAATCCTAATTTAGATTTTAAAACTAAAAAAGCAGAACTTATTAAAATGACTGAGACTGCTGACCAGCATTTAAAAGCACAACAAATTGCTGCCACTGCTGCTAATACACTTTCTCAAATACAAAATAGAATTGATGATAATGTAAGAGCAGATAAAAAGAATGCTATAGAGCAAGCAAAATTATATACAACAGCTAATGTTCCTATTCCTGTTGAAATTGCTAAAGCTGCTGGTTTACCTGTTCCAGGTGGCGAAGCTCCTTCAACTTTCTTGGCTGGTAGAGGAGCTGCGGAAGCCCCGAGTTATGATACAGTAGCTGAAGGCGGTGCTTTAGGTAAATATGGAATGAAACCTAAAACATTAGACTTGTTACGTAAAATAGACCCTTCTTTACCTAAAACTAATGAAGAATATTTAAAAGACCCTAAAGCTCAGGATAAAGCTGCTTCTCTTCTTGAAAAAGAAAATGAAAAAGAAATTAAAAATTCTGGTAATAAAGTAACTCAAGTTAATAAAGATTTATTTTATCGTTTTGGTGCTCCCGACGCAACTAAGATTCTTAATGCGTATGATAAAAACCCTAACACTAAAATTGACTCTATTGTTGGTGCTCAGGTTATTAAAGAAAATCCTGACCTTGCTGGTAAAACAGTGGCACAGGCTATTGCTGGTAATGTTTCTGTAGAAAAACAACCTGCTCCTGGTTTAAGTTTAGATAAACCTAGTAGAGGTGCTTCTAAACCTTCTACAGATACTCCAACATCTTTTGTAGGCTCTACAGGTGCAACATACGCACCTAAAGATGAAAGAGAAACTCAACTCTTTGCTAACGTTGCAGGTCCTTATAAAGAGCCTGGTGTTAATAACATTAAAACAAATACTAACGTAACTGTTGCAGCCAATGAGATGAAAATTGGTTTAGACAACATGGCTATTCTTACTAATAAAGGTGAGAAAGTTCCTTCTCGTGGTGCATTTAGTAATCTTAAAACAGATACTTTCTTTGGTGCTGCTGCGTCTGCTGCTACAGGTCCTATGTCTAACGTAGCAACACAGCAATTTGAAGCCTTAGCATTACCTTTAATTCGTCAACAAGCTACTCTTATCTTAGGTACAAGTGCTTCTGAAACAGATAGAAAGAATCTTGAAAAGTCATTAATGACACAAGCTTTTGCTCAGAGTCCTGTACTAGCTTATCAAAAGCTTGCTGAGTTTGCTCAGTCGGCTAGAGCAGGTATTGAAGGTCAAGCTTCAAATCCTACATTAAATAAATCTCAACGTGAGTCTCTTGTTAAATCTTATCAAGCTATTAACAAAGCATATCCATATACTCCTCAAGATGTCTTTACTTGGCAAAACCAAGTTAAAGAAGGAAGTAAACAAACTTTTGGTAATTATGTAGCTGAGAAATATCCTGAAAGTGGCGGAAATACTACTACACCAGAAGGTAAGCCAACAGCTCCTATGAGTTCTTTCCTTATTAAAAAGGATTAATATGCCAGTAAGCTTTGATACAGCTAGAGCTACTGCAGGAATAGCACCTTCTAAAGTAGCTCCAAAAGAAAGTGGTTTTGCTCCTGCTGTAGACACAGCTAAGGCTGCTGAGCCTAAAGCTGAAGTAAATGTACAGTTTGATGTAGCAGGTGCTAAAGCTGCTGGGCATTCAATGGATGAGATTGCTTCTTTTGTTTCTCAAGAAGCTAGTTTTGATAAAGATGCTGCTGAAAAAGCTGGATATAAACCTGAAGATATTGTTGGCTTTTTAGTTCCTTCTTTTAAACAACAACAACAAAAAGAACAAGGTAAACAAGAAGGTGCTAGATTAGGTTCTGATATTACAGAAACATTTGGTAGAGACCCTTCTAAAGCTAAACTTAGCGATGCTAGTGAATATGCTAAAACTATTGGCACAAGTGCTGCCATAGGAGGCGGTATAGGATTAGTCGCTGGTATGGGTGTTGTTTCTGTTCCTACAGCTATTGCTGGTGTAGTACTAGGGGCTGCTTCAGGTTTAGCAGAACAAATAACAAAAGATTTAGGTTTTGGTACAGGAACACAAGTAATAGCAGGTCTTGCTGCAGGTGCTAAGTTACCTACACAAGCTATATCTACAGGATATAAAGCACTGCTTGGCAATTCTGTAGAAACATTTATTGCTAAGAAAATGGCCTATAAAGTAGGACAAACTACTGGTATTCCTGGAGCAGGTTATGCTGCACAAGGCATGGTAGGTAAAGCTAAAGAATTCTTTACTGGTGGTGCTAAAGTAGATGCTCAGGCAGGTGCTAAAGCCTTTGGTGAGACAGAACATATTAATCCTATTACAGGTGAAGTTACCCCTGTAACTGCTACAGCAGCTCATGGCGAAGCTGGTCAAATGATTAATCAACGTGCTGTAGCTGAAGAACTTGCTACGGCTCATCCTGATGCTGTTGTTGCAGGTAAACCAATATCACATGGTTTATATGAACAAACTAAACAAGCTTACGACAAAGTAAGCAAAGCAGGTAAGTCTTTCTTAGAATCTGCTCAATTTAAAGCATTGACTGGCGGTAACGCTGCTCAAGAAACTAAATTTGGTGACTTATTTAGAAATGCTAAAGGACAAGCAGTAGTTGGTCAAGATGTAGTAGAGAACTTAAAAAATGCTACTACTAAGATGTCTTGGCAAGATGCTGAGAAAGTCCGTACTGCTTTTAATGAATATCTAACTTCTACTACTGGTAAAGCTTCTGAAAAGATGGCTCGTGATGCTTATTCTAAAGAAGCTCTTGCTATTGCTAAAGATGAACTTCCTGGTCTATTTGAAAAAGGTGCTGGAGGTGCTAAAGAAATAAAAGCACACCTATGGAATCTAAGTAAAGTTCCTGAAGGAATGAAACAGTTTAATCAAGAAATGTTATCTTATTTAAATAATGCTACTGTAAAAGACGCTAAAGCAATGTGGCATGAAATAGGTCCTGAAGTACAAAAAAGATTTAATATTCCTGCTGAGAAATACGATGCAATGACAAGTGTTATGAACACTGCAGAAGCTGCTAAACAAATTAATCAATTCCGTAGGTTGTTAATGAAAACTTCTATTCCTGTGGTAGCAGCACCTAGCGATGAAACAAGATGAAAATACTAATTATTGACCCATCAGGCTGCGGCTGCGGTCTTTCCTTTGGTCTTCGTAGCGAAGCTGCAGGACATGAAGTTAAGATGTTCTTACGTCATAACAAAGATGGCTCACGTGCTGAAGTAGGTGACGGTGGTCTCATTAAACGAGTTAGCTCGTGGGAAGACCACATGAAATGGGCTGACTTAATCTTTGTTACAGATAACATCTATTACATTCATGGTCTAGAGCGTTATCGTGATTTAGGTTTTCCTATCTTTGGTGCAAACTTAGCTGGTACTCGTTGGGAACAAGAACGTGACTATGGTGAGCAGATTCTGAACAAAGCAGGCATTGAAACTATTCCTAGCCAAACCTTTGACAACTATGACGATGCTATCGCCTATGTTAAAGAAAACCCACGTCGCTTTGTGTCTAAACCTATTGGTGATGGAGATAAGACTTTATCCTATGTAGCTAAATCTGCTGCTGATATGACTTACATGCTTGGCTATTGGAAGAAAAAGAAATCCTTTAAAGGTAAGTTCATTCTTCAAGAGTTTCGTCCTGGCATTGAGTTCGGTGTTGGTGGTTGGTTTGGTGCTGGTGGCTTCTCTAAGAACTTCTGTGAATCTTGGGAACACAAGAAGCTTATGGATGGTGAATTAGGTGTTACTACTGGTGAACAAGGTACTATTGTTCGCTACACTAAAGAATCTAAACTAGCTGACCAGATGCTCAAGCCACTAGAAAATATGCTTCATGGTATTGACTACACAGGTTATATCGATGTGAACTGCATTATTGACAAGAACGGTAAAGCATGGCCTTTAGAGTTTACTACTCGTCCAGGTTGGCCTTTGTTTAACATTCAGATGTCTTTGCACAAGGGAGACCCTGCCCAATGGATGCTTGACATGATTGATGGTAAAGATACTTTAAAGACTTCAGATAAGATTGCTTGCGGTGTTGTAGTTACCATTCCTGATTATCCTTATAGTCGTATGACTAAGAAAGAAAACTCTGGTTATCCTATTTGGGGCTTGACAATGGAAGATGCCGTTAACGACGTACATCTTTGTGAAGTTCAGTGGGGAAAAGGTCCTGCTATGATTGACGGAGAACTTAAAGAAAATGTACCAATGTTTGTTACTGCTGGTGACTATGTCTGCACAGTAGTAGGTTTAGGAGATTCTATTGAAAAAGCTCGTGATTCAGTCTACGGAAAGATTAAGAAGAAGATTGAGATTCCAAATTCAATCGCTTATAGAACTGACATTGGTGAAAAAGTTCAGAAGTGCTTAGAAGATTTACAAAGCTGTGGCTACGCTGAAGGTGTTGAAGATGGCTGCTAATAACTTACCTCCAATTCCTCAAGATAAGATTGGTGAAGTACAAAGCTGGCGTGATTGGTTTCGTAACTTAGGTACTTATATTCAGCAAGCACAAGGCGGTAACGTCTTTGCAAGTTCAGGTGCTAACTCTGACATTACAAGTCTTAATGGTTTAACCACTCCTCTTCCTATCTCAGAGGGCGGAACAGGGGCTACCAATGCAAAACAAGCTTGTATCAATTTAGGTATAACTAACAATATACCATTAGTACCTAACAATGAGTATCAAACAGCTACGCAAGGACAAACAGTATTTAATATATCTTTTTTTACTTATGTAGTAGGAAGTAAAACATTGTATGTATATGTTAACGGAAGTAAGCAAATAAACACAGTAAACTATACTGAAACATCTACATCTAGGGTTACTTTTTCAACAGGTTTAAATGTAGGAGATTTAGTAGAATTTGTAATATGAAAACATCTGATAAAGGTATTGAACAACTTAAAACCTTTGAAGGCTTTCGCAGCATGCCTTACTTAGATACAGCAAGTAAATGGACAGTGGGTTATGGACATCTAATGGTTGTTGGTGATGGTTTAGTTCAAGGAAGCCCTATTACTATGGGACAAGCTACACAACTTCTCAGAGATGATGTTAAGTCTGCTGAAGATTGTGTCAATTCTTCAGCACTAGACCTTACTCAATACGAGTTTGATGCTCTCGTGTCTTTTACTTACAACTTAGGATGTGGTGCTTTTAAGCGTTCTACACTTCTTAAACTACTTAAAGAAGGTAGAAAAAACGAAGCTGCTGTAGAGTTTCCTAAGTGGTGTATGGTAAGTAATGGACACAGCAATAGTATTTTAAAGCGTAGACTTGCTGAGCAAGAATGCTTCTTACATGCAAATTATAAAGGATAATCATGCCTCTCAAATCAGGTAGTTCTAAAAAGACAATCTCAAAGAATATTTCTACTTCTATGAGAGAAGGAAAACCTCAGAAACAAAGTATTGCTATTGCACTATCTAAAGCAGGTAAAGCTAAAGTTAAAAGTAAAATTGCCGTTAAGAAAAAGATTAAGTAATGAACAAGTTTAAAGGAATGCTAAAGTCGAGAACTATGTGGTTCTCTGGTTTACTATTCTTACTTGGGGCTATCTCAGATAACTCTTCATACATTCAAGACTTATTAGACCCTAAGATATACAGTATCTCTATGTTTGTTATTGGTATTATCATAGCTTATCTTAGAGCTACGACAACTAAACCTTTGGATGATAAATAATGTTTCCTTTATCGGTACTAACTTATGTCAAAATGGGAGTATGTGTTGCTTTGTTGGCTGGTACTTGGTATCTTGGCTATAGCTTTGAGCATAAACGATTCGTTGACTTTCAACATGTGGTTAGAGAAGAAGCAGCGAAGCAAGAAGCAAAAGTTGAATCAATCACAAAACAACAAACGTTAGTTACAAAAGGAATTCAAGATGAATATGAAGCTAAGCTGTCTGCTATTAGGAACTACTATAAGTCTACTAGCGTGTGGAACAACCCCAGTAGCAATAAAGTGTCAGGACTTTCCACAGCCCCCAGCGTCACTGATGTTATCTCCGCCTACAATGTTCTTGCTGGACAATGTGCAGAAACCACAGCTCAAGTAGTAGAACTACAGAAGTGGATTAATGAACAAGTAGGTATCAAATAAATTTCCCTATCGGTAACTTTTTGCTCATTTGGGCAATATTTTGACCATTTATTCCCGTTCGGTAAATAAAAAGACCCTCCGAAGAGGGCCATCAAATCACAACTTCAAGGAAATCTTACAGAGTAGGTTCTGGATAGTTTGCTGGATGTTCAGGCTGTAGTTCTCTAAACATAGAGATAGTCTGTAGCTCCAACATTTTGTCATTAATAGGTGTTAGCATTTTCTTAATGTCATTCCACAGAACAATAAATTCTAATGGGTCCATCTCATCAAAGCTTGCAGCACCTTCCATGCAACGCTTCATCACTAAAGGCTGAACTTCATCAGCCAAGTTAAGCACTTCATTCAAACGTTGCATTCCAAACATAAACTCTTGTTTATCAATCATATCTTTCTCCTTATTTAACTGGACAAACACCACTACTGCACTCTAGGTCGCCCTCAAACGAAGCATCTTCCACTTTGGTAATTAGCTTTGTACAACCAACTAAAGCATCATACGCTTCTTTTGTAATCTCTTCAAGAGGAGCTTGTTTAAAACCATGCTCATTGTGGAGTAAAAACGACAGTGATTTATGGTTATTCTTGTAGTTCTTAGCCAAGTATTTCTTAATCTCTGGTAACTCTTCCTTACGATAATAGACAGTACAGCTCACGCTATTGTCTGACCAGTTCTCTTGCAACCACTTAACTACTTCTAATTGGTCAATAGCAGTCATCTCAGCAGCAATCTTTGTACCTTCAGGATAAGCAAAAGGAAAAGACACTACCATTGTGCTGTGGTCATCAGTGCCATCAAAGTTACGCTGGAACTCTACAGGGTATCCATGCTCACGACATACCTGCACTAAGCTATGGTCTGCAGCGATACGAATACGTCTAATCATATAGTGACTATAAGCAGGATGGCAACCTGAAGTTACACCTGGTAACAACGATAGAGTACCACTAGGCTTAACTGTAGTCAACTTAATAGACTCAGGAAAGCCATGCTTAGCAGAATATTCTTTATCAAAAGCACGTAGCTCTGTATAGGCTTCATTCAACCAAGACCGTTGTTCGTCAGAAGCCTGGAGAACTCCAGTAACGCCAATACCCATACGCATATTCTTATGGACGATATCGGCTGTTTCCTGTAAATGGCAAGGAAGAGAAAGGCTATGCTTATTAATGCGATAAAGGAGTGTACAGATATCAACGAATTCTTCCTTAGAGGTTACATTAGATAAATAGACTTCAGCTAAACAGCAAGTCTCATAAGCTGCCAAAGACTGCTCAGCACATGGGTTATAGCCCATAACGTCAGGGTCAGGATAATTAGTGTCACCAAGACGACCAATCTTGCGACTGAGACGCAGGTTAATAAGACCGTAAGGCTCTCCTTTACCTTCGTAGCCATCCCAGAAATACTCATGGAGGTCTTTAATGTCGTTACACACCACCGAGTTATTAGACATAGCACGCCAAGAAGGAATATTTCCCATATCCCAACGCTTAGCAAGAAGATATTCCACGTCATCTGCATCTCCAATAGCAATTTGTGCTGAACGACGTACATTACCTGCTACGACGATTGCACCAATAATATTCATAATGTCCAAGCAATCAATAGGACGTAGCTTCTTACCTGCACGCTTCTCAAGGATAGTACTTACCTTAGCGATGCCTTCACAAAGGTCTTCAGGGCCTGATGCAGTGCCTCCAAAGCCCTTAATAACAGCACCACGACCCCGTACTAATACAGTGCTATAAGTAAAGGTAGGTTCTTTAACGCTTAAGAACGCTGCTTTGAGCGTTTTGCCAAGGAGACTGACCCAGCCTTCCCTTGAATCAGGAACAATAAAATCCGCATCATTTGTATCCAAACGAGTAGGGGCAGTAAAATTAGGATTGACTTCAGGAAGTTTTTCAACGTTTTTCCTTTGAATGTTATAACCTACGCCAGAGCCTAACATCAATAGGTCCATAGCCCAAGTAAAGGGACGAACAGGTTCATCAATTACAGTGAATGCACAGTTCTGTAACGAGGCTAATCCTAGCTTGCCTACAGTGTCTGTACCCATCTGCCAAAGGAAACGACCTGCTACAGTTCCTTTGAGTTCTGTTAAATACTTGCGTAAACGCTCTTGCTCTTTCGCTGTAAAGTTACAACCTAATTGGGTGTTTGCTGCTTTAATAACTCGTTCTACTGTCTGTGGAAACTCTTCTGTCTTGCTGGTGATGTCTGCTTCGTCTAAGCGACGTGCATAAGTTCTCTTGTAGGTAATGTAGCCTACTGTGCTAAATGGTGTTGTGTACATCTTGTCCTTAGTGTCGTGTGTTTTTCTTATACTTTTCTGTCATCATTGCATCTGCCATCTTGTAGCAAAAGATAGCAATAAATTCACAATACTCTTCTACATTTGATTCAGGTACTCCAGCAGAGTCTATTGCTCCTGAGAGTACTGAAGTAGCGAAAAAGTCTCGCAGTCCAGGTATCTCATCTTTGATTGGAGGACCCATATCGTGTAACGGCTTTTTAGTTGTCATCATCGTCCTTTAATAGTTGTTCTAATACATCCGCTTTTTCTTCTATTACATCTAAGAATCTTTCACAGATATCCTCGGTAGTTAAACCAAGAATATCTGTGATGTCCATCTCATCTAGTTGCTTCAGTCGATAGATTATATCAGTGAGAGTCAAACTCATCAATCATCCTTTGAATATACCACGATGCTTTACGCAAATCAGTAATTCCATTCTTATGCTTCCAACGCCATAGATACTTAATAGCGTTACCTGTACACATTGCTTCCATGCCATCAAGATGTTGCACAACTTCGTTAATAGCATCAATACATTCAATACCACCTAGACGATAGTAATCAGGATTAATATTATCTTTGGTAGAACCAGGTGGGTAATAGGAGTCAGAAGGGCCTGCTCCGTAAGTAGTTTTATTGTTTTCCGTTTTTAACATCATGCAGTCTTGACAAAAAGTGTGGTAAAGCCTTTTATGATAAAGGCATTCGTTCATGTTAGCCCCTTCACCTCGACGGAGGGCTTGATTGATTTAGTACCTTGAGACCAGCTTCCGCAATCTCTGCACTGATATCGTTGATAAGTCCCAGTAGACGAGACAGCATTACCACGCTTTTGAAGTCTAGTCCCAGCACAGGTGGGGCACACAGCACTATCGGCAAAAAGATTACTATTAGGATGAGATTTAATCCATGGAAGAAGACGGCAATACAGAGATTCAAGCAAAACGACATCTTGAATATTATACGTTTCCATACGCTTCCAAGCATCTTTATCTCCATTCATGCACTTGACCCAAAGGTCATGTCCTTCGTGTTCTTGTTTCTTTCCTAGGCCTAATCGCTGAGCAACGTAGTCCAGTTTGTTGCTAGGAAAACGGAACTGGCTACGAGCAACACGTAGAAGGTCAATCTGTTTATAAGGCGATGGTGGAGCATAATTATGTAGTAAGAATTCCTTGTTAAGAGTAGGAATGTCAAACTTAGTACCATTATAATGAATGACGGCATCTGCAGCATTGAGTAAGTCATAGATACCTTTTAGCATCTTTTTAGGTTTAGATTGGTGTACAGAATCAAATATGATTTCATCTTCACCAAGCCACTTAGCAGCCCAACAAAGTACATACGAAGATTCCATTAGTTGAGTGATTCCAACATTTTGTTGCCATAATCCCCAAACATGAGCGACATTAGGCGATGACTCTATATCTAACAGTAGAATTTTCATTATTTGTTTACCTGTTTTTTAGCTTTTTTTGCTTTAACAGGGAAACTTGGTAGGTCTTCTTTATCGGCTTGTTCTTCATGTCCACGAAGGATAGCTGCTCTCATCTCTTTTACTTCAGCACTAGCGTATTCGTTAAGTTGAAATACTTGGCAGAAAGTATCCATTAATTTTGAACAATGTAAATCAATATTGTATTCAATAGCCATGATGTAATTGTGTTCATCATCTTCGGACAATAATTCAGGATGGTCGTACATTCTCCATCTTAGCATTGAAACTTGGTCTTTAATAGCCCAGATATTCATAATGTCATTTTCTAAATCAAATCTATCTTTGCTCATTTGCTTTCCTCACTAGGTTTACGAAGTGTTCTAAATCTACGATGACTAAAGGTTTACTTCTGTTTTGTTTTACTACCACTAACGGCTCGGCACTACCATGTGTCATTGCTTGCTCATAAAACTTATAGACTGCTACCTTTGCAAGGTTCTTACATTCTACATTATAAAAAAAGCTTTTTAAACCAGCTTCGGACAGTTGAACGTCCTCGCCCTGTGCTCCCATGCTGGTGCTCTTTACGTCCCTTTCCGTCAAGTGAGGAAAATGTTTCAGTATCGAGTCCCTTACTGTTTGTTGCAACAGTCGGCCTTTTTGCTTTGCTGAACTTGTCTTCATTTTTCCACCCTAACGGAACAGGTTCGACAGGGGTGTCAGGATTGTTGATACCTTCAAAGACATTCCAAAGAGCTTCTTTTTTAGCGAAGTTTGTAAACAAGCCTGCTTCTCTTCCAAAGGCTTCGATTTCAAAAGGCAGTTCGTAATAGTCCATTGAATCACTGTCAATTGCTTCGCCTTGCCATTCCGTTTGACTTTCATTTAATTCCTCATATACATATTGCTTTACATGCACAAACTCGTGTGCAAGTGTTTTTAAAATTTCTTTACCTGTGATGTAGGGATGGAGTTCAATTAAGAATTCTCGTGCTGCACCTTTGCTATTTCTTTTCTCGATACTAGTGTATCCAAAAGCATCCAAATGCTTACTAAACTTAACAGACACAACAAGATGTCTGAGGAGCTGTTTAGGGAATAACTGTTCAGCATAGAATTGAGAAGCTCGTTGAACATATTCATTGAACCTTTCGTCAGGATGACCGTGATTGTTTAATAGTAAAATCATTTTCCGTCGCAGCTTTCTTCAGTATTTTTTATATGTCTAATTCTGTGACAGTTAGCACATAATAACACACATTTATCAATTTCTTTTTTATAGTTTTCCCAAGATAAGTGCCTAGCTTTTGCTGGAGATATGTCTTTTTCTTTAGGGTCTCTATGGTGAAAATCATAAACCTGCTGAGGATAAACACCACCGCAATCCGTACACTTACCGCCTAAATATTCTACTGCTCTTGCTTTGTTTGTTGTAATACGCTCTAAGCAATTACGCATAATGTTTTCTTTAGCTTTAGTATTTGTATGGTATCTTTGTTTAGCTAAAGCAGAACGGCATGGTTTACACACACGATGTTTTTTATTGCCTTGTTTAGTTTCCGTAGAGTATTCAGTTTCAGGTTTCTCTACAGCACAGATTCTACAAGTCTTTAGACTGGTGGCTTCCATAGCTCTCCTGGAGTTCTTCTGAGGTGAAGCAGTCGGCAGTTTTCAATGACTCGTTCTTCTTCTCCGTTGTAAGCTTCGACACAAGCAGTATACATTTCTGCTGCACTTTCACATCCTGTGAGCCTTTGTTTAGCCTTAACAGGGCCGATGCCTTTGAGACCAATGATGTTATCAACTCTGTCACCTGTAAGTACCTGTAAGTAAAAGTTTAAAAGTGCTTCTTCGTCTGTTACAAATGTCATTTCTTTTTTGACAAAGTTCCAATGATTACCACGAAGCTGTAGAAAGTCTTTATCAATACTAGCAATAATGCTTTCGTAATTTCTTGTAGTATGTTCTATCGCAATCTCATCATCCGCTTCTTGCCCGATGGAGATTTTCGCATCCCAAGATGACACAAGATAGTCTCGCAACAACTGGAGGTGCTTAGGTTTAGGGGTAGTGCGATTGCCTTTATAAGGTGCAGTAACGGCAATTTCGTTTCTGAAGTTGTCTTTTCCTGTAAGGTAGCATTGATATGTTTCGACATTTTCTAAATCTTCCCAAAGCATTGATTCAATAAAATAAGCACAGCGAGAAATAGCAATTTTTTCATTTTCTTCCTCCGTTGAACAAGCTATACGATAACAAATAATGTCTGAGTCCACTAATACGTGCATTATGCTTCTTTCTCAAAATGCCGAATACGATGACAATTAGCACAAAGTAATACACATTTATCTAACTCTGTCATTACTTTAGTCCTATTTTTTAAACGAAGAACCCTAGAAGGATTCATTTCTTTAGTGCTCATATCTAAGTGGTGAAAATCATAAACACTATCTGGGAAACTACCGCCACAGTCAAAACAACTATTACCCATATATGCTACAGCAGCTCTTTTATTTAATTTGTTAGCTTCTGTTATTTTAGCATTAAATTGTTTTATGTATTCAGGATTTTCACGCCTTTTAAGTCTTTGTTCTTTTGTGTGAGCACTAGCACATACTTTGCAATAATATGCTAAGCCATCTTTAGCACTTTTATCTTTAGAAAAATAAGATAAGGGCAAGGAATGCCCACACTTTGTACATTCCTTGCTGTCAATCATTACAGAACGTCATCCATTAGAGAATCTTCTTTAGCACCTTTGTATTCAATCAGATTAGTGATTGTCAACTTTTTCAATGAAGGACTAACACCTTTTTTACCACGATATTCCCACTCGTAAGAAGAAACGATTGCTGTGCACTTACTACCATTAGCAATCTTCTTAGAGCCATCTACTAGCTCCCCATCTTGGTCAAAAGCATCAATCTTGTAGTTACTCTTACAAGTGATGTAGTTACCCTCAGCTTCACGCTTTTCAGGATTGTTGAGAACTTTGATACCTAACTCTTTTAATGCTGTTACTGCCTTATCTGACAAATTAGACAAGTTAATGGTGTACTGCTCTTTATCCGATGATGGATTAGGAGTTTGTGTACATGCCCAGAAAATGTCTGCCTGTACTGCGATTGATTTACCTGTGCTCATAATGTTGATTCCTTTAATTTAGTTAAATTTATACTACCTAGCTATTATACCACAATTAGTGGCTACCTGCCCAGTTTTCTGCAACACCATACTCAGCCCCGACTGGACAACGGAACTGTAATATTTCACCTGCTTCCTTGGCTGAGTGAACGACCACTTCTCCTACTCTATCTCCGTATTCCATAGGAGTTTCGATTTGCACCTCGTCGTGGACCCATGCGACCAGTCTGTACGGAATGCCTTGACTTTTGAGGTTTTTCGTGAGCTGAACAAGCCACTGTTTAGCGATGATAGCTCCTGCACTTTGTAAAAGCGTGTTAAGCGACGAATGGGCCGACCTGACCTTAAGCTGATAACCCCCAAGCCCAGGTAGTGTTCCTTTCTCAGCAAGCCTTTCAACTTTTGATTTAAGCCTTTCATACGCAGGCACTGCTTTACAGAAATTACGAATAATCTCGGCTCCACGCTTCGGAGTATCACCAATAACTTTAGCAATCTTGGCTGAGGATGCTCCGTACAAAGTCGCATAAAGGACAGTCTTCGCAAGGTCTCTCGTCTCAACCCCAAATGCTTGCTTATTTCTTTCGTGGACATCACCGTAGACTGTTTCATTTATGTATGCCTCATCATTAAGGTAATGAGCAAAGCATCGAAGCTCAATACCGCTAAGGTCGACACCCACCAATACGTTTCCGCTTTCAACCGTCCAGCAAGACCGAAACTCTTTTCCCAGCACTGCCCTAGTTGCAGGGACTTGTGCCATATTAGGGCTAGAGTGAGTAGCTCTACCAGTAACAGCACCAAAACCAATGACTTTACCATGAACTCTACCATCCTCTCCTAGTTTTTCTAACCATGAATCTAACTGTGATGCTCTCTTTTGTAATGTCAAATACCTAGCGATTGGCTTAGCCTCTGGAAGTGATACCTCACTAAGGATTGTCTCATCAACGATAATTTGTCCCTTTTCAGTCGTCTTTGTAGGTTCCCAACCCTTAGACATAAGACGCTTCGATATCTGCTGCCTTGAGCCAACATTAAACACCTCAACATCATCCTTGAGCCGTTTACCAGTCTTCTCAGATACACGCTCAGTTGTAATGGGTGGGAAGATTTTCTGTAAGGCTTCTTCAATCTCTGCCATCTCGGTCTTAATCTCACAGAGCAACGTCTGTGCATACGGTGCGTCAAGTTTGAATCCATTGCGTTCCATCTCCGAAAGAATAACCTGCACGTCATATTCTAATTGAATAGCTGCATCACCAATCTTGTTCTTATCTAGTTCTTGCCACAAAATGTCATAAACCTTTGAGGTCAACTCCACGTCTCGAATGCAATACGTTACCATCTCTTCAGTAAGACCACCATCATAGTCTGAGAAGTCAATCTTCTCAAAGCCCAGTGTCTTACCCCAAGCATCTAAACTATGTCCGCCATCTCTAGAAGAATCAGAAAGACGAGAAAGCAAAAGAGTATCTTGGCATTGGGATTTCCTAATCTGTGTTCCCCATAAACGATTAAGCAAAGGAGCATCAAAAGCAAATCCATTATGGAAAATGATAGATGTAGCATTGTTTAAATATTCCTTTAAGCCTTGTGCAGAACGCCATACAGTGATGTCATTAGTTTCTCTATGTAGTGTCACACAGCACCAGATTGTATTATGGTCTAGTGTCGTTTCAATATCGAGAACTAAAGTCTTCATTAAATGTTTGTGCAGGTTACGATTGTTCCAAAAGTAGTGCATACCATCATTGTACCATCAGGCATAACAATAGTGGTACTAGTTTGGGCTTGTGCTAGTGTTACTAGACAAAACAAAAATACGCTAGTAATTATCTTCATGTCTTAACTCCTATGACCCCACCCTTAATTGAGTAGGGATATTCTCTCTTACGATAAAAACAATATTCTATTCCATGATTCACAGAGTAGAATGCCTCATACTGGAAAGTCTCAAAGCATCTTGGGTCTCCTACCTGGCTATTATACAGCACGTCTCTATGTATAATAACAACCCACACAACTAAACTACTTAGGAGGAGTAGGAGTAGGCTTCTCTTTCTTCTTAAAAATAGTATCCCAATTCTCCTCAAACTTCTTCCTATCTTCCACTGGTCTAGGTTTATCACCTTTGCCTCCATCTCTTCTCATATTTTGTTCCTTTCAACTGCATCATACCAATCTTGTAAATACTGAATCAAATCTTCTTTGCTATTACCAATCAAGTTTAGCTTACCGTTACATGTAACAACTTGCACCTTTGACACATGAGCCTCGTCATCTACATAACCTGTGATGAGCAGGACTGTGTGCATCTTAGATAAGGCTAAGAGAAGAATCCTCTGCCCTACCGTCATCTTCTCACCTTCACGCTTCCACTCACCGAAGATAAACTCACCTCTACGTTCAATAATCATATCGATGTTAGACGGCATGAAGCTAGGGTTAGTCGGTATCATTCCACGCAGGAAGCCAAAGTCTACATGAGAAGCATTCGCATTACGCATAGCAGGTATCATTTCTCTTGTGCCTCTTTTTCTAATTGATGTACTTTGCTCATTGCCTGTGTTGCCAAGTTGTGCATATCTTTGTACTTGCGTTTCCATTCTTCTATATCAAGTGCTTGCTGTTTAACAATGCTTTCTGCAAGCCCAAATTGGCGCAACATATTGGCGGCTTTACCAACTAAATGCTCAGATGTATAGGGTTTTTGTCTAGATTTATCTAATTCATCAGCTAGTTCATTTGCGTTCATTTTCTCACCTGTATTAGTAGTGGTCCAATTCTGTAGCTAGTATATGGGTCGCCACTATTAAATCGTAAGTCGCCCCAATGAAACACACCACCTTTATGCCAGTGTGTTATGTGTAGCTTTACTTTCATACCTTCTCCACTTCTGTCCAAGCCGCAAAGTGACATAACTGTCCGTCTTTATCTTTGCAGTAACTATACATTCCATCAACGTGTCCAAACCAATATGCCTCATCAAGGTCTACATCATCATGTGCTGGAGGTACTCTCAATTCTTCATCAGTGATTTTAAACCAATCACCTTTACTCAATTCATATAGCTTCATAGTGTCTCCTGAATCTCTAACATCCGACCAGTGTCTTTGTTGTAGAGCAAGCTTGCACAGTGAGGACTGGTTAACCCACTGAAGCGATTCTTTAGAATACTAACCCTCGTAGTATTACGTTCCATCGGGTCTTCATGCTGAGCATTACGAACTAAGCCAATGACAATGTCAGATAGCTGAGCAATCGATGCAGAGCCACGCAACTGTGATAAGGATGTTGCAGCACCTTCCTCATGTCCTTTTGATTCAGGTCTTTTCAGGTGTGATACTGCAATCAAACTAATACCTGTTTCTTGCACAAGCATACGAAGCTTAGTCATAAGTTCATCGATAGCTTTACGCTCATCACCATTAGACTGAGAGGATACAACCATGCTAATATGGTCAAGAAAGACGTACTTGCAGTCTGCTGCTTTGGCGAAATAGCGTATACGATTGACCACATTGTCGATATCAGTAGAACCAAAGTTATCCCAAAAGAAAAGCCTATCAGTGCCAAGTGTTGTATCAAAAGCATTCTTTAACTCCTCAGGGCTGACGAGTGTGTCAGGTAGGTGTAGTGGTTTATTCAGATGGAGCGACATGATACCACGAGCAGTCTTACGTACTGACTCCTCCATAAACATCAAGCCGATGTTACCTTCTGAAGATTGAATTAAGTGCCATAGAATCTCTCGTAAGAATTGAGACTTACCTAGTCCTGAGCCTGCACAGACTGTGATGAGTTCTCCTGGACGAATGCCGTAGGTGAGTTCATTGACTCCTGCCCATGGATAGAGTGCAGATGATTTCTCCACAGGTTTATTAACTTCTTCCCATAGCGTAGAGCCTGCGATGATTCCATCAGGTGTCCACTGCTCTGCTGCCCACCATTGCTTGATGTAGTCTGCAGTCTTTCCTGCCTTAAGGTAGTCACAAGCATCTTTAAATCCCTTCAGATGTTTAACAATCTTGCACTTATTACCTAGCACTTCAGCTACTTCGTTGACAGCCTTCTGACCGACCTCATCCGCATCAAAGCATAGGTAGATATTCTCGAATGAAGATAACCACTCATAAGCCTGTTTAACATCCTTTAGAGCTGCTTGAGCACCATTACGCACGGACACGTTAGCATATTTAGAGCCACTCATCTGAAAGCCTGCTAGAGCGTCTAGTTCACCTTCGTGAATCGTTACTGTCTTACCGCCTTTAGCAAATATATTTTGACCAAAGAGCGTAGATGTTTTCCAGTCACCAGTAATGGCAAAAGTCTTAGTTCCTACGTTGCGTGATTTTGAGGCGATGATAGCTCCTTCTTCGTTCGCATACGGATAGTACTGGTTAGTCCCGTCTTGGGACACACCATAGTGCTGACACGTTGCCTGAGTAATCCCTCGGTCAGGTATCGACTTGACTTCACCTTTAACTTCAATCATAACTTTCTTTCTCGGAGTTGCAACATAATCTTCATCGCCTTTAATATGATTAAGACATACAAAACAATGCTGATGATTATCATCCCAGAGTGAATTACCATCTGAGCTACCACATGCTTCACAAGGAATATGTTTTATTAAATTACTCATAGTCTATTTAGTTTCTATTTAGTTATTGTTTCTTTAATACATACTACTAAGATGATTATTACTATTAAGAATATTATCATATTAGTATTCATCATCTAATAAGTCATCTAGATAGATGTCTAAATCGTCTATATCACTACTGCTTAGTAAGTCTACTCTGTCTTTATAAAGTATATCATCCTTGACAGTTTTCAAACAGGTTAAACACATGTCAAGAAACTGGTTAGTGTTTACTGACTTAATCGTTGACTCATAGTCAGTCAACAAGTTGTTACAACAATAACAGCGCATAGGGTCTCCAATGCTGTTTAGAAGGCTTTAAAGGGGTCTCTAAGACTCGTTCTACTACTGGGTGATACCTACACCTCATCTTCTTCTTCATCGCCTCCTAGAGCTTCTCCTGATACATTGTCACAATCCCAAGGAAACCACTCACAATCCATCTGCTCAGGTGAATAAGTATTAGCTCGATTAACTTCAGGCATTATCTCCATTAAGGAAAGAGTCTCGTGAATCAGATTGTGTGTTATAATATACCTCATAATAGTTTCTAAACTCCTTAGCTAATTTTCTCCAAGTAGGCATATTAGTTTCTCCTACTTCTCCTTCATACAATGTAGAAGCAATCCCACCTCTGTTTAGTATAGCGATTAACTCTGCGTCTGTCATTTTATTAACTCCTTATAAATATTTAATACAGTATCTATTACTGAGGATACTGCGAATATAATCAATAATATATCTTCTCTGTTCATATTAGTTCCTATGATAAGCGTCATGGGGATGTGTGAACATGCTGGCTAATAGTTCATCAACGGACTTAAACCATTGAATTACTTTTAAGCCGTCTGCTTGATAGATAGTAAAGCTCATTTAGCCTCCGACATCTCACGATTAAGATGGTCTAAGCATTGTGTCAATACCTTCTTGAGCTTGACAAACTTCTTAGCATCATCTCTATCAAGTGTATCCGTACCTAGTATTTTATGCGAATTGATTTCCATCTTTACTAAATCTAGTAATGAAAATGTCTCTTCTGCTTCGGGGTGCTCACCAACATAGAGAAGCACTTGACCTTTACTATTTAGCCATACTCCTAAATCTATCTTAACTGTAATGTCACTCATTCTTTCACCTCTTTACGTTTAAATTCTTTAGTCATCCATGAATCAACGGCTTGGTCTACATGGTCGCCTGTGAGCCACACGTGCGTAGTCATCTTACCATCGCATAAGACAATAGCAGGTGCAATCTCTTCTTGTGGTACATCCCATGAGCCATCACGTAACCAGCGATAACGCTCAGCGTCTAAGAAGTTCTGATTGTCGCTTAACATCTTAGCGAACAGGTGTGCTCTGTTATCCTCTTGTGCTTCGAGAGCGTCAGCAGCCCTCATCAGGAGTGAGCGAGTAACGACGTACTCATCCTTATCAGCGTATGCTCTTAGTTGTTTAACGAGGTTCTCAACCATTTTTTACAGTCTCCGCAGAATGATACATGGACAAAATATCCATAATTACTTTACCTTCACCATATTTTAACATCATAGCGACTGCGTCGGCAAGTGTATTGTGGTAGCAAAATTCTTCCCACATTAGCTGAGCTTCTCCACTTGTCATTTGGTCTTGTAAATTAGTCATATAAAGCCTCAGGATGATTGTGATAATGGTTTTCTGCTCTAAATCGTGCAGTTGATTGCCAATAGTCTACCACTTTTTCCATTACTTCGACAGGTGCGTGAGAGGGTGTAGGATATTGCTCTTCATCATAGCCACACTCGCTCAAGCCCTCAGCCCAGTTCACAGGGTCATTCGGGTTGCACTCATCAAGCATCATTTCATTTGCGTAGATAGAGACTGCTTCTTCGAATACTTCTTCGTCGTCTCCGTCTTCGGGTTCATAATACCTATCTTCCGTATACATTCCCATTTTAAAGCCCTCCAGCGTTTGTTAAGTCTAGGATAAGGTGTAGTCCTTTGACTTCTAAGGAACAACCCATAGCGTCGTATGTAGCACCGTCAGCTTCGATGTGCTTAAGCGTAGCGTCGGGGAAGTTTTCATCAAGCCATTCGATGAGTAAATCTTTAGTATTAAAAAATATGTCATGTTTCATTTGATTTGTCTCACTCTAAAGTTAAGGTCATAGTCTACATCAATCATAAAGCCTTCTTTTACCGCTTCTTCGCAATCTTTAAAATACTCGTCTATTGCCTGCCATGCTTCTTCCTCGCTTGCGTAGGTCTGTGGTTGGTCGCCATCGTGCCACACATTCTCATAGTCTAGCACCACTTCCCAGCGTGCGTCAGTCTTAATTGTATTGTGAAAGTCTATCATAATGAATACTCCAGTTCGTAAGATAAGATTTTAAAATCATTGTGGGGATTGTCTTTCATTAACTCCACTAGTTCGGCTTCTCCTTCGGGTGCGTAGTAGAATATGCGACTATCAGCCACCCCGAAATTATCAAAGATTTCGCCTTCCTCGTGCTCGTCATCGTCTCTATATGTGCCAAACGATATATAATAGCCGTCAACCTCTTGCCCGTCATCTTTGAAATATATACATGCGTAAGCACCAATCGGACTCATTCTAAGACCTCCTCAATATCATATTCAAGAATCTGCTCTTTAGGTTCTAGCTGTTCCTCAATGGCTCTATAAATCCAATCATCATAATTCAATGATTTATCTTTTACGGATATTTCCATAACAATTTTAAAAGTTCTCATAATTCCTCCTGAGCTGGTTCGAATTTTGGTGTGGTGTATTCCTGTGAAATCCTTGCGTCGATATCTTGGATAACTTCCTGAGCCTGTAATGCTTCTTCCTTGTCGCTTTCGTATTGTTCGCCACTTGGCTCTTGGTCATCTAGATACCAATCGGCAAAGTCTGAGAGCCTGCGTAATTTGTCATATTGCTCTAGTGTTAGTGTGATGTTCATGCTGACTCCTTAAGAACTAAGACATCAAAAAAGACCTGCGGTTTACTGAGTGCACAATGCGCCCATTTATTGATGTGCCGACTGGTGGTCTGACTCCATTTTTTATCGGTGCGGTAGAACTGCCCATCTATCCAGCAAGCTACAGGCGTTTCATAACTAAAAAGAACCTGTGTGCCATCGTTTAGGACTAATTCTGTTTGATTACTGCCTAGCTGTTTGAGTTTCATTTGTGCAACTCCTTAAAAGTTTAAATAAGTAATAGTTTTATCGTTATATCCAACAACTATTGTTGCATCGTTTAGATAGTCGATAACAGCTTGGGGAATGTCTTCTAGGTTTAAATCTTCGCCATCAGCCAATCTGTAATCGTTTACAACATCTTCATACGTGCATTCGATGAAGTCGCAACAAAGGGAGATTACGTCTAATTCTTGCTCAATGCCTGTATCATCTTCTTGTTGTTCTATCCAGTTGAATAGAGCTGTGAGCCCTTCATAACTAAAATTATTTGGGCGAAGTTGCTCGAAGGCAGTTTGAAAAGTGCTGAAGTTTACGGACTGTTTCATGGTTCTATTCCTCTTTATTGGGTTAATAATTCAATGTGCTACGGATACAGTATTACAAGGACTGCAGGGTCTGTCTATTAGGACAAACCCTTAGTTTTTCAATTATTTAGTATAATGCCATACAACCTGAGCCACGATGAAAAGTAAGATTGTAAGAATAACAGCGTGCCAGTTTTTCATTTTCTTATTCCTTAATTAAGCCCATAGCGATGGAGGTGGCGCAAACGTCATAATCTGTAACGATTTGACCTAAAAACTCATGGCTGGCTTGATATCGTGTTTTAACTAAATCGCCTGCACTATTGTAAGTCTTTAGGATATCTGTAACGATACAGATTCTAGGTGCTTTTCCTCTTGTTGCAAACTTTGTTCCGATTGAATAATCCATTGTTCTATTCCTTATTGGTTAGTTATCATGGCTAAGTGCCATAACTACAATATACGGCTAAAAACAACATAAAAGAATAGGAATAAACCCTTAGTTTATAGACTATCTCACATTGTGAAATGATAGGAGATTTGACAATTTATAGGGGACAACAGCGAAGACATACAAACGAGAATGATTCTCAATAGAGTAGATGAGAATGCTTATCAGTTACTGGGTAGAACTGCTGAGCACTAGAGTGGTGCATGTCTTTGATTCTTAATACCACATTATGAAACGCCTCAGAAACACCCTAGCTTTTCACATGGTGAAATCTTCACAGGGTCTTCACAGACTGCTCAGATTAGACATGAGACATGACATAGAGCCGGTGAGGGCTAGGGCAGAGCTGGGGAGAATCCCTATAGATTCACAGGGCAGGGGAGGGCAAAAAAGAATTATTTATTTATATATATAACGCTATTTATAACGCTGATATAACTTTTAAAACAAGGGGTAGTGTCTAAAACGTGCTCTCCAGGACGGAGAAGGAAGGAAAAACAATAAGAACAATAGTACTAAATAGTGCTCTCTAGCTCTATGTAGGCTACATTGTGCTCTTTAGCTCTATGTAATAATAGTTTTTATTACTATATTAACTACATACTATATTGCTACTAAAAAGATACTACATTGCTTCTATATAGTAATTATAACACTACTTTCTTTATTTGTCAAGCTTTATCTTCCCCTACATATTAAAAATAAGTGTTGACTTTTAAACAATTGTATGTTATAATTATAAACATTGAGTAGAGGATTGTCTAAGATATGACACGAAGAAAGAAACGAGATTTAAAAAGTGAAGGTAAATGGTGGTCTGATAGTCAAAAGCTTGAAGCTGCTACTACATTTCTAGCTATCGGTAATGGTGCTCAAACTGCTGCTGCATTGGAGATACCATTAGCAACATTTAATCGCTGGAGATATACTGAGTGGTTTAAGAAGATGGTTGACGACCTCAAGGCTGAGGACAACCTTAAGCTTAATGCTCGTTTGAACAAGATTGTCGCTAGAGCTTTAGATGTCACAGAAGATAGGCTTGAAAAAGGTAACTATCAATATGACCCTAAGACGTCTGAGCTAATTCGTGTCCCTGTGTCAATGAAAGATGCAGCCAAAGTAGCCAATGACATGTTAGAACGTAAAGATGTTATTGAAACTAAGCCAGTACAAGAACAGATTGAAAAAACTGTCGATGCTAGGTTAGCTGCTTTGGCTGAACAGTTCAAAGCCTTTGCTAAGCCTAAAGAAAAAGATATTACCCCTAAGCCTTTAGTAATTGAAAACGAAGCCTAATGGAGTTATCCAGTGAAGTCATTGAGGGTTTTAGTAATGCTTGTCTGGTTAAGAACTTTGACTCAGCGACTCAGACTCCAGAGTTTCACAGAGAGTTATGGGACTTATGTTGCTCAAAAGATAAGTTTGTGGCTATTGCTGCTCCTCGTGGCCATGGTAAGTCTACTGCTGTTACTTATACCTATTGTCTTGCAGAAGTATTATTTCGTAGGTCTAAGTATGTTTTGATTGTCTCAGATAGCTTTAGTCAAGCTGGTTTGTTCTTAGGTGATATCATTAAGGAACTCAGGGACAATGAAGACATACATGGTTTATTTGGTCACATTGAGTTGACAAAACAAACCGAAGATGATATAATAGGTGTATTCAGCGATGGTACATCTTTTCGTATCCAAGCCAAAGGCTCTGAACAAAAGCTTCGTGGTTTGAAATGGTTGAACAAACGTCCAGACTTAATCATCTGTGACGATATGGAATCTGATGAACAGGTTCTAAATAAGGATAGACGTGAAAAGCTTCGTAGATGGTTCTATTCAGCTCTTATCCCTGCCCTGTCAGTTACAGGTAAGATTCGCATAGTAGGTACTATTTTGCACTTAGACTCCCTTCTTGAAAGGTTGATGCCTGAGTCCCAACTAGCCCCACTAGGAACTAAAGCTTTAAAGAATCTCATTACTGAAGATTTAAAGCAATTTACAAATTATAAGACTTCTTGGTTATCCATTAAGTATCGTGCCCATACAGATGACTTTAGTAAGATTCTGTGGCCTGATAGGTGGAACAAGAAAGCTTTAGAAGAGTGTAAAGCCCAATACGTTGCCCAAGGCTTAGCTGACGTATATTCTCAAGAGATGCTCAACGTACCTCTTGATGATGCTAACGGATTCTTTAAGAAGAGTGACTTTGCTCCTTTAAAAGATGAAGATAGAAAAAAGAATTTAAATTACTACATTGCTTGTGACTTAGCTATTAGTCAAAGGCAACATAGTGATTACAGTGTTTTTGCTGTGGCAGGGATGGACGAGAATCAGCACTTGCAGTGTGTGAACATCGTTCGTGATAGAATGGATGCGATGCAGATAGTAGAAACCATTCTTGCCCTCCAGCGAACTTACAACCCTGAGTTGTTTGGAATCGAGGCAGGTACAATCCAGAAGTCTATCGGACCATACCTTAACGAAGCAATGATGAAGCAGGACACATTTATCAACTTAGTTTTACTCAAGCCGTCTGGTGATAAATTGAGTCGTGCAAGGTCAATGCAAGCTCGTATGAGAGCAGGAGCCGTCAAGTTTGACAATTCTGCTGATTGGTATCAAACATTTGAAGATGAGCTGTTACGGTTTCCTAGAGACAGACACGATGACCAGGTCGACGCTTGGGCCTACATTGGGTTACTCTTAAACCAAATGCAAGTAGCTGCTACTCAAAGTGAAGTCGATGAAGAAGAATACAGGGTTGCCTTACATGATTATGGATACGACCAACAAGGCAGAAATGCTACGACAGGCTATTAAGAATAAATGAAACTAAATACCGAACTTAACTTAGATGAACTTGTCTCTCTGCCAAATATCGTTGATATTTTGGAAGAGGCTGACCTCAATACTATTAGCTACAACGTCTACAAAGGATTTCAAGCTGATTTGGAGTCTCGTTCTGCTTGGGAGAAACGTACTGAAGATGCTATGAAATTAGCTCTTCAGGTAGCTGAAGCTAAGTCCTTTCCTTGGCCTGGAGCGTCCAATGTCAAATTTCCGCTTATTACTATTGCTGCTTTGCAGTTTCATGCTCGCAGTTATCCCGTACTTATTAACGGGGAGACTCCCGTACAATGTCGTGTAATCGGTGACGACCCTACAGGTGCTAAAGACGCCCGTGCCCATCGTGTTGCTCAGTTTATGTCCTATCAGATTCTTGAGCAAGATACTACTTGGGAATCAGAGATGGATAGAGTTCTTATCTCTCAGCCTATTGTAGGTTGTGCCTTTAAGAAATCTTACTTTGACCCAATCCTAAAGTACAATGTCTCTGAGCATATCCTTGCTAAAGACTTTGTCGTAAACTACTGGACTAAGCATTTAGATACGTCCCCACGCATTACCCAAATCCAATATTTATCTAAGAACGACATCTATGAGCGTGTAGCTCGTGGCTTGTGGTGCGAAATGAAAGAAGGTCGTCCTGCTGCTGTTCCTCAGTCAAACATGACTTTGGCTCAGAATAAAGCTCAGGGTATGTCTGCTCCTGATTCTATTGACGATAGCACTCCTTACGAAATCCTAGAACAGCACACCTTCATTGACTTTGATGGTGATGGCTATGCTGAGCCGTACATCATTTGGATGCGTCGTGATACTAAACAAGTTCTTCGCATTGTAGCTCGCTACTTTGACACTTCTATTGAAAGAGATGAAAAAGGTAATGTCCTCTCCATCCAAGCAGAAAGCTATTTCACTAAGTTCCCTTTCATTCCCTCACCTGATGGTGGATTTTATGACCTCGGTTTCGGAAGCCTTCTTGGACCACTTAATCAGAGTATCGATACCCTTCTCAACCAGCTTATTGACACAGGCACAATGGCCAATACCGCAGGTGGCTTCCTCAGTCGTGGAATCAAGCTCAGAGGCGGTAACTACAACTTCGCACCTTTAGAGTGGAAGCATGTCGATACAACAGGCGATGACCTGCGTAAAGGTATTATGCCTTTACCTGTTAGAGAACCTTCTCAAGTTCTGTTTACATTACTTAGTATGCTTATCAACTATGGTGAACGTATTGGTGGCTCGGTTGACATCTTGTCTGGTCAAAACCCAGGTCAGAATACTGCTGCTGAGACTACAAGGACAATGGCAGAACAAGGAATGAAGATTTTCTCTGGTATCTTTAAACGTACCTACCGTAGTCTTAAAGATGAGTTCCGTAAGCTGTATCGTTTAAACCAACTGTACCTACAAGGTATTGAAGATTACAACAGTGATACAGGTCAAAACTTTATTGATGCTGATGACTTTGCAGGTCCAGTATCTGATGTACGTCCTTCTGCAGACCCTAACATTGTTTCAGATACCCAACGTATCCAACAAGCTTCAGCGTTGCTACAGTTAGCTTCTACAACTCCAGGCATGAATATGTATGAAGTTCAGAAGAACTACCTCAAAGCAATGAAAGTTTCTAACATTGACCAGTTGTTACCTGACCCTAAAGGTCCTAACGCTATCAAACCAGGACCTTCAGAGAAGATTCAAATTGAGCAAATGCGTAGCCAGATTAAACAAATGGATATGGAATTGCAAACTAAATTGGCTGCTATCAAGTTGGCACAAGCTGCAGAGCTACAACAAGCTAAGATTCATAAATTGGAAGCAGACGCTATCCTCTCTATTGAACAAGCTGGTGGTGTGCAGGCTGGACATGATATTGCAATGCTAGATGCTCAAATTGGTGCAGCTAAAGCTAAACAAGAAGGTATTCAAGATAGTATGAAGACAGTTATGGCTCTTGAAAAGCACCTGTCTGACATTAATAAACCTCAAGAAGCACCAAAAGAGGGAGCAGCAAAAGAGTAGGTTTACTAAGGAGGAAGTATGGCAATCGTCGTAACAGAGCAAGAGTTTCACGAGTGGAAGGCAAGTCGAGTAACACAAGCTTTTATGAAAGCTATTTACAATGACAGAGAGTGGTTAAAAGAGATGTTGTTAGCAGGAACCGAAGATGATGCGAGTATTCGAGGACGAGCAGCAGCATGTACAGCTATTCTAGCTTTAGACTACAACGAGTTAATGAATTCAGTAATGGAGAAGAAGGATGACTAATGTGTCTGGCATTACTCCAGTATTTGATAGGATTTTAATTAAACCTCTCGAAGTGGAAGAAAAGACAGCAAGTGGAATCATTATCTCTACTGCAGAGACCAGCGAGCGAGAACAGCTTTCAAATACTACAGGTGAGATTATTGCCTTAGGTGAAGAAGTTCCAGACGGTGTTGTTTCAGTAGGTATGAGAGTTGGCTACGCTAAATATGCTGGCTTGATGTACAAAGGTAAAGATGGCGTGGATTATCGAATGATTAACTACGACAACTTAGTATGTAAATTAGATGATGACATGAAGTTGATTGACCCACATCTAGCACAGGGAAGAAAACCATGAGTGAAGAAATACAACAAGAAGCACCACAGGACGCTCCAGAAGCTCCTCAGTTTGAGTCCGAAGCAAGGGCACAGGGCTGGGTAGCAGCAGATGAGTTCCGTGGCTCTGAGAGCGATTGGGTTGATGCTGAGACGTTTGTACGTCGTGGTAAAGAAATTATGCCAATCCTTCGTAAGAACAATGAGAAACTGCTTAAAGAATTAGGTGAAGCTAAGAAGGACGCTGCGGAAGTACGGGAAGCTGCTAAAGAGTTCCGTGAGTTCCAAAAGCAACAATTTGAACGCAAAACCAAAGAACTTGAAAGCCAACTAGAGCAACTGAAGCAAGCTAAGCGTGAAGCAATTACGCAAGGCGATGGCGACAGGGCAATAGCGATTGACGATGCAATGGATGAACTGAAAGAGCAACGTCAAGAGGCTAAAGAAGACTTAAAAGCTGCTGAAGAAAAAGTTAAAGAAGCTCCTCAAGTCACTCAAGACCCTACACTCAATGAGTGGATGGACAAGAATGATTGGTTTGGTAAAGATACACGTTTGACTGGTATGGCTAATGGATTAGGCGTTGAATTAAGACGTGAAAACCCTTCGCTACAAGGTAAAGCGTTTCTAGACAAACTAGATGAAGAGCTTGCAATTATGTTGCCAGAGAAGTTTGGTAAGAAACGAGTACAGAATCCAATGGAAGGCTCCTCTAATGGGACAGCTAGACCATCAGTGGGTACTGGAAAGAAATCTTACAACAACTTACCTGCAGAAGCTAAAGCAGCTTGTGATAAATTCGTTAAGCAAGGTCTTATGACCAAAGAAGCTTATGTTGCAGAATATGAATGGGATTAAGGGAGAAAGAACATGACTGAAATTAAAAAAGAAGTTAAAGCTGTACCAGAGTCTACTAAGGTAGAGCGTCCACGTGAACGTAAAAAAGGCGTATTTAATGGGACTCAAGGTAAGCTGCAAGTAGGAAACCAAATTGAAGGGTATCACTTGCATATTTTCAATGACACGCCTGGACGCATCCAGAATGCCACTGAAAACGGTTATGAGTTTGTTCACCCTAGCGAGGTAGGTGGCGTTACGGATAATGTTACATCACGTAACACCGATGTAGGAGATAAGGTTAGGTTCTTAGTAGGGGCTGGTGAGAAGGGCGACCCAATGTATGCTTACTTGATGAAAATCAAAGAAGAGTGGTGGCTTGAAGACCAACGTCAATTACAAGAGCGTAACGACAAAACCGATGCAGCAATCCGTGGTGGTAATACACCTGGAGTAGACTCCACAGGTTTCTACAATGCTGGTATTAAATTTTAAAACTTTCTAATTAAGGAAAAAAAATGGCAAACGTAAATGCCGTAACAGGATTGTCGCCAGTTGGCACAATCACTGGTGCACCCTTTAACGAGCAAGGCGTACTTTACGCTATCGCTAACGACGCATCTAACACATACGCTATTGGCGATGTTGTGAAGTCTGCTGTCGGTAATGATGCTAATGGTGTTCCCCTCGTTACTAAAGCTGTAGCTGCTTCCGTTCCACTAGGTGTTATTGCTTCCATTCGTGTAGCTAACCCAGGTGTTTCATTGCAAGGTACTAACTTAAACTTAGCACAACTCTGGATTGGTTTATCATCTGGTTCATATACCTATGTTTATGTTATCACTGACCCTGCTGTAGTTTTCTCTGTTCAAGCTAACGCTTCTGCAGATACTAAAGTTGGTGCTACTGCTGTTCCAACAATCACTGCTGACCAGACTTCAACATTGGCCCAGTCTTCACCTTTATCAAGCACTTATGTAACTTGCGATAGCTCTGCTACTGTAGCTTCCATGTTCCAAGTTGTTGGTCTCTACCAAGAGCCAAACAATGTTCCTGGTGCTTACAATAACGTTTTGGTGAAGTTTAATAAACACCAATATTTACAAGCCTTCGGCGCTTAATAGGAGAATAAAAAATGGCTGGTGTAATTACAACTGGTACTCACCCAAAGGCCCTATGGCCTGGTGTTAAAGCTTGGTGGGGTCAAACTTACGACGAACATCCTGAAGAATATATTCACTTGTTCGACAAAGATACTTCACATCAAAACTACGAGGAAGACGTTCAGTTAACTGGATTTGGTCTTGCTCCTGTTAAATCTGAAGGTCAAGGCGTTCAGTATGATTCAGAAGTTCAAGGTTTCGTAACTCGTTACACACACGTTGCATACGCTCTTGGTTACATTGTAACTAAAGAAGAGTTGGATGACAATTTGTATGAGCAAGTTTCTAAGCGTCGTGCTGCTGCTTTAGCTATGTCTTTCCGTCAAACCAAAGAAAATATTGGTGCTAACGTTTACAATCGTGCGTTTAATGCTACCTACACAGGTGGTGATGCTCAACCTTTGTGCTCTACAGCTCATCCAAATACTTCTGGTGGTACTTTTGCTAATACCCCTACTGTGTCTGTTGACCTCTCCGAAGCTTCTTTGGAAGATGCAACAATCGCAATCATGGGTTTCCAAAATGACCGTGGTTTGTTGATTAACGTAATGCCACGTTCTTTGATTGTAGCTCGTCAAGAATGGTACAACGCTAACCGCATTCTGAAGTCTGTATTCCAATCAGGTACTGCAAATAACGATATCAACGTTCTGAAGGCAACTAATGCCATCCCAGAAGGTATCACTATGAACCATTACCTCACAAGTCCTCATGCTTGGTTCTTGCGTACTAACATCCAAAATGGTATGAAATACTATGAACGTGTTGGTATCACATTTGACCAAGACAATGACTTTGACACTATGAATGCTAAAGCTAAAGGCTATGAGCGTTATAGTTTCGGTTGGTCAGACCCACGTGCTGTGTATGGCGTGAATGGTCCTTGATGACTAAATAGTTCTTTACAAGAGAACTAGATTATGTTATAATGGTGGGGTTAGGAACTTAAAACGTTTCTTTCCTCACCGCCTTACTAGGAATAAATAATGGACTATCCAATTATTAAAGAGCCTAAGAATGCAGTTGTTAAAGATAAGCCTAGTAATATGGCTGCTCCAAAAGCAAAAGCACCAAAAGGTCTCGGTAACACCCAAGCAGTAGAGAATCAAGGCGGTCAGTTGTCTGGCGTTAAAAAGAAACGCATGACTCCTGTAGCTAGTATTAAAAATCACTCGTAACACTTTCTTATCCTAAACGTCTTAATTGACGTGAACCCATCACTTTTAGGAGATACAAATGGGCACACCAACAAGATTTACATACGGTCTTGCCACCGTTGCTAAAGGCAAACCACTAGGCGATTATCCTTTGCCAGACCCTTTCCATACATCTTCTGACTCTGGTCTTGATGTATTCACTTATTCTAATGACTTTGTAGACCTCGGTAATACTGCTTCACGCACAATTACTGGCGGTGCTGCTTTTGCATTGGCTGACGGCTTAAACGGTATTGGTGTTTTGACACCAGTATCCGCTACTGCTGCTTCTGTGTATCGTACTGCTGCTTCGTTCCAGTTTATTGCAGGCAATAAGTTCTGGTTCTTACATCGTATCAAAGCTTCTGCTATTGCAGGTGCTATGGTATTGAACTTTGGTATGTCTAAAGTTAGTGGCGGCACTATTGCTACTACTGACCGTTTATACTTTACCAAACCAGCTTCTTCAACTTCTTTGAACTTGGTTTCTGTAGTTAATAACGTTTCTACAACATTGCTTACAGGTATTACTACTGTTGCTGCTGATACGTACCTTGACGTAGGTTTCTACTACGATGGTACTGACTTGCAAGTGTTTGTTTCTGACAACATGATTGCTCGTGTATCAGGTGTTACTATCGGTTCTGCTAGTACTACTATCAGTAACGCTTTAATGTCGCCTTTCTTTGGTCTGACTCCAGTTGCTACCGAGACAGTTACTATCGACTACGCTATTATTGCCGAAGAAACTACACGTTAATAAGGGGCTACTATGACAACTACTACATCGATTCAAACGTTAGTAGACGGCCCACGTAACGTAGTTATTAAGTATGAAGGTACTTTAACAACGACTGATGCAACGTATAAACAAATCGTTCTTCCTTCTTTATTAAGTGATTTTGATATTAACGGAGTAAAGGCTAATCGCCTCCGTATTAACAAAATTATTTATGACGTAGAAGACCTTTTGACAGTTAATTTATTATGGGAAGATACAACTCCTTCTAGTAATAAGATTATCTGGAACTTAGCAGGTCGTGGTAAAGTAGATGCTTTCCGTTTTGGCGGTATCATTAATAATGGTACACCAGCACCTACAGGCGGTATTACTTCAAGCTTCGACTACGAAGGAACAGCACAAACGTTGACTTTTACAATTATTCTTGAGTTGGTTAAGCAACACACATGATGAACACTAATCTTAACGCTAAGGAAATCCAATTAATTGCCACCATCACTCGTGCTGACGGTAGTGTGGAAGAACTTGGCGTTATAGATTATTATCATCAGAACCCAATCAAGAAACTTATCTGGAGAATTAAAAAATGGCTACATTACTAGTCAATACAGGTAGGGCTATTATTACCAGCCGTCTAAATAGCGGTGGTACTGTTCCTCAATATGTCGGGTGGGGAACTGGTGCAGGTACTACTGGTGCTACGGATACAACATTATTTACTGAGGTACTTCCACGAGTTAGTGGTACAGTTTCTCAGCAAACAACATCAACAACTAATGATACATTTCAAGTAGTAGCAACACAGACTGCTGGTACAGGTGAAACAATCACCAATGCTGGCTTATTTGACGCTTCTACTTCTGGTAATTTGTTTGTTAAAGGCGACTTTACTGGTATTGCTTTAAATAGCGGTGACAGTATTGCTTTTACATTCAAAGTTCAATTTAGTTAATAAAGGCATTAAATGGCTCTCGTTCTAGCTGATAGAGTAAAAGAATCGTGTACTAGTCCTGGTACTGGTACAGTTACGCTCTTAGGAGCGCAAACAGAATATCAATCTTTTTCGGCTGGAGTTGGAGCCAACAACACGACCTACTATGTTATCGCTGACCAATCTGGTGCTAACTGGGAAGTAGGTCTTGGTACAGTCGGTAGTGGAGGCACAACACTTGCTCGAACTACTGTACTGTCCTCTTCTAATTCAGGCTCACTGGTTAATTTCTCCAGTGGGACACAAGATGTATGGGTAGATTATCCTGCGTCTAAAGCAGTTCATTCTAGTAATAATCCAGGAACATCTGGGCAGGTACTAACTTCAGGAGGTACTGGTGTAGCTCCTACTTGGACAAATAAGACTGCTTATTTAGGTGTATTACTAAATACAGGCTCTACCACTCAAGTACCAACTTCTAACGGCTACATAGGCGTATTGCTTACTGGTGGCTCAACAACACAAGTACCTATTAGTTAAGGATTATTATGACTGCTCGTTTACCCCTAGTTATTAACTCGACCACGATTGAAGAAATCCAATCTGGTGATACCTACACCATTGGTACAAATGCCACAGGCACAACACCGACATTTACAGGCATAAAAGAAACATCTACCGCTATCTCTGCTAGTGCAATTGATTTGTCTGCTGGAAACTACTTTACTAAGACTATTTCAGGAACTACGACCTTTACAATTAGTAATGCCGCATCAAGCGGAACAGTAAATTCATTTATTCTACAACTCACCAATGGTGGTTCAGCCACAGTAAACTGGTTCTCAGGGGTTAAATGGGCTGGCGGTACTGCTCCTACATTGACGGCTTCAGGCTATGACGATATTGGCTTCTTTACTATTGATGGTGGTACTACATGGCAAGGCTTTGTTCTAGGTTTGAAAATGTCGTAAAATATAGACATGAAACATAATCACAAAAACGAAATTGGAAATAGATACGGCAGGCTTGTAGTAATTGAAGTTTGCCAAGAACGCCATTATGGAAAAAATCTTGTATG
>Ga0316226_1000531_pt1 | contig 50080 bp, 31 predicted proteins | sample TBH18017metaG_FD_206009 | JGI IMG/M metagenome (GOLD analysis project Ga0316226, IMG submission 206009) | Freshwater microbial communities from Trout Bog Lake, Wisconsin, USA - TBH18017 | ecosystem: Environmental > Aquatic > Freshwater > Lake > Hypolimnion/Profundal zone | place: USA: Wisconsin...
AGCAACGGTGTTAAGAAGCAAGGGGAATTTGAGGATGTTTGAGTGCGAAGTTGAGGAGGACGAGAAGTTTGCGCATGACAGCGGTGAGAGCGACTTTGGCGGGTTTTCCGGCAGCGCGTAGGCGCTGGTAAAAGACGCTGAGGGAGGGGTGAAGACGGGATGAGCAGAGGGCGGCCATGTAGAGGGCGCGACGGACTTGAGTTCGGCCACCACCGATGGAGGATTTGCCGATCCATTGCCCGCTTTGCCGAGGATGAGGAGCCAGGCCAGCCAAAGCAGCGACTTGGCGGCGGTTGAGGGTTCCCAGTTCGGGCATTTCAGCCAGGATGTTTAAGGCGGTTTGATCGCCAACGCCGATGATGCTGGTGAGCCGCTGGGCTTTGGTGGTGAGTTCGCTCGAATCCTTGCGTAGGTTGGCTAGAAGGGCGTTCACCTTGGCGAGGTCACCCTCCAAGCGGCGCACGAGGGATTGAGACTGACGGCGCAGAGCGGGGTGTTCAATCATCTCGGCCTGTTGGCGTTCGGCCAAAAGCTTTTCGATGAGTTGCAGCCGATAGCGCACCAGTTCGACGAGTTGACGTTCGGTCTGCGAACGCGGTGGAGTTGGTTCCGGTTTGAGGGCTTCACCGCAGAGGCTCAGCAACCGGGCGTCGAGCGGGTCGGTCTTGGCTCGCTGCCCCAAGGCGCGTGCGAAGTGACGGGCTTGGGCCGGGTTGAGCACACTCACGGGGATATTTACGGCGTGCAACGCGGCCACGATTTGACGTTCGTAGCCGCCGGAGGCTTCGCAGACGACGTGAATGTTGGGAGGAGAGGTGATGAGGGCCAAGAGTTTGCGATGGCCCGCCGGGGTGTTGGGCAGTTCGTAATCACGACCTGTAAGGTGGAGTTGCAAAGTGGCCTTGTGAATATCAAGGCCAGCGTAGATAATGGAGGTGTTGTTCTGACTCATACTTGCACATGCGAGCTGGGGTCAAAGCCCCGCTCATTCAACGGTTCGAGTTTGGATCAATGAGCACGAGCGGCCTGAGCTTGGGAACGGCCTCGTCAGTTAAGGACGGGTCAGTTGCACTACAGGCTCACTCGCGCTGTTGCGTTCCCGGCGGCCGCCGGGAACGCAACTCTTCTTTCACAACCTGCGAAAGATGACAACCCGACACATACAAGCACTTGGGAACGCACCCTGTTTTTTCTTGGCTTCCTGGCTTCCTGATTCCCCTGCTTCTCGTGCCTAAACTCCATTTGGGCGCGCCCCTGTCCCCGAGGCTCCCGCCTCTCAAACAGAGCTGCAAAGAGAGAAAGCAAAGGACTGAGAAAAAGCCCCACCAACATGCGTGTCATCCCGAGTGTAGCGAGAGCCCCCGCAAACAACTCAAAGCCATCCTTGCGAACAGATCATGAGCAAGGCAGTCACAATCTCACCATCCTCCCTTCCCACGGCCCCAAAGGGGCACAGCATACCAGCCTGGGGCAAAGCAAAGCGTCGCCCCAGGTCAGGAAACAAAAAGCCTCGTGCCCTGAAAGGGCACTGGAAAGCATCGAGTATGCAATTGACCGAATGCCATTCTTGTCTTAAAATGCGGGGCATTAAGGTAGATTTCATCGACACAAAACCGGAATTAAAAATTTGTTCAATCCGACTGTTGGGCGCTTAGGATGGTGCTAGCCAAAAGCTTTTTACACAGCGTCACTCAAAGTGCTTAACCATACGATCCAGTAAAAGGTTTACTAACTTATTTTCGAAAATTAATTTTACCAGCAAGCAACAGTCAGGTGCTGTTCCCTAAGCGCCATGTCTGACCTTGGTGTTAGGCCATGACGGAGAATCCACATATCATCGGCTACAGAGCGATCAAACATCGCCGCACTGGTCAGATTGTGACGGCTCCATCTCCGATGTTTGCGGAGGATTTTCCCTACCGGGATGTTGCCCCAAATCAGGCTCTGTTGCGCTACATGGATTTTTGGAAGTTTGAAGATTTATTTCGAACGCAGACTCTCTACTTCTGCCGGGCTGACAAGTTTCTCGATCCATTGGAAGGTACGCTTTCGGTAGAGGGAGTTCATGGCACATCTGCCTCGGACGTCGCGTTCAATGATAGCGTGAAAATTGCACCCCGTTGCTACGCTGAGATCGCAGCGTACCGAGACATTGCCAAAGCAGTAACCTTTGTGAACTGCTGGCACATAAATAATAAGGATACCGAAGAGATGTGGGATGCCTATACAACATCCACTGACTCTGTGCTCGTTATTTCCAGCGGTGAACGAATCAAAGCCGCAGTGCCGCAATCTGTTGCAATGTCTGCGGTCAAATATGTTGATGCGGCTACCCCAAGGACTGAATTTGACGAGCGAAGCCTGTTCTTTTACAAAGATGCCAAGTTTGAATTTGAGCGTGAGTATAGACTTTTGATCGACTTGAAGGATTGCGGCGACTCAATTTACCAAGATCATCCAGATGATTTCTTTAGACGAGTTTCAGTAGACCTGTCAGCGCTTATATATGCCATTCAGCCTCACCCTCACGCACCGGAGGAGACTAAGGCGAGGATAGCGGCGCTCGTGGCTAAATTCTACCCAATGCGGTCTATGTAAAGGGTGAGGATCAACGCAGGGACTGACAAGGGCGTGAAAACATAGGTGGACTGCGGATAAAAAGAAGCCCGGCCCTCACACCCGGCACGGCAGCTCCCTCTTCAATTAGCAATTCCTCAACCTCCTCCGAAACCCCGAAGCGCTCTCCCCAAAATGTTGCCGGAACGAACGCGCAAACTGCTTCGGCTCATCCCATCCCACCCGCGCCCCCACCTCGCTCAACGGCAAATCCGAAATCATCAACCACTGCGCCGCCTTCTGCGCCCGCTCCTGCGCCAAGAACTTCATCGGCGCACATCCCGTCGCCTGCCGGAAAAGCCGCACCAGATAACTCGGGTGAATCCGCAACTCCCCCGCTAGAACTGCCAGCGTCCAAGCCCGCGCAAGGTCCCCGCGCAACATCTCCGCCGCCCGCCGCACCGCCGAATGCACAAACACCGGCTCCGGCGCATGCGTCGGAACGCCATCCAACGCCAGAAAATCCAGCAGCAACAACAACTCCGAAATCAGTTTCCCCTGCCGTTTCACCCCCGTCTGCGAATACGTGCGCATCAGCCCCGATAAAAGCTTGCGCACCTCATGCAAAGCCGACTTCGGAAGCTCCCAAGTCAAAACCTGCGTTCCCCCCTGCCAAGGAGCTGGCTTCAGCAGCGGCCCCAGCGCAAGATCATTTGCAGCCCAAGCCAGCGGCCCCTCCAAAAGCGCATCCGAAAGCAGGCAATTATAAAGCTCCAAATTCCGGCAATCCGCATATCCATGCCATACCCCCGGCGGGATCAAAAGAATCTGCCCCGGCGTGCAAGGCATATCCCCCGAAGTCGTCCGGTGCACCGCCTTCCCCCCGAGCACAATCGCCATCTCCAAACAGTCATGATGATGCGCCGACATATCCGCCTGCCGGGGCATATGATTCATAAAAAAGAAGAACTTCTCCGGCAGCTCAAAAAGTAGCGACGATTCACCGTTTTTAGGGGGAAAAAGCGGTAAAATGGGTGCAGAACTCGTCATTTCGACTCCATAAAATGTCAATTATTGCGAAGTTTCAAGCGCCGTTTTGGGTAACACCTTCCCCCCGTCCCGCGCTAATTTCCCCCTCATCTATGACTCCCACCACCCTCCGCTGCGAATCATTGGTCAACCCCATTGGACTCGATATTACCCAGCCCCGCCTGAGCTGGATACTCCCCCCATCGTCCCGCCGCGGCCTGAACCAAACTGCTTGGCAAGTGCTGGTTGCGTCAACCCCGGAACGTCTTGCCAAAGACCAGGCCGACCTCTGGGACAGCGGTCAAGTGGAGAGCGACGCTTCCATTCACATCCGCTACGCCGGAGCCCCGCTCACCTCGCGCACCCGCTGCTACTGGAAAGTCCGCATCTGGGACGAAACAGGCACCGTCACAAGCTGGTCAAAGCCAGCAACTTGGGAAATGGGACTCCTGGAAAAAAGCGACTGGAAAGCCGACTGGATCGGCTCCCCGCTGGCAGGTGGCCACCGCGCCCAAGTCCTCGCCCCCTACCTGCGCAAAGAGTTCTCCATCAGCGGCAAAATCGCCACCGCCCGCCTCTACGTCACCGCCCGCGGTCTTTATGAATTTTCCCTCAACGGCCAACGCGTTGGGAATGATGTATTTACTCCCGGCGACACGGATTATTTAAAGCGCATCCAGTATCAGGTCTATGACGTCACCAGCCTGTTAAAACCTGGCGCAAACGCCGCAGGGGCCATCCTCGGCGACGGTTGGTATTGCGGCTACATTGCCTGGCGCGAGCGTCAGTATTACGGCGAGCGCCCCTCGCTCCTGGCCCAGCTAGAAATCACCTTCGCCGACGGCACGCGAACCGTCCTGGCTTCTGATTCCACCTGGAAAACCACCTTCGGTCCCATCCTCGAAGCCGACTTCCTCCAAGGCGAAACCTACGATGCGCGCCGCGAGATGCCCGGATGGGACTGCGCTGGGTTCAACGATTCCGCGTGGTGGACAGCGCACCTCCTCGCCGATGAAGGCGCAAAGCGGGTCGCCCTGCGCGGCCCCACCGTTCGGCGGCAGATCGAGCTTTCTCCCGTAGCCATGCCCAAGCGCATCGAGAATGCGACGCTCGATTTCGGAATACCCAAAGACCCGATCTTCGACCTTGGCCAAAACATGGTCGGCTGGATTCGCTTGAAAGTCACAGCCCCGGCAGGCACGACGCTGCGCATCCGCTACGGCGAAATGCTGGATCAATACGGCTGCCTCTATGTCGCCAACCTCCGCGCGGCGCGCTGTACCGATTACTACACGTGCAAAGGCGGCGGCGAGGAAGTATGGGAGCCGCGTTTCACCTTCCACGGCTTCCGCTATGTGGAAATCACAGGGTTGCCCGGCGAGGCGACACCCGCGACGGTTAGCGGCATCGTGCTCTATTCCGACATCGCGCCTACGGGCCAGTTTGAGTGCTCGGACCCGCTTCTCAATCAGCTCCAGAAAAATATCCAGTGGGGGCAGCGCGGGAATTTCGTGGATATCCCGACCGATTGCCCGCAGCGCGACGAGCGCCTGGGCTGGATGGGCGATGCGCAAGTCTTCATTCGCACCGCCGCGTTTAATTTCGACGTCGCCGGGTTCTTCACCAAATGGCAGAACGACATCGCTGATGCGCAAGCGCCCACGGGCGAACTCCCCATGGTGGTGCCCGTTCTCCGCAATCGCGATTCGGTGAAGCCGCCAGACGGCGGGCCTGCTTGGGCCGACGCCGGGGTGATCTGTCCCTGGACGATCTATCTCTGCTACGGCGATACAGGGATATTGGCTGAGCATTACGATTCGATGCGCCTCTTCGTCAATTCCATGAAAACCGCCGCGCCAGATTTCATCCGCTCGCATCCCGATAGAGTGCCGTGGGGCGGGTTCGGCGACTGGCTGGCGCTGGACGGAAGTAAGGGATGTGAGGGAGGGACGCCCAAGGATCTCATCGGCACCGCCTTTTTTGCCTATTGCGCACGGCTGATGAACGGTATTGCTACGGTGCTAGACCGACCGGAGGACGCTACGGAATACCAGACCCTGTTCGAGAAAATCCGTGCCGCCTACCAGAAACGCTTTATCACCGAGAACGGCTTGGTGGCCAGCGGAACGCAGACATCCAGTGTGCTCACCCTGCAATTCGATCTCGCCCCCGAAGCGCTGCGCCCGGTGATCCTGAATGCGCTCGTCCGTCACATTGAAAAAAACGGGAACAAGCTGGCCACTGGGTTCGTGGGAACCTCGTATCTGCCGCATGTCTTGACCCGTGGCGGACGCACAGACGTGGCTTATCGGCTCCTCCATCAAAAACAGTGGCCCTCCTGGCTCTACGCGGTCACACAAGGGGCGACGACTATTTGGGAGCGCTGGGACGGTTGGACCAAAGAGAAAGGGTTCCAGACGACAGAGATGAACTCCTATAACCACTACGCCTACGGAGCCATCGGCGAGTGGCTGTATGGCACGGTGGTGGGGTTGGAGATTGATCCGGCCCGGCCTGGCTACAAGCACATCATTGTCAAACCTCAGCCGGGCGGGGAGTTGACTTGGGCAAAGGCTTGCCTGGCGACTTCCTATGGAGAACTCAGCAGCCGTTGGGAGATCAAGGATGGCACACTAAGCCTCGAAGTTGTGGTTCCTCCTAACACCACCGCGACCGTGCATGTCCCCGCCGCCGAGGGCGAGCCGGTTACGGAAGGTGGACAACCAGCAGATAAAGCGGCTGGAGTGAAAGCCGCCGGTCGGGAAAACGGAGCTGCTGTTTATCAAGTCAGTTCCGGCAATTACCGATTTTTGGTGCGCCGGTCGGGATAATTTGGGATACACCATGCAGATAGATGGTTTTTCCATTGCAGCATGAGGGGGAGTTGTTTATTGAGGGATGAATTGGCTTTTCACGTCCCCCATTAAAAAAGCGTGGCAGCCGCAATTATAAATGAAACTCCTCCTCACATTTGCTGTTCTTCTCATTAACTTGATGAATGTCTCCGGCGCTCCCTCCGCCTCTTTTGCTGAATTTGACCGCAAGGCCCGCGCAGGCGAGCCGCTCTCGGTGGTCTTTTTCGGCGGTTCCCTGACTTTCGGTGCGAATGCCAGTAACCCCGAAACAACCAGTTGGCGCGGGTTGATGATGGATTACTTGATCAAGAAATACCCGAAAGCGCCGTTCCATTTTCATGACGGAGCCATCGGCGGCACGGGGTCGGATTTGGGTCAGTTCCGACTCCAGCGCGATGTGCTCGCAAAGAAGCCCGATCTCGTTTTCTACGATTTCACCGTGAACGATGGCGCGGATGGTGCGGACATCGAGAAGTTGGCGAGCTACGAAGGCATCCTGCGCAAGATGATTGGGGCGGGCATCCCCGTGGTGCAGGAGTTCTTCACCTTCAAGTTCTACAGAGCGCCCGAGGCGTATAAACTCCAGCGGTATCTGGACCACAAAAAGCTGGCTGAAGCCTACCATACAGCCACCGGCGACGTCCTGGCATCTGTTTCCGAACTCGTGCATTCCGGCAAGGTTTCCGAAAACGATATTTGGCCCGCTGATCAGGCGCATCCGTATGATTACGGTTACACGTTGTTTTTCGAACCCGTGCGCGATGGGTTGGAAAAAGCCATCGCTGACGGACGCGTATGCGTGGTTCCCGAGAAACCGGTTTTCTCCGACAAATTTAACAAGACCACCCGGACGGTTTTAGTGGATGGCACGCTGCCGAAGGGATGGCGCCGCGCCACAGCCTTCCGCACGTCGCTTTGGTATGATGGTCTCCCGAGCCGTTGGATGACGGACATGGCGGTGGCTGGTGGCAAAGCAAAGGATCAGAAACAGGCCGTTACTGATATTGAACCATTGAAGGTGGAGTTTACGGGGACGTTCGTGGGGATCTTTGGGGAGAAAGCGGGCAATGGTCTTTCCTTCAATGTCAAAATCGATGGCAAGCCAGTGCTTTACGAGATTAAGAACAAGGATGTGGTTACGGGACAGATGGTAAGCCAGTATTTCGAGGCATGGCCCAATAATACGGCACGGTTTGCACCGGATAAGAGTTCTCATTTGTTTTCGTGGATTTCGATTGCCAATCAACTTGCTCCCGGCAAGCACACGCTGGAAATCGAGCCGATCCTGAACCCTGACAACCCCGACGGCGAATTGCACATCGAAAGCGTTTGCACCGCCGGAGAATAATTTTGTTACCTTAACGTGAATGGCCGGAAACCCCGGCCATTCTTTTTTCCCACTCACACTATTCGGTTGCGGCTGCTGTGAAGTCCATGGTTATAGCTGTACACCCTCCCAAACATAAAGAACATGGAAACATCGAGTATTACCAAAATTGAAGAGCTTCTGCGCATCGGAAACTTTGAAACTGCGCGGCGTCACTGTTTAAAGAATCTGGCCCTGAATGGGGATAGCACACGAGTTTTGATTCTGCTGCACGCGGCCTATCTTGGACTTTCCGATGTCGCGGCGCGACAGGAGACGTTGGCCCGCATTGTTCCGCAGAACGATGAGGAGCTTTTTGAGACGACTTTGCTGAAGGCTCAAAATGCCAACCGGCTGGCGACTGACGAGGGAGGGTATTATCGGATTTCTCCCGAGGCGAAGGCGGGTCTGACGCAGGACGAATACAACGCTAAGTGGCAGAAGATTGCCTCTGAACTCTGGCAGGAGCTTGATAAACTGGCGACTACCGAGGTTCGCCGCAAGTTAGTTGCCACGGAGAAAACCAAGTTTGTCCCATTATCGGCGGCGGAGCGCGCGGCTGCACGGGTGGGTGCAGCCGTGGTTGCCAGTGGTGGGTCGGGAAAACTTGTTGGAACGCTTCGCTTTGCCGATGGCGCTCCGGTGAGCAATGCCCCCGTTACGCTCGGGTTGGCAATGGAAGTCCAGAAGTTCGATCTTTCGACGGTTGTTGCACCAAGTCTTGGGATTGATCCGGTGATCGGCGCTCAGGGAAGTTTGCAAACACGGACAGATGCCCAGGGGCGCTTTGTCTTCGAGGAAGTTCCAGCAGGCCACCATGAATTTCTGGCGGTTTCGCTTGATCCCAAGGCATTCGATATTGTGACGCGATTTATAGCGCAGGGCATCGATATCGCAACAGGCAAGGAGACGGTTCTCGATGTTGTGGTGGATGAATGGCAGAGTGTTCCCTCTTATGAGGTTGCCTCTCCGTTTGTAGAGCGCCTTGTTCGCGCTGGAGTGAGTTACCAGAAGTTTCACGAGGAGAAATTGCACAATCCGTTCTATTATCCGTTTGCCCGGCAGGATATTCGCTTTGTCTTGCCGCCGGGGGTTCCCTCGAATCCGGAAAAGCTTCTTTTGCTTTCCTCGGCGGTGGTCGAGCCACAGCCGTTCCAGTTGATCGGCTCCGAGCTGGTCTTTTTCTCCGATCTGCCGCAAGTCAGCGACCGCGTGTTTGCGCTCTATCAAGCCGAAGCTGGCAAGTCCGAGCCGTTTGCGGCAACGCCGGACTTGGTGCCGGTTGTGGAGAAGGACGGAACGGCGGTGATTGACACGGGACGCGCAAGTTTCCGCATTCCTTTTGGCGAAGCTGCCGACAGCCTGCCGCCGCTCCTGGCCGTGCGCGGCGAGGATGGGAAATGGCGGGGGCATGGTCGGTTCACATTGCCTGCCGGGGTTTCGATTCTGGCGCGCAAAACGGAGGTCACTGTGAGCGGGCCGCTGGTGCTGGAATGGTCCACAACGTATAAACTTTCTAACGGCAGCCGCTATGAATTCCATTTCACGGTGCACCGTGGCGAGCCGTATTTACTGGCGCACGAGGTTTCGGCGGACATCGAGGAGGCGGCGTTTGAGTTTTCCTTGAGCGAATTTGTTGGTGGCCGTGGCTTTCTGCATTGGTGTTCTGAGGGCGGTGGAGCGCTTCACTGGAGCAGCCTGACGCCGGAGGAGCGGGAACTGGCGCGGTTGCAGGAATCGGTGGCGTGGTGGGTGCCGCCGGGCGGATTTGGATACGCGATGACACCCGACAGCCTCGACGAGAAGGATTACATCGCGGTGTTCACCATCTGCCGTGGCGAATGGATTGACCGCGAATTTGAGCGGCTTTCCAACGGCCCGATTGATGAAAATGGCAAGGAGAACCGCGAGTTGGACTGGCCGTTCCCGGAGATGGTCGGTTCGACGATTTCGATGATCACCGCGCATACGACGGCTTCGGCCAACGGCGGCGCAGGCGACGCGTTTTTCAAATTCGGCTTTTTCAACGGAGAGCGTCGCTGGGGGCTGCTTGTTTCCACGCTGGAGCGCAACGATCCCAAGACTAAGGAACTGGCGGCGGTGCAGCACAAGAACTCTTCGCCGCGTTTGCAGGCTTTCAAGGACTGGCATCTCGACGAACAGGACCGCGTGAGCCGGCCTTGCGTGGTGGTCCAACGGGGTAAACTGCGGGAGTTGCGGAAGAAGAAAGATTCTCCGACGTTCCGCAAGCTATGGGAGTCGATGGCCAAGGACAAGAAGGGGAGGGGCGTTGAAGCGTTCCTGTTCGCTTTGGACGGCGGAGATCCCGTGGAAGTCTGGCGCAAGAAGAAAGAATTGGTGCTGGAAGCGCCCATCCGTGCCCGCATGGTGCTTTTCGGACGCGACCAAGGCGATCTCTATTCCCCGGTGGGCGGACGCTGGATTAGCGTTTTCGTGGAAAATTACGATTTCATCGCCGCCAGCGGCGCGTTCACGGAAGAGGAGGAGCGGAGCGTGCGCGCTTATTTCATCCTCATGGCGCACATGTTCATGGAGCCTGATTTCATGAACTGGAAGAACAATTCGCGTAATGCGAATTTCGAGTCGGACCGCACGGAAATCATTGGCTCCATCGGATTGGCCTTCCGAAGTCATCCCAGTTCCGGAAAGTTCCTCTCGCATGTCATGGAGTTGATGGAACGCTCCCTCAATACCTATTGCACCCCTGGAAGCGGCAAATGGTATGAGAACCCGGCATGCTATTATTTCGCAGCGCTCGGGCCGCGCGTGAACCTGGCGTTCCATCTCGCAGAGCATGGATTGTTCGATCCCACCCGCATTGAGCGACTCAAGGACTGCCTGCGTTGGGGTATCCTGCTCGCGACGCCGAATTTTCCGCATGATTATGAACTCATGTACAATGGATGCAGCGCGGAAGAATACCTATCCGTTGGTAAAGTGCGCCGCGTGCCGCCGATTGGCGATCATGCGCGGCTGGGTACCTGGATTCCCGAACAGTATGCAATGATGGCGAAGCTCTATCGCGCCAAAGACCCTGAGTTCGCCGACTTGCTTCTCTGGGCTTACCAGGCTGGTGGCAGCGATGGAGGCTACTTCAGCAACAAGCCCGCGCTGTTTGCTTCGCTGGAAGAAGGCGATCTGGCACCGGTGCCGCAACAGGTGCTTGCCAGCCGCAGGCTGGAAGGATTTGGCTCCGTTTTCCGTGGAGGGTTTAATACGGATAAGGAATTTTACCTCTTGATGAAGCAAGGGCCCGGCGGCTATCGCTACCATCGCACCGAAGGAAGTATTATTTTATTCGCCGATGGCAAACCGCTGATCTACGACGGCGGCGAAGCTGGCGAGACATGGCGTCACACGACACTCTCGTTTTACGATGTCCACATGCCGATGGCTTGCGGTCACGTTGAGCGCTTCCATTCGTTTGACGGGATCGACTTTTCCCAGGGTGTCCATCCTGAGATCATTAAACCAGGCGCGCCTGTCCAACTCAACGACGACTGCCATCATAAATGCGTTCCGATCGCTTGGTCGCGTTACCGTGAGCCCAATCCCGCGAATATACGCTCGGTGCTTTGGGTGAAGGATGAGTATATCATTCTACATGACGATCTGCGAATCGATGCATCGATTCCCTCGTTCTGGCATGCGCAGGTCGTCGCAGAGGGCGAGACTGGCAATGCACGCGATGGCTTCCGGTTTAAGGGGCGTTTTGGAACGGATTTGCAGTTGCTCCTGCCAGACCAGAGCTTCACCGCCGAAAGCTGCGAAAGGCTTTCGCCGCTCGAATATCCCGCCGAACGGAAGGAGCGCTTCGGAATGCGCCATCTCCAGTTGACGGGTGACAAGGCGAATCATTACCTAGCGGTATTGCGTCCGCTCTCCGCAGGGAAAGCGCCTGTGCAGGCGAGCGAACTGCGAGAGAAAGGGAACACCTTTGGAGTCAAGGTGAAGGGCGAGGGGATTGACGATGTGATTTTCCTTTCGCGCGAGCTGCAGCGCTTCGTTGAAAACGGGGTGCATTTCGAGGGTCGCTATGGAGCGGTCATCCGTCGTGCTGCCGGGATGCAAATCACGCTGTTTGCGGGAAGTGTGATCGAAGCCGATGGCGTCCGGGTGGAAAGCTCGGGTCCCGCCGTGTTTGTCACGGCAGGTGCTCAGGCGATGGAGATTGTTGCTGAAGGGGACGGCTCCGTGGAGGTTACCTGGCAAGGGAAACGGCGCTTGTTGAAGGTCGCCGGGCGTGTCGCGGCGACGCTGCCTGCATAGTCCACAATTCTAAAACAAAGATGCATCTTTCTTCGCTGGAATGGGATTTCCCGTTACCTCGTTGCCATACCGGTATTCCGCTTGGCAACGGGGTCCAAGGTTTACTTATTTGGGGCGAAGACAAACTTTGCATCACCATCGCGAGAGCCGGGTTTTGGGTCCATCGTCACGGGAGTCAGTTCCGGGCGAATGCAACCTACCGCGAAGTGAAGCGGATCGTGGACGCGCGCGACGAAGCGGCGCTTTGCAGTCTTTTCGTCAACCGTGATGAAGCTAGAGGGCCGGAGCGTCCGTTCCAGATTGGCGGCGGACGCCTTGAGATTGCGTTTCCCGGCGGGTTCCGCCCGTTACAGGGGCGGGTCTATCTGGCCGAGGGGAAGGTGGAGATTATTTTGGAAAACCCGAAGGGGGAGACGGCTTCGCTCTGGATTTCGCAGGCGATGGGGCAGGAGTTGGCATGGATCGAGGGGTTCAAGGCGCCTGCTTTGCAAGGGACCGAAATCACGCTGTATCCGGCTTGGGATTACCTTGCGGAGACGTTGCGCCAGGTGGGGATCGAGCCGCCTCGCTGTTGGGCCGAGGGCGACGAAGGCGGATTTCTCCAGACATTGCCGGAGGATGATCCTTTGGCGGTCGATTGGCGCAAGCGCGATGGCACGCTGGTTCTGGGGACGGCGCTGGGAGCTGATGCAGAGAAGGAGGTCCGCGCATTGGTGGCGACGGCGGATTTGGAAGAAGCCGGACGCGCCGCTAGGGAGTGGTGGTTGGCTTATTGGGCGGATGTTCCCAAGTTGGAGTTGCCTGATGTGGAACTCCAACACGCTTATTTGCTCGGGCTGTTCAAGCAGGCGGGGCTCAGCACGCCGGGCGGCGTTGCCGCGACGTTGCAGGGACCGTGGATGGAGGAGGACCGAATCCCGCCGTGGAGCAATGATTACCATTTCAACATCAATGTTCAGCTCGTTTACGGGTCCGTGATGCCTTCCAACCGGCTCGACCATTTTGCGCCGCTATGGGATTTGATCCGGGCTTGGTTCCCGACGTTGCGCGAGAATGGAGAGCAGTTTTTCGAGCGCAAGGGGGCGATGATGTTGCCTCACGCGGTGGATGACCGATGCCAGGTGATCGGCTCGTTCTGGACGGGCACGATTGATCATGCTTGTTCGGCGTGGATGGCTCAAATGGCGTGGTTACATTACCGCTATGCGATGGATGAGAGCATCTTGCGCGAGATCGCGTGGCCTTTGCTGGTAGGGGCATTTGAAGGATATTGGGCGATGTTGGAGCGCATGGAGGATGGCAAGGGCGGCTGGCGGTTTTCCATTCCGCTCAGTGTGAGCCCGGAATACAACGGAAGTTCGCTCAATGCCTGCGGGCGCGATGCCAGTTTTCAGCTGGCGGCGCTGCATTGTGTGGCTGCGATTTTGCCCAAGGCTGCTGCGGTCTTGGGTGAGTTGGTGGACGCCCGCTGGGAGGAGGTTTCCCGGCATCTGCCGCCCTATACTATCGTGGAGGGGAACGGCAAAACGCGGATCGGATTATGGGAAGGGCAGGACTTGGCGGAGAGTCATCGACACCATGCTCATCTGGCGTCTATCTGGCCGTTTGCCACGCTTGAACCGTTGGCGCCGGAGCATTGGGAAATCGTCGGGCGCAGTATGCGCCATTGGGGGGTGATGGGGGCGGGAAAATGGACAGGTTGGTGTCTGCCTTGGGCGTCGATTCTTTGCACTCGCTGCGGTTTGCCCGATGCGGCGGTGGCTTGGCTCAAGTGGTGGCAGCAGGTATTTACCAACGTCGGCCATGGCACGCTGCACGATCCGGATTTCGGTGGCGCGGGCGGGAGTTGGAGCGATGGGGTGCTCGACAAGCCCGGTTTTGAGCGGGATGCGAATTTCAAGGAAATCATGCAAATGGATGCAGCGATGGCGGTGGTGACGGCGATCCTCGATCTGCTGGTGCAGAGCCGGGACGAGACCATCACGGTATTGAGCCGTTTGCCCAAGCATTGGCGGGATTTCCGGTTCAGCGGCATCCGCACGGAGGGGGCTTTCTTTGTGGGTGCGGAGGTTGTCCTAGGCAAGGTGAAGCAAATTTCTGTGCGGGCCGAAAAAGGGGGAGTCCTTCGGCTGCGGCATCCTTTGGGCGAAGGTGCGCGGCTCCAAAGGGCGCCGTGTGCGGAGCCGCTGTTGCCAGGGCTCCTTGTAATTACGTTGGAGCCGGGGGAAGAAGTACTGCTTTTTTCCAAATAACTCCGAATTTTTCATATCGCTAAAGTATCATGATGAATTCCTCTTTTGGCCCCGGACGACTTGATGATGGGTGGTTAAACGAAACTGCCGCAGATGAATGGCTGTTGGAAACCACCGATCCGTTGGCTGAGGGACATCGGGATGCCTTTATTGGGAACGGCTTTATTGGGCAACGAATAGGAGTCGAAGGCGACGCATCGGCCTATCCGGTGGATGGCCAGCCTTCGACGCCCAGTGGATGCTTGATCCACGGGCTTTGGAACGAAACAGACTTGATGGCACTGCCGAACTGGGCGTTGCTCCATTACTTCGACGGGACGGCGCGTTTTGCGCGAGGCGTGGGCGAGTGGCGTGATTATCGGCAAAGTCTTGATCTGCGTAACGGCATCGTTCGTACCGAAGTGCTCTGGATTAACGGATCGCGAGCTACCCGTATCGTCACGCGTGTTTACATTGACCGGTGCAATCCGGGCCGCTGTATCCTTTCCCGTACCATTACACCGCAGTTTAGCGGCGAGGTCAGCCTGACGGACGTGTTGGATGGGACGTTTATCGACGATGCTACGGATTGGTGTTTCTTTCAGAGCACGGAACCTCAAGCTGTCATGTCTATGGAATTGCGGATGGGTCCACGGCGTCGGCAGGTGGCGCTGGTTTCGCGGCTTGCGTTTGAGGAGGGATTTGCCACAGAAAAGCGGCCTTCGTTTCTTTTTCTGCCTGAGCCCGTAGTGCAAGTGAAGGGGAACTTGTCGGAGAAGAGAGCAGAGAGGACGGTTTTGTTTACTGTCGAAGCAGGGCATTCCTATACGCTTACTAAAGTTGTCGCACTGCTTACCGACAGTCTTGCACCTGCGCCGCGGGTTGCGGCTTGGAATCTTGCGGAGTCGGGTGCATTTGATCCTGCCCGCATGGAGAAAGCTCATGTGGCAGCCTGGCAAAAAGTATGGGAACATCGCATTGAGGTGCCTCACGCTCGGCTGCAGCTTTTGCTGAACAGCACGCTATACCAGTTTTATGCGAATCTCCGCGAAGGAGGTGTCTGGAACCTGGGGCCGACTGGCCTATCTGCCAATAGCTGGGGTGGACACGCTTTTTGGGATGGCGATCTTTGGATGTTTCCGGGCATTTGTCTGCTGAATCCCGAGCTATCGCGAGGTTTTATTGATTACCGGGCGAAAACTTTGTCTGGAGCCCAACGTAATGCCCGGGCGGCTGGATATGATGGCGCGTGTATTGGTTGGGAGACTGCCGAATTTGGTGACAGCGTTATTCCTCATCTTATTTTTAATCACCAACATCATGTGAATTCCGATATGGCCCTGTCGCAATGGTGGTATTGGAAAATATCGGGTGATGATGGCTGGTTTCGCGAGAAAGGGGCGGGAATCATCATTGAATCCGCCAAGTTCTGGGCCAGTCGCGCAACGTATGAACCGGAGCAGGATCGTTATGAAATTCGGCAGGTGTGTTGCGCCGATGAGCACGCAGGAATTCAAGATAACAACGCCTATACCAATTACAGCGTGGTGAAAACGCTCGAGCTGGCCATGGAGGCTTCTGCCTTTCTCGGGTGGGAGTTCCCTCCGGAATGGCGAGAAATCGCGGCCAAGATGTGGATTCCGCGCGACGCTGCAAACGACAACATTTTTGAATACGAGGGTTATGCCGGACAGACGATCAAGCAGGCAGACACGGCCCTGCTGGTCTACCCCTACGAAATGCCGATGCCTGATGCGGTGAAAGCCAATATTGTGGACTATTACCGGACCAAATATCCGAAGGGCTATATCATGATGGCCTCGGCCTTCGATGGGATTGTCGATTGTGAGCTAGGCCGGGCCGAGCTTGGTTGGGAATCGTTGCTAAAACTTCTGCCCCATTTTCGTGAACCCTTCCTGCTGGCGAGCGAAAGCCCGGCCAACGAAGTCATTTCGTTCATGACCGGGTTGGGCGGCTTCTTGCAATTGATGATGATGGGGTTTGCTGGCGTTCGTATTCGCGAAGAGGGTCTGATTGTGCAGCCACTGTTGCCGCGTGCATTCGACCGAATGACCATTCGTGGGCTTCATTACGGCGGCGTCTGCTTCGATCTATATATCGAAGGCGCGATGGTGCGTGTGTTGAATCCGTCCACTCCCATTGCGTTTAGCATTTGCAATGCCGCGGGCGAGAGTTGGCTGTAAAGCAGATCGTTCTTTATTGAACGCCGAAGTAGACAATCTTTGCCCATTCCACGTCGTTCGGATTGACGCCCCAGCCGTGGCTGCCTGTGAAGGTCGCCACCAGTTTCGCGCACCCATCAGGCAGGAGGCTGACAGTGACGCCCGGTGTTTCCCAGTGGCTTGCGTTCAGGGGCCGCTCTGTCACGTATTCATACGTCCCCGGGTTGGTAGCGAAGAGGACGACCGCACCCCGGCCCGTGGCGGGGTTGATTTTCTCGTGGATTTCCAATGCTCCGCCGATGAGGCCCTTGCGAACGGGCGGTGCAGCAGCGATGTCGTCTCTCACACTCTTGTATTTTTCCAGAAGCGTGTAGAAGGTTGCCACGCCTTCGGGTTTGAGGCGGGGCAAGTCACCCCAGATGCCGTTTTGACCGAGGATGAGTGAGGCGACGGCGTTGATCTGGTTGTTGACGCCGTCGTCGGGCAGGTAATGCGTTAAGAAGAGGTTCATCGGCACCCATTTGTCAAAGGTCAACGGCTGGCGGCAAATCCAGGTGCGGGCCGGGCCGGGGTGGACGAAAAGGTTGGAGAAGTCGTTGGGCCAAACGGCTGTCGGCAGGTTGTAGCTCCAGCAGTAGGGGCCGTTGTTGATGAGGAAGAATTTCCCGGCTCCAAGGAACGCCAGACCAAAGGCCCGCTTCTTTTCGGTCACGTCAAAATCGACGATGACTTCCGGGCAAACTCGCGAAATTTTTTCTACAATTTTGGCCATGTAGAGCGGCAGTTGGAAGGCGAAGCTGTCGGCACGTTCCTGCCTAATATTACTGGAGGTTCCGTGAAAATGATTAGGATCGGTGCAGCCGTATTGGTCGATGGCATCCCATTTGAAATAGCAGACGCCCACTTCCCGGTGGAGCCGGATGCATTCATCGGCGAAGGCTTCCCAGTAACGGCTGACGAGGCACATGCGGTGGGCTGGTTCGGTTTCCCAGATCACCGTGGGCTCCCACGCTTTGTCGTCGGTGGAGCAGCGGCATTCGAGGTGCTTTTTGAGGACGTCGCTTTCGATTCCGGCGGAGTTGTCAAACCAGAGGCCGAGCTTCATGCCGTTGCGGTCGAGCGCAGCTTTGATGCTCTTGAGGCTGTCGGGAAAGCGATCGAGGTTGACCTGCCAGTCACCGGTGCGGCGGAACCATCCGGTGTCGAGCACGAAGACATCGATGCCCATCCGGTGAGCGATGTCGATTTCTTCCAGCATGTGCGCTTGGTCCATCTTGGTCAGGTAGGTCTTCTTTTCCCAATGTTTGGTGCGCTCCTGTTGGTTCCAAGTGTTGTAGAAAATATACGGTTTGCGGCTTTCTTGATTGAGCGCCTGTCGGGTGAGGAGGAATTGGCGAAACGCAGAGGAGAGGTCATCGAGCGTTCCCTGCACGCTCCCGAGGAGGAACCAGACGGTGGCAAAGTGGTCGGCGGATTGGCCGTTGAAGGTGTTGCCGTGAACGGCTTTGAGAGCAACCTGACGATTCGGGGCGAGATCGAAGGCGAGGAAGGCGTCGGGCCAGGTGGAGCCGTGCTCGTAGGCTAGCGCGAGGGATTGCGCGCCGGTGGAGGCGGCGAGGATGGGCCCCATGATCTGCTGACGGTTTTCAAAGTCGCGCTCGGTGACGGGGACTTCGTTGAGTTCGTAGCTGTGATGCACGGCCACCCACTCGCTCAGGCGGACTTCCGTGACGCTCGGGTAGTCGGCCAGGGAAAGGCGGCCATAGGTGATGGCGTCGGTTCCTTGGGAGCGAGTCAGTTTCGTTTCGGGCCGGGCGGAGAGTTCGTAGCGGAAGCGGACGATGGGGGAATCGGGGGCAATGCGCAGGACCAGCGCCAGATCGACGCCTTCGGCGATCCGGCTCGTCCGACGGATTTCAACACACCCGTTGGTGAGGGGGATTTCGGCGGGCTCGGACCATTGGAGTCCGGTGGAGGCTGTGGAGCTGCCATCGATTTCAAAGACAGGCCAGGTGAGCGTGATGGGGGCTTGGTTTGCGCCTTGGTAGGTCCATCCGTTGGCATGGATGTCCAATGCTATTTCAGGGTGATGTTGCATGTCGGTGCTTTACCTTTGGAGAATGAGAGTTGGTGTCAATCCGAGCTTTGTGGAATAGAGAGCTTTGGGTGGTTCGGGATGACAAGCAAGTTGGCGGGCATTTTGTTGTTTATTTCGTTCGCAGCATCCTAGGGCAGGGGTGTGCGGTCGAATTGCAGGGTGCCCCAAGTTGAGGGCTTGAGTTCGGCGGAGCCGGGGCGGTCCACCACCATAGCTTCGCTTTCTCCAGCCCAATGGACGGCGCGGGTGCGGACCCGGCCTGCGGGATCGGAGAATCCGACGGAGGCGTCGAAGCCGACGACGGATTGACGGGCGGGGTTGATCCCGATGGAGGCGAAGGGAACTTGAGCTTCGAGAGTATAGCCTGTGGGTGTGATTTGGTAGGTGAAGGTCAATCCGGGGATGGGATTAATGTCGTCGAAGTCTCGTTTTTGCGCGGGCGATGTGATGGCTTGAGGATTGGCTTTTTTGGCTGAATCATACCGCCTCGTTTCTTTTTTGATGGGCCAGAATCCCATCTGGTAATCGGCGGCGTTCGTGATTTTCGCCAGGATGCCGCGCACGTCAGCTTCCATGTTTTGATCGCGGTTGGGAGTTGTCCAATCGGGGCCGATGCAGAAATCGACGTAGGCTCCGCTGACGAAGGGGGAGTAGGGGAGTTCATGCCCGTCGTTCTTCAAGCCGTTGGCGTCCTGCACGTCGTAGGCGAGGTAGAGGTTCGTTTTATCGAAGGTGACGCGCACAGTTCCAACGTTTTTGCCTTCAAGGAGGAGATGCATGGGGGCGACGCTGTTCCATTCGGCGGGATCGAGTTTGCCGTCGATAGTGATGGTCCGGGTGGGTTTGGACGCTTGCTTGTCGAAGTCGAAGATGCTCCGCGCAATGTAGGTCGGGCGTTTGCCGGGAGCGGGGCCGTCTGGGTCCCAGGGTTTGGTGGCCTTGGCGGCATCGGCGGTGAGAGTCACGGTTCCGAGGTCGAGGGGCGTCAGTTTTGGAATTTTGATTTCGTGGACGGAGACGCCGTGGTCGCCGGTGAGGATGATGGGTTTGCCGTTGATTTTATAGACGAAGGAGCCGACGAGTTCGACGGCGAGGGTGTTGGCATCAAAGGTGTTGCCACCCTCATTATAGAGGTTCCCGAGGAACAGGCCGTCATCGGTCCAGGCCCAGACCTGGCTCATGGTGTCGGCGTAGTAGCTGATGCCGTCCACGGAACCGGCGAGGCCCCAGCCAGGGTAATACATTTCGCCGGGTTTCGCCAGGCCGGGGGCGCGGTTGCCGAGCTTGAGCCAGGCGGGCTGGCCGGTCTTTAAGTCGAATTTCATGGGGGTCATCCGCCAGTTGCGACTGGCCCACCAGCCGTCGCCGTCGATGCCGGTGAGCTTCAGTTTGGTCTTGGTGCCGGGGGCGACTTTGACGTAAACTGCGTTGTTGACGACGCTGAAGTGGTCCATCTCCACGCGGAAGGGGGCTTTAAAGCCGCCATCGCCGCCTTTGAAGTCAGGCACTTGGAGTTCGACCACTTTTTTCACATCGCTCCAGTCATACACCGGCACGCCGCTGGGGAGCACTTGGCGCGGTGAGAGTCGCAGGACGCTGTATTTTCCGGGCATGATCGGCGCGTTGGCGATTTTCTCCGGCACGAGCATGAGGATGCTGAGGTCGGGCTCGAGTTGCCAGCTGTAAAGGCGGGGAACATTTTCCATCACCGCGGGTTTTTCCGTGAAGTGGATTTCGTCGAGGGCCATCTTGCCATCGCCGTTGGTGTCGGCCCAGGTGAGCCAGTTGTTCGGACCCTGGTCGTAGTCGCCTTCGTAGCGACCATCGGGCAGCTTGTGGGCGCGGTGGGTGTAGACGAGCGAGGCGAGTTTAGTCTGTTTTGTGGCGGGGTCAAAGAGCCAGATGGAGAAGTCGCCGCCGATGAGATAGGTCTTGCCGTTGGTGCCAGTGACCATGCCGTCCTCGAAGCTCAGGTAGGGCGAATGGCCGTCGAAGGCGGTGAAGGGCCGTCCCGGATTCATGTGATAGCCAATAAACACGTCGTTCTGCTGGAACGTCGCGTGAGGGGCGTCGAGATGCCAGGAGGGAGCCCAGGTGCCGTGCTCGTAATCGAGTTTATATCCGGTGATGCCGGGCATGCTGCCGCAGAGGGCGCGGTAGCCCGCTAGCAATTCGGTGTGGTCGGGGGAGAGGCGTCCGAGGCCCGAGGAAATGAAGATGTTGTAAAAGACTTTGTCGCGTTTCCCGTTTTGATCCCAAGCTGTGATTTCTTGGAAATCTTCGGCGCGTGAAGTGACCCAGACTTTGCCGTCGGGTGCGACGCAGAGACTGCGCGGGTCGAGCAGACCAGCGGGGTTGTAGATGCCGTTGCGGGGGCGTCCGCCTTTCATGCCGATCTCGCGGAGCGGCTTGCCCGCTGGGGTGAAGGCTTTGACTTGCTGAGAGTCGCCGCCGTCGCAGACGTAGAAATTGCCCGCTGTGTCGGTGGCAAGTCCGCTCGGAGCTTTGAGCCCGGAAATGACAGGTGCGCCAACGGGATTGCCATCAGCGTCAAGCTGGATCACGCCGTTTCCGCTGGCGAGGAAGACTTTCCCGTTGTGAACAGCGACGCCGTGGGGCGAAGGGATGCTAACGGTGTTGAGGATTTTTCCGCTCTCCGCATCAACGACGAAAAGCTTGTCGTCGAGCACAACGGAGACGTAGAGGCGTCCGTTGTTGAGCGCGATGCCTTCGGAGTCCGCGATCCAGCGTCCTTTCCAAAGACCCTCGGGCGTTACGTGGTTACCTGCGGGAATATCGCAGAGGATTTTTCCGCGAGGCGGTGTGGCGAGATCGTATTTTCCGATAAAAAGCCGCTTTGAACCGATGTGGTTCATGACGATGTAGGCATTTTTGTCATCCATTGTCGCCGCCAGGCGTTCGTCCCAACCGAGAAAGCTGGTGAAACGGCGGGTAATATTGCCCTCGAAGTCCATTAACTGGATGCCGGTGGTTTTTGGGCTTTCCACGCATTGAAAAACGGCGAGTAGTTCTTTGCCATTGGTGCAGATGGCCCTCGCGGGGCCCAGGTTGCCGCCCCACGCACCACGATCGTCGGGCGTGAGATACGGTGGGTTACCGCTGATGCCAACCTTCATGAGGTAGTTAATCTTGGGCTTTTCCGGGAACCAGACGCCACGCACCTGATAGTTGCCGGGAGTGGCGGGCAGGCCGAGGTTTGTGGTGGCATCCCACGATAAGGTTTGCTTGCCAGCTTCCACAGGTTTGGCGTGGGTGAGGTTGCGGATGAGTTCGCCTTGGTCGTTATAGACGCCTATGCTGACAAAGCCTTTATCCGGGGCTTTGAAGCTGAGGGAGTCGGGGGATTTGGATGCGGCGTTGGAGGTGGCAGCACAGAGCGCGAGAGAACAGAGCGTCAGCAAGGTTTGCTGAAGACAGGTGAGGGGGGACGTTTTCATGGGGGAATTAAGATTATACTAAGGGAGGGAGATCGGCGGTGGCTTTCCATTCGCTCCACTCGAAGCGAGTGGATGGGCTTGCTTCGGGAAGCGGGAGTTGCCATTGGGTGGGGACGGAGGTGTCGAACCAATCGAGTGGCTCGGCGGTGTCGGCGGAGGGGGTTGCCGCGTAAGCGAGGGCTTGTTTGATGGCAGCCTTTTCGCGGGCACCGCAGGCGCGTGGGTCCATGGAGAGGAAGAGCGGGGTGGCGCTGCGGGCGACGAGATCGAGCCATGCTTTGGTCAACGGCCACGGGATGGACGGCGAGATGGGGACACAATCGGCGTCGGCGGCGAAAAAGGTCCGATCCTGCGCGGCGCGGAAGGCGAGGGTGTTGACGCCCATGCGGCGAGTGCGGTCCCAATCGGAGGCGGAGGTGTCGTCGCCGATGCGCTGGATTTCGACGAGCCCTGCGGCGAGGTGTCCCACGGTGTTGCAGCCGATAAGGGTGGTGTGTGGTCCGGCGGCTTCGCGGATGGTTTGGTAGAGGAGGGTGATCACTTCGGCGGTGGTGCGGCTGGAATCGGAGAAGGACCAGTTGTCCGCAGTGAAGCGCGTGGGCGAGGCGTTCATCTGGAAGCCCCACAGGCCGGTGATGTCGTAGGTTGAGAAATCGTGTTTGATGAGTTCGTAGCCCCATCCTGCGATGCGGGCGATGTCGGCGCGGACCTGCTCAATGACTTCAGGGACTGTCGGGTCCAACACAAAGCCCGAGGCGTGGTCGGCCCCCCGGTCCGGACGGTTGATGCACCAGGAATCCGGAACTCCGGTTCGCATGAAGAGTGGGCGCATCCAGATGCCGGGCCGGGCGCCGTGGGCGCGGATTTGGGCAGCCAGCGCGGCCATGTCCGGGAATTCGCTCCGGCTTGCGTCCCAAGAGCCACCGCATGGTCCACCGAGGGTTCGGGAGGCCTGCCAGCCGTCATCAATGACGGACCATGGGCGCACGGCGTTACCACCGGGGCAGAGTTCCACAAAACGCTGCGTGGCTTCGAGGATTTGCGCGGCAGAGTTTTTCCCGTAAAGCCAATACCAGTCATTGTGCCCAATGACGGGCTGGGAGGGAAGGATGGGGTGGGGACACAACGCCTGGCAGAGGCTGCGCACAGCGGCGTAAGGGGATTCGCCGTCTTGCGGCAGGCGCTGGAGAATGGTGGCGGCGTGAAGCGCTCGGGTTCCGAGCTGGACGCCAACGCCGCCTGCTCGAACGTCGAGTTCCAGAGTGACGCCTTCCGCATCGGTGGTCCAGCAGGCGATGCTATTGGCTCCCGTGGCGACGCCGTATCCGGCAGTTTTCGCGCCGTGATTTGCCAGAAAATACCAAGGCAGGGGACGGTGTGGGGAGCCGCCGCGCCATTCCAGTTCGCCGTAGGAGCGTTCCCATGCGTCACCCAGGAAACGGGTGCCGGAGGGGAAGGAATGTTGCCAGCGCAGGTAGACACGGCGCAGCGAGGTCCCCTCGGCGTGGAGTTGGACGATGAGGGAGCTGTCCATGAGGGGACGCAGTTCGAGCTTCACACCGTGGCCTTCCCATTGGAGGCGCGAGGGAGTGGATGCTATTGCAGATTGGATTTGCGGATCGTTGCCTGCGAGGAAGAATACGGTGTCGGGGAGGTGCAGGAGGTCGGGGAAGAGGGAGGGCATGGTGAATGGGCGATAATGAGGAAATCGTAGGAGATGGGGGGATGGATTCAAGAGGATTATCTCCTTGGCAAGCGAATGTCACCGGTGGTCAAATGAACATCTATTTTTATGTCTATGACCCCTCTTGTAAATTTAAGCCGAGCCGCGCTCTTATGCTCTTTGTTGTGCCTTCCTACCTTGTCCGCCGTGGCGGATGTGCGTCTTCCGCATTTATTATCAAATCATATCGTGTTGCAGCGCGAGAAGCCTGTGGCGATATGGGGCTGGGCTGATCCGGGCGAGAAGGTGACTGTGACATTGGGTGAGGAATCCAAGGCCGCCACCGCCGACAAGGAGGGACGCTGGAAGGTGGCGCTGAAGGCGCATCCGGCGGGCGGGCCTTATGAAATCACGATTGCCGGGAAAAATAAGATCACGCTTTCCGATGTTCTTTTTGGTGAGGTATGGGTTTGTTCCGGCCAATCCAACATGGCCATGGCGTTGAAAGGAGCGGCTACGGGCGCTCAGGAAATTGAGCAGGCCAATAATCCCAAAATCCGGTTATACACGGTCAGCATGAATTCGCTCCAGCGTCCGTCCGCCGATGGCATTGGAGCGTGGCGCGAGTGTTCGCCGGAAACGGTGAAGACTTTTTCGGCGGTGGGGTATCTTTTTGGACGCCGTTTACAGCAGGATTTGAACGTACCCGTGGGGTTGATTCAGTCGGCGATGGGAGGGACGGATGCGGGTTCGTGGACGCCGTTGGAGGCAATGGAGAGCGATTCACAGTTGAAGGGAAGTGCGGAGTGCGGGCGCAAGGTGTTCGCTGAATTTCCAACCCAGCCGCTGGATCAAAGCGGTTGGGAAACGCCGGGCTTCGTGGATGCGACTTGGAAGACGATGGAGTTGCCGCAGGCGTGGGGAAAATTGGGGCTTGGCATGGACAGACTGGAAGGTGTGGTTTGGTTTCGCAAGGCAATCGAGATTCCTGCTAACTGGGCCGGAGGCGATCTGGAGTTGCACCTAGGGCCGATTGATGACGGAGACACGACCTATTTCAACGGCGTAAAAGTTGGCGCGATGGATGTCGATACGCCCGACAATTACAAAATACCCCGCAATTATCCGGTGCCCGCGTCGCTAGTGAAAGTGGGCAAGGCGGTGCTGGCGATTCGCATGACGAATCGTTTGGGCGATGGAGGTCTGTTGGGGACTCCTGAGCAATCTTACCTGAGCGTGAAGGGGGAGGATTCCAAACGTCTTGCGCTGGCGGGGACGTGGAGGTTTCAGATTGCCGACAGATGGCCTCCCGTGGGGACGCCTTCGGGACTTTACAACGGCATGATTGCGCCGCTGACGCCGATGGCCGTGCGCGGGGTGATTTGGTATCAGGGGGAGTCCAACGCGACCGCTGCCGGACAATACCGCCATTTATTGGGCGATCTCATAACCGGTTGGCGCGCGGCATGGCGGGATGCGGCGATGCCGTTTGTAGTGGTGCAGCTTCCCAATTACATGGCGGTCAAGCCTGAGCCGGGCGATAGCCAGTGGGCGATGGTGCGCGAGGCCCAGCAGCAGGTTGCGGCTTCCATTAAGGAGGTGAGCATGGCTGTTACGATTGATCTGGGTGAGGAGAAAAATATTCACCCGACGAATAAGGCGGATGTGGCCGTCCGTGCTGCATTGGCAGCCGAGGCGCACGTTTACAAGAAGGACGTTGCGGGTGACGCGCCGCTATTTGCGGGCATGAGTGTGGAGGGGAATAAGGTGCGCGTGCGATTGGCCCATGTTGAGGGCGGTTTGGAGGTGCGTGGTGGCGCGATCAAGGGATTCGCGCTGGCGGGCAAAGATGGCAAGTTCCAGTGGGCCGATGCCACGCTGGACGGGCAGGATGTGGTGGTTCACTGCGACGCGGTGGCGGAGCCCGTGGCGGTGCGTTATGCTTGGGCTGATAATCCCGAGAGCACGCTGTATGGCAAGAAGAGCGGGTTGCCGATCACGCCATTCCGCAGTGATGTTCCGGCGGAGCGTTAAAATAACTCGTTAGGCAGCAGGACGGATTTTTTGGACTGCTTTTTGCGCTTCGCGGGCGGTGCACCATTCTTCGTCTTGAGTTGCTTTTTCCAGGACGGGGAGGCTTTCGGGGTTGGCGATTTGGCCCAGTGCTTTGCAGGCGGCTGCCCGGACGGCGTAATCGCGGCTTTGGTCGAGGGCATAGTCGTGCAGGAGTTCCAGCGCGGCGGGGGTGGTGGTGCCGATGTTGCCCAAGGCGAGGCATGCAGCTTGGAGAACACGGCCCCGGCAGCGCCAAGCTTCCTTGGTTTCTTCCGTTGTGCCTGTGGGAAAGATGACCTCGAAGGGATGGTTGCTTCCGGCGTGGGCTCCGCCTTCCAGCTTGGGCTGGGTGAAAAGCGGGGCTTCGTTTTCCCGGCGCAGGGCTTGGACGAGCGCGTCCACGGCGCGGGGGTCGCGGCGGTCGCCCAATGCGATGGCGGCGGAATAGCGCACGCGCCAGTTTTCATCCGCGAGCAAGGCGAGGGTTTGCGTGAAGGCGGCTTCATCCGGTTGGGTGATATTAGCCGCGCAGAATTCCATTTTTTCAAAGACAGTGTTCATCGGGATTCCTCCATCAGGGTGTGGGTGACGTTCCATTGCTTGCCGCTGGAGCGGACGGTGACGACGCCGTTGCGGTATTCGGCTTGTTCGATGCCGGAAACGGGTTGTTCGACGAGGAGAGCGGATTTTCCATAGAATCCATTGCTGCTGTTGCCGTCGAGAGCGTATTGGCTGTAGCCGGTGTCGCAGCAGAGGGTGACTTCGATGGTTTTGCCGGAGCATTTCTGTGGCAATGCGATTTCCGGTTCCAGCAATTTCATCCTCAACTGGTGCGGGCTGATGTCGAGTTCCTCGCCGTTGATCCAGAACCGCAGGTTGAGCATGTCTTTGGGCAGCCTCAGCCAGCTTGCCCCGCCTGCCGGGACGGTCATTGTGCGCTGGAACCACCAGCGCCGGACGACGGGCAGATCGCGTTGCAGGTAAGGGGGCATGGTGAGGGGAATATCGATTCCGGCGGTGGCGATTTGCTGGCTGGCCTGCTCGAAACTGAGATTGTTTTGAAGGTCGGGTGCGGTTTGCCAGTGTTCGCTTACGTCTTCGTGGATTTTCCGGGTCGCCTCCGGCCAGGCGAGCCAGAGCCAGCGGCATTCGGCGCCGCGCTGGGTGAAATCGACTTGCAGGGATTCGCCATCAAGGCGGTCGGGGTAGCCTTGGATTGGAGTGACGGTTTTGCTGTCCGAGCCAAGGAGAGGAAGGAGGGTTAGGCGGACGCCTTCGGCGGTTTCGATGGTGATGCCTTGCGCGGTTTCAATTTGGCGGGGACGCAGGAAGAACCGGGCGGTGACTTGGTGTTCGCGGTCAAAGCAGGCCAGGTCTTCGATGAGCCAGAAGCGTTCCTGGCAAAGGCGGGTGCGACGACGTACACAGCGCATGTCGTCAAACTTTTCCCGATAGATGGGGGTGACGTCGGCGGCGACTGTTTTTTCGGTCGCGGAGAATTCGAGTTGCTCGGCCTGCTGGTATTTGCTGAAGGCGCGCATTCCCTCCCACTGATCTACGAGGATGACGGAGTGAGCGCCGCCGCAGCCACTCCCAAAGTTGAATTTCCGTTTTTCGCCGAGGTCCATGTAGCCGACCTCGCGCCAGGTATCGTCAAATTTGAATGCGGTGCAATCCTGGCTGGGAACGCCATCCATGGTCAGCGGACTGCCGTAGGCGGAAAGGACCAGGGCGTTGGGATTGACCTGAGCCCGTCCTGGGTAAAGGGGCTCGGATTCGTCCCACATTTGCATGGCGTAAAGCTGGGCGTCGTCGGAGACCAATGCCGCGCCGATTTCAGGTTCGCTCCAGGAGGTGAACGCTGAGATGCTTTGGTGCGCGATTCCCGGCCACCAGATGAGCGTCCAGACGAGGTCGTCATAACCCCACCCGATGTTTTCAGCGGCGGACCAGTTGGCGTGGCGCTCCAAGAGTTCACTGTAAAACGGGTCATTCATGCGCCGGGCAGCGTAGGCTACGCAGGAATGGGTGGGGATGGAGTAGCCGTAGTGATCCCACGGCAGGAGAAGGCCGTTGGGCATCCACTCGCGGGCGATCATGCGGCAGACGCTTTCGGCGTTGCCGCCGTGAGGAGGCAGGGACTTGCTGAACCAGTCACCGCCGGTAGTGCGTTCGAGCAGTTCGACGAGGAACGGGATGGAGGGCCCGACGACGCCATCCATGTAGGCGCTGCCTTCGCCGGAGTAACCGGAGGTGGGCATGCCGCCGATGAGCGAGGGGAGCCGCCTCATGCCGTCTTCCTTCATCCGTTGCGCGATGGCACTTTTGCTGAAGAGGTGGCCGATGAGGGCGTTGCTGAAGCAGAGGGACATGGTTTGGTTGTCCACACACTCCGGCTCTGGTTTGGTGCGCATGCCCATGAAGAAGTTGACGTATTGGAAGGTGATCAGTTCCTCGCGAATCTGCTGTTCTTCCTTGGGGTCCCAGGCTCCGATGGCGGCGAGCCATTGGAAATAGAGCGTCCAGCGGGCATGAGGGAAGGCGAAGCACCAGAAATGGAATTGGAGCCCCATGCCGAAAGTTTGGGGGTCGAGCGTGGCGAGGTACCCGCGCACGGCGTTTTTGGCGTTCTCGATGTCGCGGGGATCGTTGGTGATGAGCGCGACGAACGGGGTGAACCAAGGAAATTGATGGGGGGCGTTGCGCGCGCGGCGGCGCACGGAACTCCAGACGCGGCCCATCAAGGTTTCATTGCGTTCGGCATCGGTGAGCTTTTTTCTCAGGGCTTCGATGTCGTCGATATAAAAGGGTTTTTGCATGATATGTCGGCGGGGGAAAATTCGCGCCATCCTTGGGAGAGCACTCTTTGCATTGAGACGGGAATTGCAATCAAAATTCGTGAAAAAATACGCTTGGAGGATACCTCAAATTCTGTGCCAATGGGTGTTGGCTTTTGCAGCCGATTTTTCTGATTGATGAACCCGCCCGCTTTTCCGCTCGATGTCGTCACGATTACGCCCAATCCGGCGATTGATCGGACGGTTGCTGTTTCCCGTTTTAAGATGGGAACAGTCAACCGCGCGGAGCCGCTACACGAGACGGCTGGAGGCAAGGGGGTGAATGTGGCGGTGGCGCTGGCTGATGAGGGGTTGAGGATTGCCGTGACGGGATTTCTGGGAAAAGCAAACGCTGCATTATTCGAGGCGCTTTTTGCTCAGAAGCGGATTGCCGATCGTTTTGTGCGGATTGATGGAGAAACGCGCGTGGGGATCAAGATTTTGGACCCAGTTCAGCATCAGACAACGGATCTAAATTTTCCGGGTGCGGCTCCAAGGACTGTGGATGTTGAGGTGTTTTTAGAACAGTTGAAAAAGCTCGATGCACCGTGGTTTGTGCTCGGCGGCAGTCTGCCGCCTGGTGTGGATGCCAGCTTTTATCGTGACCTTGTGCTTGGATTGAAGGCGAGAGGATGCAAGGTGCTCCTGGATACGAGCGGAAAACCACTGCTCCGGGCACTGGAAGCGGTTCCGACGATCCTTAAGCCAAATTTGCACGAGTTGGAGGAGCTTTGTGGCGAGCCGATGGGGAGTGAAGAGGTGGTGATTGCAGCGGCAAGATCTCTGGTTGCGCGTGGCGTCGAACTTGTGGCGGTTTCGATGGGGAAGGAGGGAGCTTGTTTTGTGACCGCAGATCGTGTGCTGACAGCCCGCCCGCCGGATGTGGAAGTCGGGAGCACGGTTGGTGCCGGGGATGCGATGGTAGCGGGCATTGTGACGGCGCAGATTCGCGGTCTTCCGCTGGAGGAGTGCGCCCGGCTCGGGACGGCTTTTGCGGTTGCGGCGCTGACCCGTGACCGCAGCGGCTTGAGCCACCCCGATGCCGTGACAGCAGCGCTTGAGCAAGTAACGGTTCGCTGATCCGGATTTCCCGTGCTGGGAAAACCGGACAGGATGCGTCGCTGCTATTCCAGCATCAGGTCTCCCCAAAGTTGCGGGGTGAGTTCGGCTTCGCCGGGGACGTCATTCACGAGGCCCGTGGATTTATTGCTCCAGTAATGGCGGGCTGCGGTGATGGTGCCGCCGTTGTCGGCGGAGAGGATGCCGAAGTCGCCGCGCAGTTTCAGGCCGGAGGCGGGTTTGATGCCAAGCCGCGCCCACGGAATGGCGACTTCCACCAAGCTGCCCACGCCGGGGGCCGAGGCGATGGCTATTTTCACGTCGGAAGGAGTCGTCACCCGGTCGAAGGTGATGGTCCGCCATGGGGAACTGAATGGCACTTGATCCTTTGTGGCGGTGCCCGGAACGATCTTTTCGTAAAGCACGGCAATCGGTTGGCTGGCAGTCGGCGAGAAGAGCAGGCGGAGGTTGCCCGCGCCCGTCTTGTTGGCGGTGCCCGGCCCCAGCATGAGGTCCACTACGTCGCCTGTCTTGAAGTTGAGGCGGGGGTTTTGTCCGGCATTGCGGAGTTTGCTGTTCCCCTTTACCAGATAGGCGAGGTAGAGGTTCTCGTTATCATAGCGGGCGGCGATGCGTCCGAAGACATTGCGCGGATCGTCCTGAACCTCAAGCAGCTTGGCACTGGCGTCTTTTAATTCAGGCCATTTATCGATCTTGCCGTCGATGGCGACGGGAGCGGCAGCTTTCGGGATATTGAAGCTCTTGGGAGCGGCCATGGCGGCGGCCATGGATTCGTTGAAGGCCTGCGCTTTGACGTATTGTTTCGGAGTGTAGGTGAACTTGCCGGAGAAGCGTTTGATTTTGTCGAGGCCGGTGATCTCGATGACTCGCGCATCAGTGCCGCCGTTGGTCAGATAGACCTTGCCATCGGGGGTGCGGATGAAGTTGCCACCAAAGGATTCGCCGCCCGCCGTGGTCATGTCCCAAGGCGTGCCTTTGACGGCTTGCGTGGGGAATTCAAACTGACCGCGCGTATCCTTAAAGAGGGCCTGGATAAAGAGGCCGTCCCAAGTGAAAACGAAGTTTTCGCCAAGGTTGCCGTTGAGATAGAAAACTTCGCCGGTTTCACCGCCCATGTCCGCGACACCAAGGAAGGAGCTGGGTCCGATGAGCATGCCGGGCTGGGAGGAGGGGGCGTTGTGGGAGCCATGCACCGAGACGTAGCGACTCGGGTAGGTGAAGATCACTTTGCCATCCTTGTCGAAGCCGGTTAGCGGGTTTTGGTTCACATAAACGCGCCCGTCTTTGCCACCCTGAATCATGTTTGATTGTACAGGGATTTCCGGGGTGAAAATTTGCGGATGTTCGATGTCGTAGATCGGTTCCCCACCGGGGCCGAAGGAGCCGATGTGGTATTTAACGAGTGAGGGCTGCTGTGCGGAAGAAACGAATGTGAGCGCGCCTTCATCATCAGGCAACTGCCCCCAGTAGCCGCTACGCACGGTAACCGGCTTGCCTTTAGAGTCCACGCCTGGCAGCGAGACGAACTTGACTTCATCGGCCTGAACGAGGCCGTCGCCGTTGAGATCGGCCCAAGCGTAGACCTGACCTTCGTGACCTTCAAAGATCGGGCTCCAATGTTCTGCGAAGAAACGATCCTTGGCGCTGCCGACCGTGCCAATGGATGCAACAGAACGCCATTTGCCGTCTTTATACTGGGTGCATCCGCCGCGCGCGGGATAAACGTAGGTGATGCCTTTCAGTTGGATGGTGCGACTGGTGAGTTCGTGGACGGATGGCGGGAAGAGGTCGTCGGGGCCGGATTTTCCTTCCATCGACCAAGTGGGCTTGTAGGTGTTCTTTTCGAGGTCGATTTTGTAAACGGTATCGTTGGAGAAGCCCATGGTGGGGTCGAAGGGGTTGATGGATCCGGCTCCGGCGTAGCTGGTTGTGCCCGCGAAGTCCTTGAGGAGCTTGCCGTCGGTGGTGGCCCATAGGCTGGTCCGTTTCGGGCTATGCGTTTCTTCCGTGACCCAGAGGCGATCCTGGCTGTCCACGGCGATGCCTGCCGGGTTGCGCATGCCGGTTTCAAGATAGGCTCCCGAGAGGGGGCGTCCGCCGCGTTTTCCGATTTCGCTAGTCAGCTTGCCCTCGGGCGAGAAGGTTTTCACGTTTTGGTCGCTGCCGCGCACGGAGAGATAGACGTTGCGTTTGGAGTCGATGGCCACGCCGTAGCCTTCCGGGAAGGTTTCGCTGGCAAAAGGGGTGACTTTGCCGTCGAGGGTTGCCCGGACGAGCTGACCATCTTTGGCGAGGACGATGAGGGTGCCGTCTTGGTCGAAGGCGAGGGAGCGGGGCTCCTCGATCTTGATTTCGCCCTTTGCGTCGCCGTTTTCCTTGTCGAGGAGTTTCACAAGGCCGTCTTTGTTGAGAGCGACGGCGAGTATGGTCGCGTTGACGGCGACGGCTCGCAGGTTGGGCGAGTCGGCTGCCGAAAGCGTGGCAGGGTCGAAGATCGGCAAATCCAGGATTTTCATGTCCTTGCCTTCGGCGTCCTTGGTGAGCTTGTTCCAGGGAGCGAATTTTCCGGTGGCGATGTCCACGCGATAGATCGAGCCTGCACGATCGACGCCGACCCAGAGGAACTTGCCGTCGGTGGCGAGGGAGATGCGGCCTGCGTTGACGACGTTGTGGTCCGGCAGTCCCCAGAGGCGCTGGCCGTCGAGGTTGCAGCCGATGAGGTGTTTGCCTGCCTCGCCGATGGGGCAGGCGAGGGCAACGAAGTTGCCGGCGGCCGCTGCGGCGTGAGCTGCGGAGTGGTCGCCATAGAAAGCGCCTTTGCCATCGGAGGTATCCCAAGTGGGGTTGCCGGGGCTGGCGAAGGAGGCGGTGTAGGCGGTGTGGAGGCCGTGGTGGTAAAGGGCTTTGAAGGTGTAATCGCCGGGAGGCACGGGCTTGCCGTTGTCGTCGAGGCCGTCCCAGTGTTCGGTGTGGGCGCCTTTGGTGCGAGGGAGCGCGGGGACGAGGTTGCGGATGCGTTTTCCGCTGGGGTCGTTAATAGCCAGGGTGACGCGGGCTTCTTCCGGGAGTTTGTAGGTGATTTCAACCGGGCCTTGCGCTTCCTGGACCTGCATTGCCTTTTGCCAGGCGGGCATGGGGAGTTTCAGGTTCCCTTTGGGTTCAAGGTAAAGATTTCCCCAGCCGGGGATGTTGGTGAAGAAGAATTCGCGGCCCGTGGCGCCTTCGGCGAGGTTGTCGGCGAAACGGTGGACGGGCCAATCAGCTTCGCCCCAGAGGAGTTCGACGCCGAGGTTGAGCATGTCTCCTGCCTTGTATTGTTTGCTCTCGGTGATGAGTTTCCACGGTAGTTTAATTTCCTGCACGTAGCCTTTGCCGTCGTCATCCTTGCGGAATGCCGTCTCGGCTCCGCCGCTCAGTTTCCAGCCTTCCGTCTGGAAATATTGCATGTGGCCGCCGCCGAAGGGGGTGGTCAAGTTTTTGCCGGTATCGATAAAAAGTGCGGGTTCGTTTTTCGGTGCGTAATACCAGGATTGGACGTGGCTGATTTTGTCGGTCTTGATGCGGAATTGCACGCAATCCCCGGCCCAGGCTTTGACGGCGCGATAATGCGGGTCGTGGCTGTTGCCCATCGGAGTGAGATCGGTCCAATGCACCGAGAGGTAGAGGTTGTCGGCGTCATACATGGCCGCGACTTTGGCTGAGTAGGTGTCTTTGAGGGCTTCGACGTCGTAGCACATCAAGACCTGGCCGGAGAGATCCCAGTCGTCGAGTTTGCCGTCGATGGTGATTTTGCCGGGAGGCGGCACGGCGTGGATGCCGTGGTTTTCGGTCATGGTTGCCGAGGAGATGGCGGTGCTTAAACAGAGGGCGATGAGGGAGAGGACTGCCGGTGTTTTCATGGGAATGAGAGGGTTGTGGGCGATACTAAAACCCTGCTTTACGGGAAAGGTTGCGGTTTTTTTCGCAATTTTATAGCTCGCATCCCTCCACGGCTCCCTTTTAATCAATCCCTCTCTTTTTTCTTATGAAATTGATTCAGCATGTTGATCCTTTTATCGGTGTGAACGAATACGGCAACTGCCTGTGCGGGCCTTATTTGCCTCATGGTTTGGTCCGGCTCAGTCCCGATACGCTGGTGCCGCAATCGACCAGTGGCTACCAAACCAAGCTTCCCCTCATGGGTTTCAGTCATACCCATCTCAACGGCACGGGTGGAGAAGGGCGCTATGGCAATATCCTCGTTACCCCTTTTGTTGGTCTGCCCCGCCTAAACGGAGACATCAGTGAACGGGAAGGGGAGCAGGCTGCCGTCGGTTATTACCGCGTCGTTTTGAAGCCGAGTAATGTGGAGGTTGAACTGACGGCCACTGCCCGTGCGGGAGTTCACCGCTACCGTTTTCCAGATGGAGCTCCAGCAAATCTGCTCTTTGATACGGGAGCGGTGATCCAGACTGCCGGAAGCGCTCCGGTGACGAGCACAGGCGGCTCCATTGGCGGCTATGTGGAATTTACTTCGCCGAATGAACTCGTGGGGCGCGGCGATTTCAAGGGCGGATGGGGCAATCCCTTTCCTTACTCGGTCTTTTTTTATGCGAAATGGGATGCAACTCCCAAGCAGCGTCTTGTCGGGAATCACCTTGGTCTCGGTGACGGAGTTTCAGTGATTGGGCCGAATGCCAAGGCGATCTGTCATTTTGAACCGGGGACGGAGGTCAATCTCGTCGTCGGCATCTCGTTTGTGAGCATCGCCAAGGCGCGCGCCAGCGCTGAGGGCCAGGCGATCGGCAAATCTTTCGAGGCAATCCGCCACGAGGCCGAGGAAGCATGGGAACCTCTATTGTCCTCGATTCGCATCGAAGGCGGAACCGAAGAGCAGCAGAAGGTTTTCAATACGTTTCTTTATCGGCTGCACTGCATGCCCGGCGATTTGGGGATTGATGACGAATTTCCCTTTTGGCAATCGGGTGTGCGACAATACAACGATCTGCTGGCACTTTGGGACAGCGTGCGTAATGCAAATTCCCTGCTCAGTTTGATCGATCATAAACTGGAGGTGGGCATTCTGAACTGCCTCTTGGATGTGGCGGAGCACAACGGTTGGCTGCCGGATTGCTGGTTCATGGGGCACAGCGCGCAAATCCAAGGAGGCAGTTCGACGGACGTGCTCTTTTGTGAGGCGGCGCTCAAGGGACTGGAGGGCATCGATTATGCAAAGGCGCTGACCTACATGCGCAAGAATAACGAGGTCGAATCGCCTGATCCGTTGCTCTATGGACGCCATCTCAAAGATTATCGCGATCTCGGGTATGTTTCCACGGAGGTTCCGATGGGCTCGGTTTCCCGGCATCTGGAATACGCGTATCAAGACTGGTGCATCGGAACTCTGGCGGAAAAACTCGGCCAGGGTGAGGCTGCCAAACAGTTCTACGCCAGCAGCCGCAAGGTCTGGAATCTCTGGCGCGACGATCTAAAATGCTTCGGCCCCAAGGACAAGCAAGGGCAGTGGGTTACTCCCTTTGATCCCTCCCGTCATGCCAAATTCAGTTGGTTTGATCCCTATTTTTACGAGGGGTCGAGCTGGCAGTGGTCGTGGAATGTTCAGCATGATATCGCCGGGCTGGTAGTGCGCTACGGCGGAGCCGAAGGCTTCATTGCGCGGTTGGATGAGTTTTTTGAGAAGTATTTCCGACTCAAGGAAACCATGCTCAATACGCCCTATCTTTATCTCTACGCCGGACGCCCCGACAAGACTGCGGAGCGACTTCGGATTTGCCTGAAACGTTATCGTGCCGACCGGGACGGGCTGCCGGATAACGAGGACATGGGCGCTCACAGTGCCTTCTATATTTGCTCGATGATCGGGCTTTATCCCGCGATGGGGCAGGATCTCTATTGGCTGACTTCGCCGATGGTGAAGCGGTCGGTGATGTCTCTCAGCCAGACGGGGAAGGAGTTGGTGATTGAAGCCGAGGGAGGTAGTGCGGAGGCCATTTATGTGCAGCGGGCCTGGCTCAATGGGCAGCCGCTGGAGCGCGCCTGGGTGCGTCATGAGGAGATCGTCCACGGCGGCACGCTCCGGTTTGAACTTGGCTCCAAGCCGGGCGATTGGGGGACCAAAAATATTCCACCCACACCTTTGAGTTAAATCCTCCCGAAAAATATGAATGCAACCCTTTCCAACGAAATCCTTCAATACGCGCAAGACGAAGCGGCGCGATTGCTGCGCAAGCTGACCACGGAGAACGCCAAGGCCAGATCGCTAACGCTCGCGGTTGATCCCAGCTTGAAGGAGCAGGAGATTTTCATTGTTTCCAGCGCAAAACAGGCCGAACTGCGTGGTGGCAGTCCGGCGGCGGTGCTGCACGCGGTCTATACGTTTTTCCAGGAGTTGGGGTGCGTGTTCGAGTCGTCCGGCGAATGCCTGCCCAAGCGCCAGGAGTCGCTGAAATTCCCGACGCTGCGTTTGCGTCATGTGCCGTCGTTTCCCGAGCGAGGGATTCGGATGCATCTGAATTTTGTGCAGGATCAGTCCTACTTCACCGAGGTGGAGTTCACGGCGTTCATCGACAATGCCGCGCGGCAGCGTCTCAACTATCTGATGTTCCACATGTATACGCCGCAGCAGTGGTTCCCTTTCAAGTATCGTGGCGTGGAGCATCTCGATCACAGCCTTGGGCGCGAGCGTCGTCCGTTGCCTGTGGATATGATTGGGCGTAACAAGGTGAAGGTGAAGAGTCACTGGTTCCCCCGCGAATTTGAGGCAATTGAAGATCCGCGCGAGCTTCTGGATGCCGTGCATCAGCGGTTTCAGCGGATGATGGCGCATGCGCACTGCCGGGGGATTCGCAATTGTGTTTCCTTTGAACCCGAGGCGATGCCGCCTGCGTTGGTGGCGAAGCTGGGGACATGGACGGGAGGCGATGCCAAAAATCTTCTCGCCAACAAGGATCTCAACCAGGATTGGCAGGAGGGGTGGTCCGGGGTCAAATTGATCGAGCCCGACGTGCGTCATCCGCTCATTCTGGATATTTCGGTGGAGCGCTGTTTGCAATGCTTGCAGAGTTTCCCCGATCTAGACGAACTGCAGATGATTTCGCGCGAAGGGGTCAAGTGGACGCCAAAAGCCGGGGAATCCTACGAGGGCGAGTTGAAGCGGCTGATCGAGAAGTTTGGCCTGGGCCGGGCGGACCTCGACCGCAAGGGGCTTGCTGGCGTGGAACCGCCGGATGTCGGCCCGGAGATGAACGCGCAGGCGCGTCCTTATTGGACGGTGCTGCCGGGCGATAATTTTTATCCAACGGTGATCGGCTCGCTCCGGTTTGTGGAGCATGCGCTGACCGTCCTGCAGGACCCTCGCTTGCAGGCGGCGCTCCAAGCGCGAGGGATCGCCACGAGCATCGCTGTTTACAGCCCGCATCCAGAGACGGTGCGCCTGATGTTGGGGCCGATTGCGAAGATGCTTCCCACGGGAACGCGCTTCCACTGCCTGGCCGATTACGGCGCAAAGGACATCGCCTCAAATCTGCCAGCGTGGAAGCCACTGGTGAAGCGCGGGCAGAAGCCGGGTGTGATCACCTGGCTGGAGTTCGACGGCATCATGGCGCTCGCCCAAGGGTGGTGCGATTCGCTGATCGAGAACATTCAGAAAGCCTCGGAACTGGGTGCGGTGAGCATGAGCTTCAACCATTGGCGTGTTCGTTCGCTGGAACACAACGCCGCCGTGGCAGCCGCGTTTACGTGGGACGCTTCGCTCAAGCCGGATGCGTTCAAGAAGGCGTATTTTGGCCGACTCTTCGGCACAGCCAATGTGCAGGCCGCCAAGAAAGCCTACCGTTTGTTGGAGGAGGCGACGCTGTTCACTAAGTCCAACGGGTACAACGTCGGGTTCGCTGGGGATTGGGTTTTCCGCACCAGCACGAATCCTCCCGGATATTATTGGCCGCGTTTGTTGAAGATGGAACGCATGTATGAACAAGCCTCCGGGGCATTCGCAGAACTGACCGCTTCCAGCGCAGAGATGGGCCGCAAACAGGCGCAATATCTCGCGGATTTATGCCGGATCAGCGCAGGGCACGTCCGCGCGGTCTATCATCTGCAAAACGCGAAACTGCCCCTCGTTGGATACAAGGCATGGCCGCTGGACAATGCCAACGCGGCATGGCCCGCTCCCTACCAGCTTTCCGAACTGCTCCAAGAGGCGTTGCAGGCGCTCGCATTGCAGAAAGACTACATGCGCACCTATGCCCGCTGGGTGAAAACGTGCGACGAACAGGGGCAGCTTTGCAGCCATCAGCAAGGCGTGATCGAACCCTACGAGCGTTTTGTGGAAGTCCTGTCCGACCGACTGGAGATCGAGTTGAAGAATCTGGAATGGCTCAAGCGCCCACTCAAGGATTGCTCAAAGATTCAGCCGGTTTAGGAAAGAGGAAGCTGAGGATGGAATAAAGAGGCAGATTTAGTGTCCGCGATGACTCCGGCTGTCTAGCTCTCCTTGGTGGCCTTCGAGATGATTTCACCAAGGTCAACTTCCAACGCATGGCAAAGCCGTAGCAAGGTTTCCAGGGTTGGAATGCGTTGCCCGGATTCCACGTAACTTACCATTTGGCGGGATAGCCCGGCTCCTTCCGCAGTTCTGGTCAGAGACAAATTGCGGTCAAGCCGTTCTTGGCGAAGGATTTGGCTAACGCGAGTGCAAATCTCACGGACTGGAGGAGTCTTGGGCACTCAGAATTCCTACCCGAGAAGAAGATTGACACGTGAGGCCACTATCGTTACGGGTCATAGTCAGAACCTGACCTCATGATGAAAACAACCGATTTGGAACGTATTATCAGTGGCATCAACAGGAAGTATCTCAATGAACTTTGCGGCCCTCTTCCTGATGGAAATGCAGGCGATGGAAAAGTAGCTTCGCGGCGAAGTCCAGCCAGCGGGAAGACGATATGCGAGGATAAAGGCTGCTTTTGGGGCGTCTCTTCCTCACCCTGCTTCTGCGGAATAACCAAAGGTGAGTATCGCAATGGAGCGGAGTTGGAAGAGGTCATCATTCTGCGTGACCCTGCATCCAATCCGCCAGAAGGCAAAGTCGCTGTTGTAGCCACTATTGACGATCTCACTGAACGGGAAGGCAAGGATTTACCGGTCATTCTGGCAGTTGGGATCAACTATGGCCAGGGAGCTAAATATCTGACGAGCCCCGTGTCATTATGGCATGCAACGGGCATGCGAACGAAGCTCGATAAAGTCTTCGCCACACTTAGAACCGGGACGAAAACCAAATGCGTTACTCCGAAATTCTCAAACCCATCCGAGTATCATTTGGTCGCAACAAACTTCTTCCCTTGGATAACCCAAAAATCTTGGAGCGCCTGTAAATTAAACTCCATCGAGGAGATGCTGCTGATTAATTGTCACGGCTTCCGCGATCCGTATGCCCATATCGAGGAAATCTGCCGGGGGTTGAAAAAGGAACTACAGGGATTGGTCTTTCACGGAGCAAATAATGCGGTTCCCCTTATGGGTGCGGAATTCATTCGATCCCGTATGCCATCCGCAGACAAAACTCCCCGGCCAGATATTATTTTCTGCGATAATCTCGCAGGCTCCCCACACATCACCAATGCGGTTCGCATTTGCTGATGAAATTTACTGCAATACGTTCCTCTGCGGACACTCGGTAAATCACGTTAAACTGAAATGAATGTTGAGCTTAAAAACCCTAGAACTGGCGAATTCAAAGAGATCAAAGTCGGATGGAGTTGGGTGCTTTTCTTCTTTGCGGGCTTTTGGGGTATTCCCCTGTTTTTGCGAAAACTTAATATATGGGGCGGTATATTTCTGTTTCTTAGCCTCTTCGGCACTTGCCAGTCATGGATTGCGAATTTTTTCGCTGGCGACGCAGAAACTGCTGGACTCATGGGAATTGGTGTTTTGGGATTCTCTGTGTCTATGCTGGTGTTAACTGTCTACATTGCAGCGAAAGGGAACGAACTGACAGCAAAGAACCTCCTTGAAAATGGGTGGGTGTTCGCCTACCCACACAATGCGAAGACTGCGGAAGCTAAACGACAATGGGGCATTAGGGATACTCACATTCAAAACCAAAGCAGCAGCAGGATGAAGAACTGTCCGTTTTGTGCTGAGGCAATTCAAGCAGCAGCGGTTAAGTGCAAACACTGCCATGAGACACTTAAAAGCGAATTGGTGGAAGTCGAGGTTCCTGAGTTAGAGAAAAAGCGAAGTTACGTCACGGTTTTCAAAGCCCAAACAGAATCTTCCAGCCAACTTAATTCCACTTGGGATGGGGTCGGTTGGGTGATCTTGATAATTTTTCTTCTGGTCCTGAGCATTCTCAGCCTTGGGTGTAATAATCCCAGCTATTGCAAGCAATTAGCAATCTGTTTGAAGAACTGTCCATTTTGCGGTGAAGAAATTCAGGATGAAGCGATCAAGTGCAAGCATTGTCGCGAAATGCTTGGAGATCACTTGTTGGAACCGGTTCCCAAAGCTAAACCGAAATCTGTTAGCAGTCGGTCCAACTCCTCATTAGATGGGATTGGTGAGAGCATACTGTCCTTGTTCCTTGTCGCAGTTTTAGCAGGAGTATGTTATGCTTTAGTAATATCTGCATGGGGTAATAATCAGCAGAAATCTACATTGTTTTGGAGTACATTTTCATCGCGTTACCGTGTGGATGCCTGGCTCGAACAATATATTGCAGGTCACGCTCCGTATGAGGTTCGAGGGGTTTCCGGCTACTCGCTGATTACATACAAAAATATCAAGAACAGGGACGGCATCGTTACCGTAGAACTCACATTCAAGAACCAACGCGGCGGAGATATTGTGGAAACGCACAATTTTAGACTCAACAGCAAAAACGAGGTCGAAATGATGCAGTAGCGAAGGAAATGCTTGATGATGTGTGATGTTTCGCTGCGCGCTTGCAGAGGTAAGAAAAGGATATTCTTTGCTTTGCGCTCTTGCGTGAGATTTTTTCTGCTCTCTTTCTGAGTTCGCGGCCTTGCAATCGTTGCGGGGTTGCGTTCTGATGCCTGACTTCTCCTCACAAAATAATCATGTCTCATCCAAGCTATTCCCTCAATCCATCAAGTCTCGTTCTTCGCAATGCCGCAGGCGAGGCGGTGGTGAATCTTCCGCTCTCCCTTTCCGCCGCCGGGAAGGATTGGCGGGTGACGCGTCTGGAATCGACTCCGACCGGTTGGATCGGTTTTTCGGCGGACCCTGTTGTGACGGTGAGCCTTACCAAAGCCGCGCAGCATCTCTTGGTGGAATGGCACGCTCCGTTGCAGGGGGCTGCGGATGTGGTTTATTTTTCGGGTGCGAAAATCGCCTCCTCTCATGCACACGCTTTTATTCCTGACGACAGCTTTGGGGCGTTTCCTGTTGCAGAGGACCGCGTCTTTGCGGTGACGAGCCAGGCGGAGATGAAGCTCCCGCTGGGGCTGAATGAGGAGTTGTGGATGATCGCGCCCCCACCGCATGTTTTCGCGTTGGGCGACGCCCAGGGAGCTGGCGTTGCGTTTTCGGTTCCCGAATGTGTGCCTGCGGATGCGACGCTGTTTGCCCTCAACGGCGGGCGGTTGTCGGTGAAGTTTTTGCAGTATTCTGCGGGCTGCGATGGAGGGCGTTTGCCGCGGGTCTATGTGGACCTGAATGTCGGCTCTCGGCAGGATGCGCTGGCGCGGCATCTGGGTCATGCGCGGGCTCTGGGGTTGGTGAAGGAGCCGAAATCGCAGCCCGATTGGTGGCATAATCCGCTGTATTGCACTTGGGGCGACCAGTGCCGGTTGACGAATGATGGGATTGCGACCAACCAGAGCCTGACGCGCGAGCGGATTCTCGGCTGGGCGGACAAAATCCGCAGCTTTTACGAGGGCGAGGTCAATTTCATCATCGACGACGGCTATTTCTTGGGGATGGGCGATTTCCGCTTGCGGCCCGAGCTTTACCCGACGACCGAGGCGTTCCGCGATCTCATCGGCGAACTCAAGAAGCGGAATTTCCGCGTGATTCTTTGGTATACGCCGTTCTGGCTGGCGCCCGATTCGCCGATTGTCCAGGAGCATCCCGAGTGGTTCTTGCACCAGCCCGACGGCTCGCTCTTGGAGCAGAGCCCGTTCTGGGGCAAGAAATACCGCTACGACTGGACGCATCCCGAGGTGCCGGGACATCATCGCGGGATTCTCCGCTTCCTTCTCGAAGAACTGGGCGCGGACGGCATCAAGGTGGATATGACCTATGTCAATCCCGCGTCGAGCGACGTGGTGCGGCACGATCCCGCATGGGCTACGGGCGATGCGGTTTTCTACCGCACGTTGCAGATCATCCATGAGGAGGTGCAGCGGATCAACCCCGAGGCCTTCACAACCGTCAACGGCATTGAGTGTTACCTGCAACCTTTCGCCGGTGCCGTGCGGCTGAACGATCTGTTCAACATCACCGACGCCACGGCTTGGTATCAGCGCGCGGAATTGGTGAACCGGCTGATGCCCGATATGGCCATCGACGTGGATGGGTGGCCTGCGGGGCTTGAGAAACTGCGCGAGTATCCGTTTGTGGCTTCGGCGTTCGGCGCGCCGGTGACGTATTACCTCGACGGCACGGAGGTTGGAGGGGTGGAGATCGAGGGCGAGGACGGCAAGAAGAAGCGCACTTCCGTGATGTTCGGCGAGGCCGAGATCAACCGCATGGCTTCCGTCTGGAATACTTACGCCCACGCGCCGGTGCGGGAAAGCGACCGGATCACCATCGACGCGGCGAAGGGGGTGTTTGAGCGGCGGGACGCCCAGGGAGCACTGCGGGCGCTTTCGCTCAACTACTCTGTGTTCATTGCTTACGGAGGCTCGGAAATCCGCGTGACCTCCAATTGCGACCAGCAGATTGCGGTGCCGCTGGAAGGGCGTCCGGCCCCTACGGTGGCCGTGGCGGTGCATCGGGACGGCACGCGGCAGAGCGTTCCGCTTTGTTTGGAGGGAGGCTGCGCGGTCTTGACGGCGCAGGACGCGGCGAGCGGGATTCTTTACTACGCGCTTACGAACGCCCAATAAACCGGAGCTTTGCCATGAAAATTCCATGCGTGAATGACTTCGAGGTGAGCGGGGACGGTTCCGCTTCCGCCTGGCAGGGAGTGGCGTGGGAGCCGCTGGTGCGCGTGGGCGAGGGGAAGGCGGCTTATGCAGCCCGGACCAAAATTTTGTGGTCGCAGACCGGCCTCTATTTTCTGGTGGATTGCGAGGATCGCAAGCTGACTTGCACGATGACGCGGGATGGCGACGACCTTTTCCGCGAGGACGTGGTGGAGGTCTTCCTGTGGCCGGACGAAGCGCATCCGGTTTACTTCGAGTATGAGATTTCGCCATTGAACTTCGAGCTGCCCCTGATGGTGAACAATCACGAGGGGGATTTTTGCGGCTGGCTGCCATTCCATTATACAGGGACGCGCCGGGTCCGCCATGCGACGGTCGTGCGGGGTGAAACCCAGGAACAGGGAGCCGAAGTGACGGGGTGGAGCGCCGAGTTTTTCATCCCGTTTGAGTTATTGAAAGGGCTGGGACAATACGCCGCCGAAGCCGGGCAACCGTTGGCGCGCCAATGTGTACCGGATCGACTACGATGAGGGGGAAGCCAGCCATTGGGCGTGGAGCCCGGAGACGGCGCAGAGGTTCCACAACTACCAGCAGTTCGGCGTGCTGGAGTTTGTGTGAGGTTGGGGATGCCTACCGCTTTGGCTGCACAGCCGCTTGTTTGCGCTCCGAGGTCTGCTGTTCGAAGTTGTTGAGGATCATGTCCATGATCCGGGAGGCTGGGACGACTTTCACGCTGCTGAGGTCGAGGTTGCCGTCCTTGCCGATGACGTTGATGCTGAATTTGCCGTTGAACCCATAGTCGGCGGCGACTTGCGGGCCGTTGCTGGCGATGACGAACGGAATATTGCTGGGGATCGGCTGGCCTGCGGATTCGGGGTCGGCGAATGCAGCGACGAACACGGCGTTGCGCGCGGCGAATTCCTGATAGACGTCGGCGATGCGTTTCGCTTGCGTGCGGAATGCGCCGGAACTGGGCGACGGCGCGATGAGGAGGACAACAGGCTGCCCTTTCCAGCTTTGGATGGTCTTTCCAGCGGCCCAGGTGAAGTTGGGCGCGGGGTGGACGACATCGGCCTGGGCGAACATCGGCGCGAGGGCCAATGCCACGAGGGACGCAAAGGCTGGAAGGGCGGGCGTTTTCATGAGGCGGGAATCAGACCTTGAGGATTTCAGCCTCTTTGTGTTCCACAGCCGTGTCGATGGCTTTGACGGTTTTGTCCGTGAGGGCTTGCACTTCTTTTTCAAGGGTGCGCAGATCGTCTTCGGTGATGGAGCCTTCCTTTTGGAGTTTTTTGAGACCGTCCATGCCGTCGCGACGGATGCTGCGGATGCGCACGCGGGCTTCTTCGGCCATAACCTTGATGGTTTTGCAGAGGGTGATGCGGCGTTCTTCGCTGAGTTCAGGGATGCGCAGGCGGATCAACTTGCCGTCCACCGTCGGATTGATGCCGAGCTTGGATTCTTTGATCCCGCGCTCGATGTCCTTCATCGTGCTCATGTCGAAGGGCTGGATGACGAGCAGGCGCGCTTCAGGCGTGGTGATGAGGGCGAGTTGCTTCATGCGCATGGAGCTGCCATAGGCTTCGACCTCGATGTTTTCCACCAGCGCCGGGGAGGCTTTGCCGGTGCGCACGCTGGAAAACTCGTGATGCATGTAGTCCAGTGCCTTTTCCATGGCGTCTTCGGTTTCCAAAAGAATGTCGTCTGAGTTCATAAAATAAAGGTGCGGTTGGGAGGGTTATTTTTCCGAGGTGACAAGGGTGCCAACCGCTTCGCCGAGGACGACATGCTTGATGTTGTCGTCGTGCATCATGTCAAAAACGATGATGGGAACGCGATTGTCCATGCAGAGGGAGAAAGCGGTGGAGTCCATGACAGCGAGGCGCTGGGTGAGGGCTTCCGTGTAGGTGATTTTGTCGTATTTGACGGCGGTGGGGTCCTTGGCGGGGTCGGCGGTATAGATGCCGTCCACCTTGGTGGCCTTGAGGATCACCTCTGCGCCGATCTCGCTGGCACGCAACGCGGCGGCGGTGTCGGTGGAAAAGAAGGGGTTGCCGGTGCCGGCGACGAAGATGACGACGCGGCCCAGTTCCAGGTGCCGAATAGCACGCAGCCGAATGAACGGTTCGGCGACGTTTTTCATCTCGATGGCCGTCTGGACGCGGGTGGCGACACCTTGGGATTCCAAGGCACTTTGGAGGGCCATGCCGTTGATGACGGTGGCAAGCATGCCCATGTAATCGGCGGCGGTGCGTTCCATTCCTTTGTGGCTTGCGGAAAGACCGCGCCAGATATTGCCGCCGCCAATGACGACGGCGATTTCCACGCCAAGATCGTGAACTTCACGGATTTGACGGGCCATGTTGCTAACAATCCCGGGGGAGATGGTATCGCTGCTGCCTGGTTCTTTTAATGCTTCACCGCTGACTTTGAGGATAATCCGCCGGTATTTTGGGCTCGGGGTGGAGTTTGACATCAAGGGAATAGTGAACACGAAGAGGATGCTCTTCATCAAGCCGGAATTGTTGGAAACGCGGGCTTGCCCCGACGTGGGGGATGGGGCATAATTTTTGGCTTTTATGAGCAATAAACGGTCTGGTTGTCTTTGGTTTGCCCTAGTGATCGTGCTATGCGTCAGCCTGCTGGTGAATGTGGGACTGGTGGCAGGCAAGGGCAGAAGGATTGGCTCGGAGCTGCAAGGGAAGCTCGCCAGGCCGGAGCGCCTGGAGGAACGCATCCTGCGCAGCGGCACGGGACGGGACCGTATTGTAGTGATTCCGGTGCGCGGTTTGATCAGCTCGAATGTTTCGGGTCGCATCGGGGCGTCGATGGTGGAGGACATCAAAATCCAGCTTCGACAGGCCGAGGAGGACGACCGGGTGAAGGCGGTGGTGCTCGCCATTGATTCGCCAGGGGGCGAGGTGACGGCTTCGGATATTCTCTACAACGCGGTGCGCCGGGTGCGGGATCGCAAGCCAGTGGTGGTGTCGATGGGGTCGATGGCGACTTCGGGCGGCTATTACACGGCCTGCGGCGGGTCGTATCTCATGGCGCACCCGACGACGTTCACCGGGTCGATTGGCGTGATTATTCAGTCACTGCGCTACAACGATCTGCTGGGCAAGATCGGGATCGCGCCGGTGACGTTCAAGAGCGGGGCGTTCAAGGATATGTTGAGCGGAATGCGCGAGATGACGCCGGAGGAGAAGGAGTATGTTCAGGCGCTCGTGATGCAGACGTATGGGATTTTTCTCGGGGTGGTGGCCAAGGAGCGCCATTTGGATGAGGAGAAACTTCGCGCGGAGATTGCCGATGGTCGCGTGGTTTCGGGCCGAGACGCGTTGGAAGCGAAGCTGGTCGATGGGTTGGGCGAGATCGAGGACGCCTACCAGAAGGCAAAGGATATGGCCAAAGCCCCGGATGCGACGATGATGGCCTACGAGGCGCAGTTTAGCTGGAGCCGGATTTTCCAGCGTCTTGACAGCGAAGAAAGCAGCATGGGAGGAAAGGTGGAAGTGAACCTGACCCAGAAATTGCTTCCGGCGCTGGAACCGGGCCGGGCCTATTGGCTGCCGGGATTTTACGCGCTGTAAAGGGGGATGATGGAACACTGGATTCTGGGCGGGATGGCGGCGTTGGGGTTGGCGATCATCGTGCTTTGCCTTGTGATTTTCGGACGCTTGCTAACATCAGTCCGGGCGGGACACGGCAAGGTGAAAGGAGAGGGGTTGGGGATGACGGATCTGATGTTGGCGACGGTGCTCATCATCTGGCTGGGCGGGATGGCGGTGCATGGATTCTTGCACGCGAAGAGCATGCAGCCGATGACGGACCGGGCTATTTTGCTGAGCGCGGTTTTGTTCGGAATGGTGGTGGGGTTGATCGCGCTGTTTTTGCGCGTACGCCAGATTTCGGTGACGCAGCTTTTTGGGCTGGGTGCCGGGAATCGGCTGGGTGCCGGGAATCGGCTGGGAGCCTTGAAGACCGGGGCGAAGCTCTTTTTCGCGGTCATGCCGCTCGTCATGTTTTTCAGCGTCCTAGCGCAGTTATTTTTGGGGAAGGATGCGGAGCCGCAGGAGGTCATTAAGTATTTCGCTGAAGCCGCGCGCCATTCGGATCATTGGCGGCTGATGCTGGCGGGGGTGGCGAGTATTCTGATTGCGCCGATGATGGAGGAGTTTATCTTTCGCGGGTATTTCTACGGGGTGCTCCGGCGGTATTTTGGGGTGATTCCGGCGTTGTTGTTCATATCGGCGCTCTTTGCTTTAATCCACGTCAACGCGACCGCTCTCTTGCCGCTGTTTGTCCTGGCGGTGGGCTTGACGCTGGCCTACGAGGCCACCGGGTCGCTGCTGGCGCCGATGTTGATGCATGCGCTTTTTAATGCCGTCATGCTCGGGACGATATTCTATATTTCGCAACATTCATGAAGCTATCCGATCTCGGCGAAGACGCGCTGGTGGCACGGTGGACGCGCGGCCTGCCTCGCAACGCGACGTTGCTGGTGGGGCCGGGGGACGATTGCGCGGTGGTGGGGCGGCGCTCGGATGCGGTCTGGACGCTGCTCAAGACGGATTGCGTGATCGAAGGGGTGCATTTCGCTGGGGAGACCGATTTCGCCCGCGTGGGCTGGAAGGCGCTGGCGCGGAACGTGAGCGACATCGTGGCGATGGGGGGCGAGCCGGAGCATGCGCTCGTGACCGTGGCGTTCCCTCCGGGGCTGGACGTGGCGAAGGCGGATGCGCTTTACAAGGGGCTGCGGCGTTGCGCGCGGAAATTTGGCGTCTCCATTGCGGGCGGGGAAACAGCGCGCAGTCCGGGGCCGGTGTTTGTCTCCGTGGCGCTCACCGGGCGGGTGGAGCGGGGGCGCTGTGTGCTGCGTTCCGGTGGCAAACCGGGCGATGTGCTCTTTGTCACGGGACGGCTGGGAGGATCGCTCGCGGGGAAGCATCTGGATTTCCTGCCGCGCTTGCGCGAGGCCCGTTGGCTCACCGAACATTTCCGGCTGCACGCGATGATGGATTTGAGCGACGGGCTCGGGGCCGATCTGCCGCGTCTGGCGAAGGCAAGTGGATGCGGGTTTGAACTGGGGGAACTTCCTTGCTCACCCGGTTGTTCGCACGAGGCGGCGCTGGGCGATGGCGAGGATTTCGAATTGCTCTTTGCCGTAAGTCCCCGGCAGGCACAGCGTTTGGAGAAGGCGTGGCCTTTCCTCAGTTTGCCATTGACGCGGGTGGGTGTTTTGACGGCGAATAGAACCCGCACCTCCGCCCATGGCTTCGATCATTTCGCATAGTCCGCAAGAGACCTTTGAGTTCGGCAGGCAATTTGCCGTCGGGCTGCGTCGTGGCGACGTGCTGGCGCTGGCGGGCGATCTCGGCGCGGGGAAAACGCAGTTTGCCAAGGGACTCGCCGTCGGGTTGGGTGTGGAGACCGACGTCACCAGTCCCACGTTCACGCTCATTCACGAGTATCCGGACGGGCGATTGCCGCTCTTTCACATCGACCTCTACCGGCTGGAGGACGAGGACGAGGTGCTCGGGATTGGCATTGACGAATACCTCGATGGCGACGGGGTGACGGTGATCGAGTGGGCCGACAAATTCGCCGAACTGATGCCGCCGGGAGCACGCTGGGTAAGGTTCCGCGCGGGGGAAGGCGACGAGCGGGAGATCGTCTATTAAAGTCTCGCGCAAAGGCCGCAAAGAGCGCAAAGATTCCTTCTAAAAATCTGCGTCAATCTGCGAAATCTGCAGATAACACCTCTTCATTTTTAAATCTGTGGAAACCTCTTCAAATATTGTGCTCGCCATTGAAACATCCACGCAACAAGGGAGCGTGGCGGTGTGGCGCGATGGGCAAATCGTTTTTTCCGAGTCGTGCGGCGCGGGGCGCAGCCACAGTTCGTTGCTTTTCGCGGTGCTGGAGCGGGCGCTGAAGGTCGGCCCGATGAACCGGATCGCCGTGGGGCTCGGGCCGGGGTCGTATGCCGGGGTGCGGATTGCGATTTCTGCCGCGACGGGGTTGGCGCTCGCCACGGGCGCGGAGTTGGTGGGGTTGCCGTCCATCGTGGCGCTGGGCGAGGGGGAGTATGTGGCGCTGGGGGATGCCCGGCGAGAGAGTTACTATTTTGCGCTCGTGCGCGGGGGAGAATGCGTGGAGGGGCCGGTATTACTTTCGGCGGATGAACTGGCGCAAAAGCTGGACGGATGCTCGGCCCCTGTGATTGCTTCCGAGGAGATTGGCGCGGTGATTCCGGCATCGTTGGAATTCCGGTTTCCGTGCGCGGAACGGCTCGCAAGGCTGGCGGCGGAAGGGCGTTCCATCGTGGCGCGCGGCGATTTGGAGCCGATTTATTTGCGCGAGCCGCATATTACGGTGGCGAAGAAACGGGAGTGAGCGCTATTGGATGTGCCTCAATGAGGAATTGAGGGAAGGTTTTGGTGCGTCTCCGTGTCCGTTTTAAGAAACGCGTGGTATCGTTAATAGAACGAACCATAAAATCGCGTTGCAAATAAAAAATGTTAGAAAGGTGCTGCGACCACGACGCATATCTGATCGCATCGCGAAGAACGTAATGAATATTGCTGGTAGTCCGAAAACAAGCCAGAACCCAGGCTCCCAAAATATATTAAGTGGAAGACTAGATGTGCCGATGTGAACAAGCCCGGAAAGAAAGGGGGGCAACGCAGCGTCGAATGCTAGTGGCGTGCGGTGTAGAATCCTAAATTCAGTGGCAACCCACGGCACTACAAACAGAGCGCATATCAGCGAGATTAGCAGAAGGAATCGCTGGGGGGTATGAAAGTGGAATCCAAAGGTCGTTAACTCCAGCGGAAATGAGAAAAGACAGTCCCGCAACAGAGAGCAGGTATGATATTGCTGTCCGTGCAGCAAGAGGCTTCTGGCGAGGGTGTAAGGTAAGAGTGAGCGCCAAGCCCGCGCTCAACGCGAAAGGGATGGCAACCAAGACGAAATAGAAGTAAGGCGTCGGAGGGAGGACAACGTGCCGAGAAAGCACGGCCCATAACATGGCAATGCCAACTGCCAAGGCTATTTCATGGATGCGTCGCATTCGGAAAGGCTTCTACCCTGACTGATAAAAGCGACCCGCGCAAGCGGCAACTGGTACGGTTGTGAGGCCTGTAAAGGGCGGTTGAAAAGTGCAGCGGGTGCCGGTTGAAAAGTGCGTCACTTAGTGGGGAGTGAAGCGTTTTCTGTGGGGTAGGTCAAGTGGGCTTTGGCGGGCCTCCTGTTCATCGGCTGGAGC
>Ga0316226_1000533_pt1 | contig 49923 bp, 40 predicted proteins | sample TBH18017metaG_FD_206009 | JGI IMG/M metagenome (GOLD analysis project Ga0316226, IMG submission 206009) | Freshwater microbial communities from Trout Bog Lake, Wisconsin, USA - TBH18017 | ecosystem: Environmental > Aquatic > Freshwater > Lake > Hypolimnion/Profundal zone | place: USA: Wisconsin...
TCTTCCCGAAACGGCCCATCGGCGTGCGCATGCGCAGCTCCTTGCCGCGCTCGCTCTCGTCCAGCAGCTTCTGGTTGAGTGGCGTGCGGAAGACGCCCGGCGCAATCGCGTTCACCGTCACGCCCAGCGACGACCACTCCACCGCCAGCGACTTGGTCAGCGAGCCCACGGCCGCCTTGCTGGCCGCATACGCCGCCACTTCCTTCAGGCTGACGTAGGTGTTCAGCGACGCGATGTTGATGATGCGCCCGTAGCCGCGCTCCAGCATGTGCTTGCCGAAGATCTGGCATGCGCGCAGCGTGCCGTTCACGTTGGTGTCCATGATGTCGTCCCAAGTCTCTTCGCTCACCGTCAACGTGGGCTCGCGCTTGATCTTGCCAGCGCAGTTGATGAGGATGTCGACCTTGCCGAACTCCTTGATGGTCGCAGCGCATAGCGCTTCGAGCGAGTCGCGGTTGGCGACGTCGCTGGTCAGCCGCAGAGCCTTGCGCCCCTTGGCCTCGATGGCCTTGGCCGCCTCGTCCACCTGCTCCTGCCTGCGGCTGCTGGCCACTACGTCGGCGCCGGCCTCAGCCAATCCAATGGCCATCGCCAATCCGATGCCGCTTGTACCGCCTACGACCACTGCGCTCTTTCCCGTCAAATCCAAAAGTGAATATCCCATGTCTCCCTTTCCTGCCTGTGATGGATGCCTACTGCTACACCCTGCAACTATACCGATTCATGAAGAAGGCGCGCCGACCGGTAAGTCGTACGCGCCCCCTCGGTTGAACTCCGTTAGCGCTGAATACGCGCCGAGCCACCCGCAGCGAACGCCTTGACCTGCTCCAGCGTCACCATGGTGGTATCGCCCGGAGACGTGGTCAGCAGTGCACCGTGCGCCCAGCCCAGCTTGACAGCCTCGTCCTCCGATGCGCCGCTCAGCAGCCCGTAGATGAAGCCCGAGCAGAAGCCGTCTCCGCCGCCGACGCGGTCAATCACCTTCAGCTCCGCCGTGGGAGCCTGGAAGCTCTTGCCGTTAATCCACGCCACCGCACTCCAGGTGTGGTGGTTGGTGTTGTGCACCTCGCGCAGCGTGGTGGCCACCACCTTGGTCTTCGGATACCGCTTGGCCACCTGCTCCATCATGGACAGGAATACCGTCGTGTCCAGCTTGGAGCTGGCTGCCTTGGCGCTGGCCGCAACATCCGGGCCGGCGAATCCGAGACCCTTCTGCAGGTCCTCCTCGTTGCCGACGAGCACGTCTACGTGCTCCACAATCTCGCCCAGCACCTTGTGCGCGCGGTCGGCTCCGCCCTGCGGCTTCCAGAGCTTCTCGCGGTAGTTCAGGTCGAGCGATGTGACCACGCCGGCCTCACGCGCGGCCTTCATCGCCTCGATGACCAGAGCCGAAGTGGACTCGCTCAGCGAGGAGAAGATGCCGCCGGAGTGGAACCAGCGCACGCCGCTGGCGAAGATGGCCTTCCAGTCAAAGTCGCCCGGCTTCAGCTTGGCCGCCGCCTCGTCGCAGCGGTTGTAGAAGACCACGGGGGCGCGCACGCCCAGGCCCTGGTCGCTGTACACCGTGGCCATGTTCGGTCCGCGGATGCCGTCGTGCGCAAAGTGCTTGTAGAACGACTTCACGCCCATCGCCCGTACGCGCTCGTTGATCAGGTCGCCCAGCGGATAGTCCACCATCGCCGTCGCAATGCCCGTGTTCAGGCGGAAGCAGTCCGACAGGTTGGCCGCCACGTTGAACTCGCCGCCACTGACGTGCACGGCAAAGTTCGTCGCCTTGCGGAAAGGGATGATGCCAGGATCCAGACGGTTCACCAGCGCGCCCAGCGAGAGCAGGTCCAGCGAGCCCTTCTGCGGAATGTTCAGTCCCGTACTCATAGTGCTTTCTCCTTGGTGTGACGAGCACCCGCAGGGGCCCGATTTGTTTTAGTACGCATTGCGAACTTAAGTATACCCTATCCTGCCCTGCCCTTCCAAGTGCCTCTTACTGCCCCAGGAAGATGGGCTTGATGTGGCGGTCCCACAGGTTCGTGGTCACGTTGCGCGCCACCACGTCCTCGTGCGCCACCAGCTCCTTCAGATAGCGGTCGCCCAGCTTGGCGGCCACCTTGAAACCCACATGCAGCAACTGCCGCAGGTGCTGGTTGTAGGCCGGGTTCTTCTGGTCATGGCGCAATGCGCTCACATACTGCTCGCTCGTCCAGCCGTTGACGACCTCAGGCTTGGGCAGCTTGGCGCGGTCAATGTCAATGACCGTGGCGTACGGCGCGCAGAGCTCGTCGGCATGGGCAAATGCCTCTGCGTAGACCTCCTTGGCAATCTTCAGCCCGTCGCCACCGGCCTCTGCCAGCCCGATGATCTCCTCCAGCCACGTCGTTCCCGCAGTCTTCAAATGCAGGCCGGCGTCAAAGCGCTTGATGGCTTCGTGAATCGGCTTGTAGATGGAGAACTTATCGGAGCCCGAGTGGACGCTCAGCTTCAAATTCGCCGGCAGTCCATACTGCTTGATGGCGAACGCGATGGTCGCCAGGTCGTCGTTGAACTCCTTGGTGAACTGCGCCACATCGCCCACGTAGTCCACGCCCTTGTTGAAGCGCCCCGTGAACTTCGGCGCAATGGTCTGGATGGGCACCTTCTCGTCGGCGATGGCCGCCAGAATGACCAGCAACTCCGCCGGTGTCTGCGGCAAGTCGGTCTCGTCCATTGAAATCTCCGACACAAATGTCTCCGCGCCGCGCTTCTCCACGATGTAGCGATAGATGCGCCCTGCCTCCTGCACCGCGCCCAGGAACTTGTTGGCCACGCCGACCACGAAGTCCTTGGTGATGACGAAGGGCTTGTCAATGTTCGGAATCGTCACCGTGCCGACCAGTTCCGGATGGCGCGCCAAGAACGCAGTAACGTCCTCGGCCTTCGCCGGCTTGCCGATGTCATCGGCAACGTCCAGTGTGAAGAAGTCGCACGGCGTCAGGAAGCGGTCCACCGTCTTCAGGCCGATGTGGTCGGCGTCCAGAAAATATGGACTGGTCCAGCCAAGCGCCTTTACGGCCGCGTCTGCGGCAGCGCGCGTCTGCACCGGCTCCGAACCGATGATGTTGTGTTCGCGGTTGCTCTTGTTCCATACCGGCGCAATCACCACTCCGGCCTTTGATGCGTTGAGGAACGCCTGCAGTTGCGCCTTGGCCTGATGCGCGAAACGGTCGCCCACGCCGACAGAGTACTTGGGAAGCTGTAGCTGGCTCATGCTGTCTCTCCTAGTCATTTCTGATTTCTTGTGTCTTGCAATTGGTACTACCAATTCCATGCCGGGTACAGCATACATTCTTTACCGCACAATCGTAAAGCCGCGCCTTACACCCAAAAGTTCGGGGCGGGTTTCCCCGCCCCATCGTGTTGATGATTTACAGCTTGTAAGCCTTGCGCACCAGATTGACCGTCAGGTCGCGCGCCACCTCAAAGGCCTCGTCCTCTTCCAGCCGATGTTCCGCCACCAGGCGGCCTAGGAACGCGCAGTCCACGCGCCTCGCCACATCGTGCCGCGACGGAATGGACAGGAACGCGCGCGTGTCGTCGTTGAAGCCGACCGTGTTGTAGAAGCCTGCCGTCTCCGTCACCTGCTCACGGTAGCGCATCATGCCCTCGGGCGAATCGTGGAACCACCACGCCGGCCCCAGGCGCAGCGCCGGATAATGTCCGGCCAGTGGCGCCAGCTCGCGGCTGTATACCGTCTCGTCCAGCGTAAACAGGATGAGCGTGAGGCGCGGATCGTTGCCGTACTTGCTCAACAACGGCTTCAGTGCGCGTACATACTCGGTCGGCGACGGAATGTCCGCGCCCTTGTCGCGCCCGAACTTTTCGTACACCACCGTGTTGTGGTTGCGGATGGCGCCCGGATGCAACTGCATCGTCAGCCCATCCTCCACGCTCATTCCCGCCAACTCCGTCAGCATCTGCGCCTGGAAGAGCTTGACCTCGCGCTCCGTGAACTTGCCGCTGTAGATGACGCTGTGCAGCTTCTCGGCCTCTTGCGGGCTCAAATCGGCGGTCTCGGCCGTCAGATGCCCGTGGTCGGTCGCTGTCGCTCCGTTGGCCTTGAAGTACGCTCGCCGGTTGCGCAGCGCGTTCAGGTAGCCCTTGTAGTTCGACGTGTCCTCGCCGGTCACCTCGCCCAGCTTGTTCAGGTTCTCGCGGAATCCGGCGAACTCGGCGTCCACCACGGCATCGGGCCGGAACGTCGGCAGCACACGGCCCTTCCATCCCGAAGCCTTGATCATCTTGTGCCACTTCAGGTCGTCCACCGCCGCGTCGGTCGTGGCCAGCACCTCAATCTTGAACTTGTCGAACAGCGCGCGCGGTCGGAACTCCGGCGTCTGCAGCTTCTCGCTGATGGTGTCGTAGTACTTGTCCGCCGTCTTCTCGCCCAAACGCTCTTCCAGCCCGAACAGCTTGCCAAACACGTAATCCAGCCACATGCGAGTCGGCGTGCCGCGGAACAGGAAGTAGTTCTTGGCGAAGATGCGCCACACCTCGCGTGGATCAACCGTCTTGCCCTCGGTGGCAGGCCCCGGTATGCCCAGCGTCTCCAGCGGAATCCCCTGCGAGTACAGCATGCGGAAGATGTAGTGGTCAGGCTGAATCAGCAGCGCGGTCGGATTCGGAAAGGCCGCGTTCTCAGCAAACCAGCTCGGATCGGTATGCCCGTGCGGAGAAATAATGGGAAGGTCGCGCACCTCTGCATACAGTGCCTTGGCAATCTTGCGTGTTGCCGGATCGGATGGAAACAGCCTCTCTTCGTGGTTCATTACACGTCTCTCCTAAAGTTCGTCCTTGCGACGAAAGTTAGCCTATCAGAATTATGTGACTTTTGGTTGGACCACCGTCCCCTCGCGGCCTTCTCCAGCCCCATACGGCCCAGTGTATGATTTGAAATTGCGGCTCTTGCTCCCCGCACCAAGTTGTTCAGGAGATTCGAGATGAGCACCATCCAGATTGGCAACAAGGTTGTCGGCGACGGCCGCCCCTGCTACGTCATCGCCGAGATTGGCATCAACCACAACGGCGATTTGGACCTTGCCAAGCGGCTCATCAGCGTGGCCTCCGCCGCCGGCTGCGACGCCGTCAAGTTCCAGAAGCGCACTCCGGAAATCTGCGTCCCCCAGTCGCAACGCAGCATCATGCGCGAGACCCCCTGGGGCTACATCTCCTACATGGACTACCGCTATAAAGTCGAGTTCAACCTCGACCAGTATCGAGAGATTGACAAGTACTGTCGTGAACACAACATCCACTGGTTCGCATCCTGCTGGGACGAGCCCAGCGTGGACTTCATCGAGCAGTTCGACGTACCCACTTACAAGATTGCCTCCGCCACCATGAACCACGAGGGTCTGCTTCGCCACACACGCGCCACCGGCAAGCCCATCATCCTCTCCACCGGCATGAGCGGCTTTGCTGAGGTGGACCGCGCCGTTGAGATATTGGGCAAGCAGAATCTGGCTCTGCTGCACGCCGTCAGCACTTATCCCGCCACCTACGACGAGCTTAACCTGCGCGCCATCCCCGCCATGCGCGAGCACTACCAGCTCCCCATCGGCTACTCCGGACACGAGACCGGCCTGCCCTCCACCGTGGCCGCTGTGGCTCTGGGCGCCTGCATCGTGGAGCGTCACATCACCATGGACCGCGCCATGTGGGGTTCCGACCAGTCCGCCTCGCTCGAGCCCAACGGCCTCATCCGCCTCATCCGCGACATCCGTCTGGTCGAGTCCGCCATGGGCGACGGCATCAAGCACATCCTCGAACGCGAAAAGCCCATCATCGAGAGGCTCCGCCGTGCCAACTGAGATCTTCCGCAACATCCGCGCCGTTGCCACAGATGTCGACGGCGTGCTCACAGACAACGCCGTCTGGTGGAGCCCCACGGGTGATGATTACAAACGCTTCAACTTCATCGATATTGCCGGTGTCTCCATGGCCCGCAAAGCCGGCCTGCCCATCGCCCTCATCTCCGGCGACTCCACGCCGACAGGCTTGGCGCTCGTCCAGCGCTATGCCGACAAGTTCTCCCTCACCGATGTCTTCAAGGGATGCCACGACAAGGCCGATGCCCTGCGCCAATTCGCCGCAGCCCACCGTCTCGAACTCTCCCAGATCTGCTACATCGGCGACGACTACCTCGACGTGCCGGCACTCGCCATCGCCGGCGTTGCGGTCGCCCCGGCTGATGCCCAGTCCATCGCCCGCGCTCAAGCCAACTACATCGCCAAAGCCAACGGCGGTTACGGTGTCGTCCGAGAAGTGATTGACGCCATCCTCGAACAGAATCCCGAACTCACCGAACAGAAGCCCTAAGATGAGAGTCTCCGATTACATCATGCAGTTCCTTGCCGACCGCCAAGTTGGCACCGTCTACATGCTCGCCGGCGGCGGCGCCATGCACCTCGACGACGCTCTTGGCCGCTGCGCCGGACTCAAGTACGTCTGCAACCTCCACGAGCAGGCCTGCGCCGTCTCCGCCGAGGCTCACGCGCGCATCACCAACCGTCTCTCCGCCGCGCTGGTCACCACCGGCCCCGGCAGCACCAACACCATCACGGGTGTCGCCGCCGCATGGCTCGACTCCACTCCGGTTATGTTCGTCTCCGGACAGGTCAAGCGCGCCGACCTCAAGCGCGACACCGGCGTCCGCATCCTCGGCGTGCAGGAGATTGACATCGTCTCCCTCGTCACCCCCATCACCAAGTACGCCGTCACCATCATGGACCCGGCCGACATCCGCTTCCATCTCGAAAAAGCCGCATGGCTGGCCAACACCGGCCGTCGAGGCCCCGTGTGGATTGACGTGCCGCTCGACGTGCAGGCTGCCCAGATTGACTCCGCCTCACTCCGCGGCTTCACTCCGCCCGCCGAACCACCAGCCGCCGACCTCGCCGCCAAAGCTGAAAAACTCGTCGAGATGCTGCGCTCCTCGCGCCGCCCGGTCATCCTAGCCGGAAACGGCATCCGCTCCGCCGGCGCAGTCGATCTCTTCCTCCAATTCGCTGAGAAGTGCGGCATCCCCGTGCTCACTACGTGGCTTGGCTTCGACCTCATTCCCGACGACCATCCGCTCTGCTTCGGTCGTCCCGGCTCGCTCGCCCCGCGTGGCGCCAACTTCACCCTGCAGAACTCCGACCTGCTCATCGTCCTCGGCTCGCGTCTCGACATGGCGCTCACCGCCTACGCCCACGACCGCCTCGCCCGCGGCGCGCGCAAGGTCATGGTGGATATCGACGAGGCCGAGATCCGCAAGATGCAGACCGAGATTCACCTTCCCGTGGTCGCAGACGTCCGCCAATTTCTGTCCGAGCTTCTGCCCCGCACCGCCGGGGTTGATGCCACCGCGTGGGCCGACTGGACCGCACGCTGCCGCGAGTGGAAGCAGCGCTACCCGCTCGTCCTACCCGAGCACCGCAACCTGCCCGGCCACATCAGCATGTACCACTTCTCCGAGGTCCTGAGTGACGCGATGGCCGAAGGCGACGTCATCGTCCCCGGAAGCTCCGGCTTCACCATCGAGATATTCCTGCTCTGCCTCAAGATGAAGCGCGGCCAGCGCTGCTTCCACAACCGTGGCACCGGCTCCATGGGCTTCGGCCTGCCTGCCGCCATCGGCGCGGCCGTCGCCAGCGGTAAGCGAACGATTTGCGTGGACGGCGACGGCGGCTTCCAGATGAACATCCAGGAGCTGGCCACCGTCCAGCGTCTTGGCCTGCCGATTAAGTTCTTCGTCGGCAACAACGACGGCTACGCCTCCATCCGCGCCTCACAATCCGGATACTTCAAGCTGCTGGTCGGCGCCGACAAGACCAGCGGCATGACCTTGCCCGACCTGTCCGCCCTTGCTCATGCCTATGGCCTGCCCTACGTCCGCATCGAGAGCCGCGACGGCATGGAGCAGGCGGTGCGTCAGGTTCTCGACTCGCCCGGCCCCGTCCTCTGCGAGGTCTTCATCGCCCCGGCCGAGGAGCGCATCCCCCGCGCGTCCTCCTACATCAAGCCCGACGGCTCCATGGCCTCCAAGCCGCTCGAAGACCTTTTCCCGTTCCTCTCCCGCGAGGAGTTCCTCGCCAACATGATCGTCGAACCTCTGCCCGACTAACTCCGGCAAGCTATCCCTTGTTCGGACTAGAATGCACTACAAACTCTGCTGAGGCTCTCCCGTGACCGACCCACGACACGATTCCGGCATCCACGAACCCGTCGAAGAAGTCCTGCCCCCATCCCGGCGTCAGAATCTGCTCGCCTTCGCCGCCCGCATCACCGGCCTGCAGTTCGTCCGCTACATCCTGGTCGGCATGTGGAACACGGCGCTCGGCTACGGCATGTTCGCCTACTTCACATTTCTCTTCCGCAACTTTCAGATGCACATCGCTGGTGGCGTCAGCATCCACGGCTACATCTTCGCCTCCATGCTCTCCAATGCCATCGGCATCACCGTCGCCTTCTTCGGCTACAAGCTCTTCGTCTTCCGCACGCAGGGCAACTACCTCAAGGAGTACATCCGCTGCTGCATCGTCTACGGCAGCGCCGCCATCCCCGGCCTCTTCTTGCTGCCCATCATCAAGAACGGCATCGTCTTCGCCGCGCCAGCGCGCTTCAACGCCTTCACCTTCAACGGACACCTCTTCACCCTGCAGCAGCTCTCGCCCTATCTGGCCGGCGCCATCGTCACCTTCGGCACCATCATTTACAGCTTCATCGGACACCGCAAGTTCAGCTTCCGCCACCACAAACATTCGCCGCCCGAGGCCGCCGTCTAGTATCCTTATCCCACTCTGTAAACCATGAAGACCATCAGCATCATCACGCCCTGTTACAACGAGGAAGACAACGCCGAAGCCATGTATCTCCGCGTCCGCGAGATTATGACGCAGATCGGCCGCTACAAGTACGAGCACATCTTTATCGACAACCACTCCTCCGACTCCACGCCCGCCATCCTCAAGCGTCTGGCCGCGCAGGACCCCAACGTCAAGGTCATCCTCAACGCCCGCAACTTCGGCCACATTCGCTCCCCCATCCACGCCCTCTTGCAGGCCCGCGGAGACGCCATGATCGGCATCGCCGCCGACTTCCAGGAGCCGCCCGACCTCATCCCAGAGATGATTCGCGGCTGGGAGGAGGGCTTCTCCATGGTCCTCTGCGTCAAGCACACCAGCCAGGAGAACGGCCTCATGTTCTGGCTGCGCAAGCAGTACTACAAGACCGTCGAGCGTCTCAGCTCCGTCGAGACCATCCAGAACTACACCGGCTTCGGCCTCTACGACCGCCGCGTCATCGACCTCGTCCGCTCCTTCGACGATCCCTACCCCTACTTCCGCGGACTCATCGCCGAAATCGGCCTCCCCTACAAGAAGCTCCTCTTCGACCAGCCCGTCCGCGAGCGCGGCGCCAGCAAGAACAACTGGTACACGCTCTACGACATCGGCATGCTCGGCATCGTCAACCACTCCAAGGTTCCGCTGCGCTTTGCCGCCTTCGCCGGATTCTCCGGCGCGGCCATCTCATTTTTCATTGCACTCGTCTACCTATTCCTCAAGATTGCCTTCTGGAAGACCTTCACCCTCGGCCTCGCGCCCATGCTCATCGGCGTCTTCTTCATCGGCTCGCTGCAACTGGTCTTCCTCGGCGTCATGGGCGAGTACGTCGGCGCCATCTACACCTTCATCCAGAAGCGCCCCTACGCCGTCGAGTTGGAGCGCATTAATTTCGATATTCCTCCGGACGTCCCCAAGTCCGCCTGATCAGGAGGCCCACCATGCAGGACCTCACTCGCAAGTTGCTCGGCAACAGTATCGCTACCTTCCAGCGTGTCGTTGCAGACGACGCCCTCATCAGTTCGCTTAACTCCGCCGCCGAGCTCATCGCCAAGGCCATGGGCTCCGGGCACAAGCTGCTCATCGCCGGCAACGGCGGCTCCGCGGCCGACGCCCAGCACCTCGCCGCAGAGTTCGTCGTCCGCCTCACCGTGGACCGACCTGCCCTGCGCGCCGTCGCCCTCACCACCGACTCCAGCATCCTCACCGCCATCGGCAACGACTACATCTACGACAGCGTCTTCTCCCGCCAAATCGAGGCCATCGGCCTCCCCGGCGACGTCTTCCTCGCCATCTCCACCTCCGGCAACTCGCGCAACATGCTCAACGCTTGCACCGTCGCCCGCTCCCTCGGCCTCTCCACCATCGGATTCACCGGCAACGGCGGCGGCCAGATGTCCGCCCTCTGCGACCTCAACATCGTCATCCCTTCAGACGTCACCATGAACATCCAGGAGTGCCACCTCGCCCTCGAGCACATCCTCTGCACTCTGGTCGAGCGCCACATCTTCGGCGCGGACTTCGGAAATTAAAATGCGCTGCATTTTAATCGGAAAACTCAACAAGCCACTTGGTGTGCTGATTTTTATGTGTTTTTTGGTCAGCACTCGTAGTGCATTATCCCAACAGCCTTCTGTTTTTCGTATCCAGAATGTCATTCTCAACAGGGGCGAGAGAATAGTTGGCTTAGAGATTGATGTCTCATCCGGAGCAACCACCGGCATTTCAAGATTACCGGCAGGCTGGACAACTACCGTCGATAACGATGCATCGTGGCAAACGGCAATTCGCGCATCATCTGAAGTTGGCGCAGCAGCCTTGAGTGTCGAGCAGCTTAATCAGATTTTATTCACGATTACAAAGAATGAAATTAATGGGCACAAGTTTGGGATTACAGGTTTCATAATCGCGACAAGCGACTGGATAAACGAAAGAAGAATTCCACTGACAATGGACAACATCAAGCCTGCAAATTGACCTAAGGCATTCCTAAACAGTCTTTAGCCCACACTTCGCGTTTGCCACAAACTCCGTCGCCGTCTTCGCAATATAGTCCAGCATCTCGTCCGTCAGCCCCGGATACACGCCCACCCAGAACACGCGGTCCATCACAAAGTCCGTGTTCTTCAACTCGCCCACCACGCGGAACTCCCATCCCTCGTACGCCGGCTGCTTGGTCAGGTTGCCCGCAAACAACAGCCGCGTCCCAATCTTCTTCGCCTCCAGCGCCGCGGTCAGTTGGTCGCGCGTAAACGGAGCGCTCTCGCGCACGCCAATCGGAAATCCGAACCAGCTCGGATCGCTCCCCGGCGTCGCCTCCGGCAGAATCAGCACATCCTCCAGCGGCTTCAAAGCCGCGTGCAGCTTCTTGAAGTTCTCCTTGCGCCGCTCGATGAACCCCGGCAGCTTGTCCATCTGGCTCACGCCCAGCGCCGCCTGCATGTCCGTGGCCTTCAGGTTGTAGCCCACGTGGCTGTACGTGTACTTGTGGTCGTACCCGCAGGGCAGCTTGCCCAGTTCCCAGCTAAAACGCTTGCCGCAGGTGTTGTCCTTGCCCGGCTCGCACCAGCAGTCGCGTCCCCAATCGCGGAAGCTCTCAATCAGCAGTTGCAGATTCGGCCGGTCGGTCAGCACCGCTCCGCCCTCGCCCATGGTGATGTGGTGCGCCGGATAGAAGCTCACTGTCGCGATGTCGCCGAAGGTCCCCACCTTGCGCCCCTTGTACGTCGAACCCAGCGCGTCGCAGCAATCCTCCACCAGCCACAGATTGTGCTTGCGGCAGAATGCGCTCACCGCCTCCAGGTCGAACACATTGCCCAGCGTGTGCGCAATCATCACCGCACGCGTCTTGTCAGAGCGCGCCGCCTCCAGTTGCGTCACGTCCACCTCGTAGCTCGGCAGCGCCACGTCAATGAACACCGGCACCAGCCGGTTCTGCAAAATCGGATTCACCGTCGTCGGGAACCCCGCCGCCACCGTGATGACCTCGTCGCCCGGCTTCAGTTGCCGCGCTCCCAGCTTCGGACTGGTGAGCGCGCTCAGCGCCACCAGATTGGCGCTCGAACCTGAGTTCACCAGCGACGCCGAGCGCACGCCCACAAAGTTAGCCAGCTTGCGTTCAAAATCCTTGGCCCAGCGCCCGGTCGTGAACCACCCGTCCAGCGCCGAATCCACCACCGCCGCCATGTCCGCGGGGTCAATCACCTTCCCCGACACCGGCACTACCGACTCCCCGGGCACAAACGTGCGCGCCGGAAAGGCCTCGGCCTGGAACTGCTGGGTCAGTGCGAGAATCTGCTCGCGGAGCGCCGCTGCTTTATCGGTCATAACTCGTCTAGGATAACGCAGTTATACTGGTTGCGGCACCTTCCCGCGCACGCTGCGGAAGGCCTTGAACGCCCGAAAGGGGCCTGCGATGAAAGCTGTCATTCTGGCCGGCGGCCTCGGCACTCGCCTCAGCGAGGAGACCTCCACCCGTCCCAAGCCGATGGTTGAGATCGGCGGCCGCCCCATCCTCTGGCACATCCTCAAGATCTACTCCCGCCACGGCATCAACGACTTCATCATCTGCTGCGGCTACAAGGGCTACATGATCAAGGAGTTCTTCGCCAACTACTTCCTCCACACCTCCGACATCACCTTCGACATGCAGCACCACAACAAGATGACCATCCACAACTCCGTGGCCGAACCCTGGCGCGTCACGCTTGTTGATACCGGAGAGAACACCGGCACCGGCGGCCGCCTGCGCCGCGTCGCCCAACATCTCGCCGGCGAAGACGCCTTCTGCATGACCTACGGCGACGGCGTGTCAGACGTGGACATCACCGCCTCCATCGCATTCCATCGCTCCCACGGCAAGCTCGCCACGCTCACCAGCGTCCAGCCCGTCGCCCGCTTCGGCGCGCTCGGCCTCAAGGACACGCAAATCTACTCCTTCCAGGAGAAACCCAAGGACGAGGGCGGCTGGATTAACGGCGGCTTCTTCGTGCTCTCTCCCAAGGTCATCGAATCCATCACCGACGACTCGCAGATGTTCGAGCGCGAACCCATCGAACGCCTCGTCAAGCAGCAACAGGTCCACGCCTTCTTCCATCGCGGCTTCTGGCAGGCCATGGACACACTCCGCGACAAGTCACAGCTTGAAGACCTCTGGGCCTCCGGAAAGGCGCCGTGGAAGACATGGTAGCCTCCGGCAACTGGCGGGGCCGCCGCGTCTTCCTCACCGGCCACACCGGCTTCAAGGGAAGCTGGCTCGCCCTCTGGCTCACGCAGCTCGGCGCCACCGTCCGCGGCTACGCACTCGACCCGCCCACCACCCCCAGCATCTTTGAAGCAGCATCCGTCGCAAAGCTCGTGGACGACGTTCGCGGAGACATCCGCGACGCCGCGCGCCTCACCAGCGCCATGACCGAGTTCCGCCCCGACGTCGTCATCCACATGGCCGCGCAGCCCCTCGTACGCGCCTCCTACGACGACCCCATCACCACCTACGAGACCAACGTCATCGGCACCGCGCGCGTCCTCGAGGCCGTCCGCAAGACGCCCACCGTCCGCGCCGTCGTCTCCGTCACCACTGACAAATGCTACGAGAACCGCGAGCTGCCGAACTATAGCTATCGTGAGACCGACCCGCTCGGCGGCTTCGACCCCTACTCCAGTTCCAAGGCCTGCGCCGAGCTCGTCTCCGCCGCCTACCGCCAGTCGTACTTCCCTGTCGCTAAATTGAAAGAACACGGCGTCGCCCTTGCCACCGCACGCGCCGGCAACGTCATCGGCGGCGGAGACTGGTCCACCGACCGCCTCATCCCCGACCTCGTCCGCGGATTCCTCGCCGGAGAGGCCGTGCGCATCCGCCGCCCCGACGCCATACGCCCCTGGCAGCACGTCCTCGAGCCGCTCCACGGCTACATCCTTCTCGCCGAGCATCTGCTCACCCACGACGCACGCTTCGCCACTGCATTCAACTTTGGCCCCACCGAAGACGACGCCCGCCCCGTGCAGTGGATCGCCGAGCGCATGACCGCCTTTTGGGGCGACGGCGCGCGCTGGATCCTCGATGCCGACCCCGGCGTCCACGAGGCCGGATACCTCATGCTCGATGCCAGCCGCGCCCGCGCCGAACTCGGCTGGGCACCGCACCTTAATCTCGAATCCGCGCTCGAGTGGCTCGTCGCGTGGTATCGCGCATGGGCAGCTAAACAACCCATGCAGCAATTCACCCTGCAACAGATCGCCGCGTACGAAAAACTCATCGCAGGCTGAGGGTCGCCCATGCTCCCGCCCGTATCCCGCGCCGACCTCGACCACATCCTCTCCCACGCCGACCTCACGCCCCTGCGCCGCCAGCGCATCTTCATCACCGGCGGCACCGGCTTCTTCGGCTGCTGGCTCCTCGAATCCCTCCTCCACGCCAACCGCGAGCTCTCGCTCGGCGTCACCGCAACAGTCCTCTCCCGCGACCCCTCCGCCTTCGCCGCCCGCGCGCCTCACCTCGCCAACGACTCCGCGCTCACCTTCCTCGCCGGAGACGTCAAGTCCTTCCACTTCCCCGCCGCGCACCACGACCTCATCCTCCACGCCGCCACCGACTCCGGTGGCCGCCAGTCGCAGTCCACCCCCGCCGAACTCCGCGGCTCAATCGTGGACGGCACACGCCACGTCCTGCGCTTCGCCGCCGCCACCGGCGCGCGCCGCCTGCTCTACACCAGCTCCGGCGCGGTCTACGGCCCGCAGCCCGCCTCCCTTACCCACACGCCGGAGTCCTACCCCGGCCGCGCGCCCGACTCCGACGTCTACGGCTCCGGCAAGCTGCTCAGTGAAGAACTCTGCCTCGCGCAGCCCGCGCTCGACACCGTCGTCGCCCGCTGCTTCGCCTTCCTCGGCCCGCATCTGCCCCTCGACGCCCACTTCGCCGCCGGCAACTTCATCCGCGACGCCATCAGCGCCACCCCGCTCCACATCCGCGGCGATGGCACGCCCCACCGCAGCTACCTCTACTCCGCCGACCTCATGGTCTGGCTCTGGACCATGCTCCTCCACGCCCCCGCCGGCAGCATCTACAACACCGGCTCCGAGGACTCCGTCTCCATCGCCACGCTGGCCGAGCGCACCGCCTCCGTCCTCCGCCCCGGCCTCCGCATCCAGATCGACAAAGCGCCCGACCCCGACGCCCCCGTCGCCCGCTACGTTCCCTCCACCGCCCACGCCCGCGCCGAACTCGGCCTGCAAACCCTCATCCCGCTCGACGAAGCCATCCGCCGCACCGCCCGCTGGCACGGCTACATACCCCCGCCACCCTCCGCCGAACCTGTATGAGTACACCCCCTTTCACCCGCACCCATAAAGCGATAGCGTGATTGCATGCCCCTGCGCCGCCTGCTTCCGAACCTTCTCCTGATTGCCTTCCTCGCACTGGCGTCCTGCACCCTCGCGGCCCAGTCCGCGCCCCACTCCACACCCGCACAGCTTCGCCTCATCCCCCAGCCGCGTGAATGCGCTCCCACCGCCGTCCTCTCCATCGCCAAAGGTGTACGCATCCTCCCCGCAAAGGACGTGGACGACCAGTTCGCCGCCTCCGACCTCGCGCAGACGCTCGCCGCCCGCGGCGTCTCCGCCTTCATCGGCACCGTCGGAGACGCAGCCGCCACCGTCGAAATCCTCCGCACCTCCGACGCCGCCGCCACCACGCGCCTCGCCGCCGCGCACCTCGCCTTCGACTCCCCCATGCAGGCCGAAGGCTACGCGCTCATCACCGCAGGCAACGCCGTCACTGTCATCGCCGCATCCTCCGAAGGCGTCTTCTACGGCCTGCAGACCCTCAAGCAGATGGTCACCGGCTCCGGCGATTATTCCTACCTTCACGGCGCAGTCATCCGCGACTGGCCCGCCATGCGCTACCGCGGACTCTCCGACGACCTCTCCCGCGGCCCGCTCCCCACGCTCGACTTCCAGAAGCACGAGATTCAGACCCTCGCCGCCTACAAGGTCAATCTCTACTCGCCCTACTTCGAGCACACGCTCGCCTACGCCTCCAATCCGCTCGTCGCACCTCCCGGCGGCGGCTCCATCACCCCCGCCGACGCCGCCGCGCTCGTCGCCTTCGCCAAGCCCTACCACGTCACCATCGTCCCCGAGCAGGAATCCTTCGGCCACCTCCACCATCTCCTCACCTGGGAGCAGTACCAGCCGCTCGCCGAGACGCCCCACGGCGACGTCCTCGCCCCCGCCCAGCCCGGCTCCATCACCCTCATCGCGCAGATGTTCTCCGAGCTCGCGCAGCAGTTCCCCGCGCCATTCCTGCACATCGGCGCCGACGAGACCGTAGAGCTCGGCCTCGGCCAAACGCAGGACGCCGTCACCCAGCGCGGCCTCGGCCCCGTCTACCTCGACTTCCTCCAGCAGATTCACTCCACGCTCGCGCCCTTCAACCGCCGCCTGCTCTTCTGGGGAGACATCGCGCTCACCAGCCCCGAACTCCTTCCCGCGCTTCCCGCCGACTTCAAGCGCGACATGATCGCCATCCCCTGGCAGTACAACCCGGAGCCCCGCGGCTTCTCGCGCTACATCACACCCTTCACCAGCGCAGGCTTTGAGACCTGGGTCTCCCCCGGCGTCAACAACTGGCGTCGCGTCTATCCCAACTACGGCATGGCGCTCTCCAACATTCAGGGCTTCGCCCGCGACGGCCAATCCCTCGGCGCCACCGGCCTGCTCAACACCGTATGGAACGACGACGGCGAGGGCCTCTTCAACTCCGACTGGTACGGAGTCCTCTTCGGCGCCGCCGCCGCATGGCAGTCGGGCGAATCCAGCATCCCCGCCTTCCAGCAGAGCTACGGCCTCGTCTTCCACGGCGACCCATCCGGCGCGCTCGACCAGGCCCAGCTCGAACTCATCACCGCCCACGCCCTGCTGCGCGACGCCAAACTCGGCGACGTCTCCAACTCCCTCTTCTGGCTCGATCCCTTCAGCCGCGACGGCCTCACGCTCGGCGTCAAGCTCCGTCCCTACACCGCCGAACTTCGCCGCCACGCCGAAGCCGCACTCACCTTCATCGCGCAGGCCCGCGCCGACGCCGCCGCCACCCACCAGCCTCTCCGCGAACCCGACGCCATCGACGCGCTCGAGCTCGGCGCCCGCCGCATGGACTTCACCGCCGAAAAGTTCCAGCTCGCCGACGAGATGCTCGACGGCTACGCCCGCGCCCAGCATCTCCAGCACGACAAGCAGAACTACCCGGTCGTCCTCAACGCACTCAGCGAGATCGGCGGCGTCAACGGACGCATGGCCGACCTCCGCGACGGCTACACCCAGCTCGGCGAACTCTACCGCGCTGCGTGGCTCCGCTCCAACCGCCCCTACTGGCTTGGCAACATCACCGCCCACTACCAGCTCTCCACCGAGCTTTGGATCTCCCGCATGGACCAGTTCCGCACCGCGCTCCGCCAGTGGCAGGAGTCGCACACCCTCCCGCCCGCCTCCGAAGTCGGCCTGCCGCCTGTCTCCAAAGATTCCAACTAACTTAGAATTGATGACGAAATGAAAATCGCCCTCACCGCCGACCGCCTCTTCTCCCCGCTTCAGACCATCGAAGGCCCCGTCGTGCTCATCGAAGACGGCCTCATCGCCGCCGTCGCCCCGCGCGCCGCCATCGAGATCCCCCCCGGCACCCAATCCCTCGACTTCCCCGGCCACGTCATCGCGCCCGCCACCTTCGACGTCCACACCCACGGCGCAGCCGGCCACGACAGCATGGAAGGCTCACCCGAAGCCTTCGCCGCCATCGGCCGCCATCACGCCTCGCGCGGCGTCGCCGGATACCTTGCCACCACCGTCACCGCGCCCATTGACCTCACCCTCCGCGCCCTCGAAGGCATGGCAACCGCCATCGAAAAATCAGACGCCACCATCGCCCGTCCCCTCGGCATCCACATCGAAGGCCCGTTCATCTCCCCGCACAAGCGCGGCGTGCACAACCCCTCGCTCATCCTGCCGCCCGACGTCGCCCTCTTCGACCGCTTCTGGCAGGCCGCCCGCGGCCACATCCGCCTCATGACCATCGCGCCGGAGATGCCCCACGCGCTCGCGCTCATCGCCCACGCCCGCTCCCTCGGCGTGCGCCTCAGCATCGGCCACACCAACGCCACCGCCGAACAGACCATCGCAGGCATCGCCGCCGGCGCCAGCTCCGCCACCCACACCTTCAACGCCATGCGCGCGCTCGACCACCGCGAGCCCGGCGTCCTCGGCACCGTCCTCGACCGCGACGACCTCTTCGCCGAACTCATCTGCGACGGCATCCACGTCGCCCCGCCCGCCGTCCGCCTCTTCCATCGCGCCAAGCCCGCCGCCCGCGCCATCCTCGTCACTGACAGCATGAGCGCCACCGGCATGCCCGACGGCAACTACATGCTCGGCGAAATCGAGGTCCAGGTCGCCAACGGCGTCGCCACCACCAACGTCGGCTCCTACAACTCGCTCGCCGGCAGCGTCCTCACCCTCGACCGCGCCGTCGCCAACTTCACCGCCTTCACCCACTGCCCGTTGGAGACCGCCGTGCGCATGGCATCCTTCAACCCCGCGCAGATGCTCGGCGTCGAAGACCGCATCGGCTCGCTCGCTATCGGCCGCGAGGCCAGCCTCAACATCCTCACCGCTGAAGGCTCGCTCACCGCCACCATGCTCCGCGGCCACATGCTCCCCGCCGCGTAACAACTTCGCTTATCCGCAAGCAAAAGGCCCGCTCATCGAGCGGGCCCTCCTGTTTCACACACTCATCATCCAATCAAGCTTTGCCAGCGTGATGCAAACACCGCCACAGCGCGCCGTCCAGCGCCTCCACCGGCCCGTCCATCACCTTCAGCGCCGGTGCCTTCTTCGCCAGCCACGCCGTCATCGCCGCGCGCACTGGCTGTATGTGCGTAATCACGCTCCCCGTGAACGCCACGCCCAGCGGAGCCAGTGATTGTCCAGATATTGGAGCCTTGCCCGCCGCCTGCATCTGCCGATAAGCCGCGTCCACCACCCACGCCAGCTCCTCGCCTGCGCGCTTCAGCACATCCTTCGCCACCGAATCCCCTGCCTCCGCGCACGCCGTCACCGTGCGCGTCAGCGTCGGATAATCCGGCCCCGGCGTCTCGTTCACCTTCCCGATCAGCTCGCCCAGATTCCCCAGCTTCCACTCCTTCATCACCGCGTCCAGCAGCACCGAGCTGCGCCCGTCGTCCATCGCATGCAGCGCCGCGTGGATGCTCTCCCACCCAATCCAGTGCCCCGAGCCCTCGTCACCCATCCCGGACCCGTACCCTCCGGTCGAGTAGCGGCTGCCGTCCTCGGCCCGCGCCAGCACAATCGAACCCGTCCCAGCAATCACCAATATCCCCGCGCCCCCGCGGAACCCCGCGTCCAGCGCAATGTCCTCGTCGCCGCACACCTCCACCGTCCCGCCCGTCAGCTTGGCAATCGCGTCGTGCGTCCACGTCCGCAGACGCTCAATCGAAAACCCGCCGATCCCCGCGCAGCTATGCGCAATCTTCGTCGCCGCCACGCCGCTCTTCTCCGCCAGCTCGTCCAGCAGCTCCTTCAGCCGCGCCTCGGCCACCTCTTCGTTCACCCGCGTCAGCTTGATGGTTCCCACCGTCGCCCGCGCCAGAACGCGGTCATCCTCTGCCAGCAAACCGGCGGTCTTGGTCCCGCCGCCGTCCAACGCAAAAAAGTAGCTCATAAGTGGTTATCCTATCGAAACGAGGAGTCCCCTGACCACTCCGCCCATCCTGCTTGCCGCAACCGCGCTCACGCCCGCCGCCGCCGTCCCGCGTCTGCACGCACTCGACCTCGCCATCGTCGCGGCCTACCTCATCGCCGTCACCCTCTTCGGCCTCCACTTCCGCACCCGCGACCGCTCCCTCCGCACCTACTTCCTCGGTGACCGCAACCTCCCCTGGTGGGCCATCGCGCTCTCCATCGTCTCTGCTGAAACCTCCACCCTCACCATCATCAGCATCCCCGGCCTCGCCTTCACCTCCGACCTCGGCTTCCTCCAGCTCGTCTTCGGCTACCTCCTCGGCCGCATCCTCGTCTGCCTGCTCTTCCTGCCCCGCTACTTCCAAGGCGAGCTCTTCACCGCCTACCAGCTCATAGACCGCCGCTTCGGCCCCACGCTCCACCGCCTCACCGCCATCGTCTTCCTCGTCACCCGCGCCGCCGCCGAAAGCGTCCGCGTCTTCGCCGTCGCCATCGTCGTCTCGCTCGCCCTCAACCTCCACGACGCCCCCGCCATCGGCCTCATCACTCTGCTCACGCTCATCTATACCTTCGAAGGCGGACTCACCGCCGTCATCTGGACCGACGTCGTGCAGATGCTGCTCTACTTCGCCGGAACCCTCGCCGCCCTCTTCACCCTCGGCCGCGGCGTCACCGGCGGATGGCCCGCCATCCACGCCCTCGCCGGCGCCTCCGGCCACCTCCGCCTCATCCACACCGGATTCACGCTCAGCGAGCCCTACACGCTCTGGGCTGGTCTCCTCGGCGGATGCTTCCTCACCCTCGCCAGCCACGGCACCGACCAGCTCATGGTCCAGCGCCTGCTCGCCTCCCGCAACCTGCGCGAGTCCCGCCTCGCCCTGCTCGCCAGCGGCTTGGTCATCCTCGTCCAGTTCACGCTCTTCCTGCTCATCGGAGCCGGACTCTGGGTCTTCTACGCGCAGCATCCGCCCGCCGCGCCCTTCGCCTCCGCGGACCGCATCTTCCCCGCCTTCATCGTCACCCACATGCCCGTCGGCGTCGCCGGACTCATGGTCGCCGCCATCCTCGCCGCCGCCATGAGCAACCTCAGCGCCGCGCTCAACTCGCTCTCCTCCACCACCGTCGTGGACCTCTACGCCCGCCTCCGCCCAGCCTCATCCGAATCAGCCCGCAGCCGCGCCTCCCGCGCCTTCACCGTCCTCTGGGCCGTCGTCCTCTTCGCGCTCGCCTTGCTCTCCCGCTCCGGCGGCCACGTCGTCGAGATCGGCCTCTCCATCGCCTCCGTCGCCTACGGCTCGCTGCTCGGCGTCTTTCTTCTCGGAACCCTCACCCGCCGCGCCACCCAATCCGGCGCCATCACCGGAATGCTCACCGGCCTCGCCCTCAACATCGCTCTTTGGATGCACGGCCCCCGCCCCGTCATAATCCCCGCGCTCCACCTCGCGCTCCCCGCCGTCGCCTGGACCTGGTACGTCCTCATCGGATCCCTCGTCACCTTCCTCGTGGGATACAGTGTTTCCATGCTCGTGCGCCCCCGCTCAGCCCGCACGCTTGCGCTCCTGTTCATCGCGCTCGCCCTCGCCCCAACCCTGCGCGCGCAAGACCAACTCACCCCCGCCGCCCAAGCCCAGATAGACACCCTCATCCACAACGCCATCGCCGCCCACCAGATTCCCGGCGCGGTCGTCCTCGTCGGCCACGGCGGCCAGATCGTCTTTCACAAGGCCTACGGCAACCGCTCCCTCGAAGACGACCACCACCCCGCCGTCGAGCCCATGACCGAGGACACCATCTTCGACCTCGCCTCGATGACCAAGCCCATCGTCACCGCCACCGCACTCATGCAGCTCGTCCAGCAGCATCGCCTCGTGCTCACCGACCCCGTCGCCAAGTACATCCCCGCCTTCGCCGCCAACGGAAAAGAAAAAATCACCATCGAGCAGCTTGCCACCCACTTCTCCGGCCTGCCGCCCGACCTCGACCTCAAGCAGCCGTGGCAGGGCAAGTCAGAAGCCTACGCCCGCGCAGACGCCTCCCCGCTCATCACTCCCCCCGGCGCCAAGTTCATCTACTCCGATGTCGGCTACGTCGTCCTCTGCCAGCTCATCGAGTCGCTCACCGGCGACACCCTCGACCGCTACGCGCAGCAGCACATCTTCGCCCCGCTCCACATGGAGCACACCGCCTTCAACCCACCCGCCGCATGGCGTCCCCTCATCGCGCCCACTTCATACGACGAGAACGGACACATGCTCCGCGGCATCGTCCACGACCCCACCGCCCGCCGCATGGGCGGAGTCTCCGGCGACGCCGGGTTGTTCTCCACCGCCGCCGACCTCGCCACATTTGCACAGTCTCTGCTCGACCGCCTCGCCGGACGCACCAGCACTTTTCCCATGTCAGTGGATGTAGTTCGAATTATGTCCAAAGAAAAGTGGCCGAAAATTCCTCAATACAGCAGTACCCGCGGCATAGGTTGGGACATCAATTCCGAGTACTCAGCCGCGCGCGGAGATTATTTCCCTCCCCAAATCTCCTTCGGCCACACAGGCTTTACCGGAACATCGATTTGGATTGATCCCCTAAGCGACTCATACGTCATCATCCTTACAAATCGAGTTCATCCTGATGGAGGCGTCTCCATTAACCAACTGCGCGAGGATGTCGCTTCAGTTGCTGCAATTGCTGTAGGCTATGGACCGCAACCTCTGCTCAACGGCATAGATGTTCTCGAGAACAGACACAGCTTATTAGAGATACCATCCGGTTGGCGCTGGCAATATGGAAATCATCGTGTTGGCCTGCTCACCAACCAATCAGCTGTAGACAGCCACGGGCAGCGAACAATCGATTTTGTCGCCAATCATATTGACTTGTTATTCCCGCTTGACACTTACCTCACCACCATCTTCACCCCCGAACACGGCCTCGCCGCTTCAGCCGACACGACAAACATCCCCAGCACCACCGACGCAGCCACCGGTCTCCCCGTCATCTCCCTCTACGGCGCAACCGACGCCCAGCGCCGCCCTCAGCCCAGCCAGCTCGCCAACCTCGACGCCATCGTCATCGACCTCCCCGACATCGGCGTCCGCTTCTTCACCTACGAGACCGCCATGGGCTACATGCTGGAGGCCGCCGCCCGCGCCCACCTCCCCGTCATCGTCCTCGACCGCCCCAATCCCATCACCGGCACCATGGTGCAAGGCCCCGTCTCCGACTCCGGCCGCGAAAGCTACACCAACTTCATGCCGCTCCCCGTTCGCCACGGCCTCACCCTCGGCGAGCTCGCCCGCTACTTCAACGCCGAAAAGAAACTCGGCGCCGACCTCACCGTCATCGCCGCGCAGGGCTGGCGTCCCTCCATGTGGTTCAGCGATTACGCCGCCCGCCCCTGGCTCAATCCCTCCCCCAACCTCCGCAGCCTCGCCGCCGCCACCCTCTACCCCGGCGTCGCGCTCCTCGAGATGTCCAACCTCTCCGTCGGCCGCGGCACCGACACACCCTTCGAGCACTTCGGCGCGCCCTGGATTGACTCCTTCCAGCTCTCCACCTACCTCAACGCCCGTCACATCCCCGGCGTCGGCTTCGAACCCGACACCATCTCCGCCACCAAACCCTATCCCTGCTCATCCGCGCCCTGCCCCGCCGTCCACATCACCTTGCTCGACCGCGACAAGCTCGACGCTCCCGAGCTCGGCATCGAACTCATCAGCGCGCTCCGCCATCTCTATCCAACGCAGTTCGACTTCGAGAAGACCGCCACCCTCATCGCCAACGCCGCCACCATGGACGCGCTCCGCCGTGGCGACGACCCACGCGCCATCGCCGCAAGCTGGCAGCCCGCGCTCGACGACTTCCGCCGCCGCGCCTCCGCCATCTACTTGTATCCTCGTCCCGCTCCCGCGTCAGTTCCCGCCCACCACTAGCGCAATCTCCCGCGCCAGCGGCTCCGGCAAAGCATCCACCACGCCCAAACTATCTGAATCCCTCGCCCCCGCCACCGCCCGCCCAATCAGCAGCACCACCGGCGCCGGCCCCGGCACCAGCTTCGCCAGCGTTCCCAGCGCCGCCACCCGCACCATCTGCTCCCGTTGCGCCGCGTGCGACACCGCGCAGCACGGCACATCCGCCGCCCATCCGTGCCCCATCAACTCCTCGGCCAGCGCCGCAAACTCCCGCCCCGGCATGTACACCATCAGCGTCGCGTCCTGCGGCGGCGCCGTCTCAAACACCGGCCTGCGCTCGCCCTTCTCCGCCGCGTAATGGCCGGTCACAATCATCAGCTTCGCCGCCGTGCGCCTGTCCGTCAGAGCCACCTGCGCCCCCGCCGCCGCCGCCACGCCCGCCGTCACCCCCGGCACTATCTCGAACTCCACCCCCGCCTCGCGCAGTGCCTCCATCTCCTCGCCCGCGCGCCCGTAAATCAGCGGATCGCCGGACTTCAACCGCACCACGCTCATCCCCTGCCGCGCGCAATCCACCATCATCGTGTGGATGGCCGCCTGCGTCATCTTCGTCTGCCCGCATCGCTTTCCCACGCTCGTCACCAGCGCCCGCTGCGCCACCGCCAACACTTCCGTCGGAACCAAATCGTCGTGCAGCACCACATCCGCCGTCTCCAGCAATCTCTGCGCGCGCACCGTCAGCAGGTCCGCCGCGCCCGGCCCCGCGCCCACCAGATACACCACGCCCTTGCGCGCCACGCCGCTCACCGCTTCACCTCCGCCGCATGCTCCCGCGCAACCTGCCGCGCCGGACACGCCTCCGCACCACACACCGGCATTCCTGCCAGCTTGTGCAGCAGCAGCTTGCGCTCCTCGCTCGCGGGCTCCGCAGCCAACACCTCGCGCCGCAGCCGTCCCAGCTCCCGCACCCACTCGCCCATCTCCTGCGACAACGCCTCGTTCAGCTCCTTGCGCAACTGCATCGCCAGCGCCGGGCTCTCCCCCGCTGTCGAAATTGCAACCTGCAAATCCCCCCGCCGCACCACCGACGGAAAATAAAAATCGCAGTACGGCGGATCGTCCACTGCGTTGCACAGCACGCCGCGCTCCCGCGCCTCGGCATACACCGAGTGGTTCACATCCGGAGCAGACGTCGCCGCCACGGCAATGAACGCCCCAGCCACATCGCCCTCGCGATACTCCCGCCGCTCCCACCGAATCTCGCCCGCCGCGGCCATCTCAACCACCGCCGCAGTCGCCTCCGGCGCAATCACCCGCACCTTCGCGCCCGCCTCCAGCAGGCTGCGTATCTTGCCCTCGCCGATTGCGCCCGCGCCCACCACCACGGCGGAACGCCCGGCCAGCTTCACGAAGATGGGGAACAGGCTCATCGCACCTCAGGCCGCGCCGCCGGCTATCGCCTTCAGCGCTTCATCGCTCGTCCGCGCAAAATACGCGCGCAGATTCTCACCCGCCTGGCGCTCCTTCATGTACCCGCGCAGCAGCCGCTCAATCGCCGCCGGAACCTCGCGCACCTCGGCGCGGTAGTTGATCTGCCGCGCAAACCCCGCGTGCTGGCCCAGCGCGCCGCCCACGGCAAAGAAGTACGCGTCCTTCATCTCGCCGTCGATCTTGACCTTCTTGCCCTCCAGCCCGATGTCGGCAATCCACGCCTGCCCACAGTTGTTGGGGCATCCCGTCACGTTGATGTGCAGTGGCTGGTCAAACGCCGGCAGCCGCTCCTCCATCTCCTCCACCAGCCACTTGGCAAAGCCCTTCGTCTCGGTGATAGCCAGCTTGCAGAACTCCGTGCCCGTGCACGCCACCGTCCCGCGGAAGAACACAGACCCCTGCACCTCGATGCCGATCTTCTTCAGCTCCGCCGCCAGCTCCGCTGCCTTCGCGTTGGGCACGTTCACCACGATGAAGTTCTGCTGCACCGTGAAGCGCACCTCGCCCGAACCGTACTGCGCGGCCAGTTCGCCCACCCGCGCCAGTTGGTCGGCTGTCAGGCGCCCACGCAGCACGCTCGCGCCCACATAGCTCAATCCCGCCTGCCTCTGCGCGTGGATGCCCGCGTGGTCGCGATACAAATCGTTCGGCACCGCTTCCTCGCCCGCCGGATCCAGCTTGAACCCCAGCTTCTTTTCCACCGCGGCCAGAAAGCTCTCCGCCGTCCACCCTTCCTTCAGGAACAGGTACTTCATGCGCGCCTGCGTACGGCTCTGCCGCAGCCCTTGCTGCTCGCGGAACACGTCCGCCACGGCGGCCACGACCTTCTCCGCATTCTCGTCCGTCAGGAAGCAGTTCAGCTTCACCGCGACGTGCGGCTCGCGGCTCAACCCGCCGCCCACGCGCAGCGAGTAGCCCACCTCGCGCTTGCCGTTCACCGTACGCACCGCCGGTGTCAGGCCGATGTCGTTGATCTCCGGATAGCAGTCCCACGACGGCGATCCCGTGATGCAGATCTTGAACTTCCGCGGCAGGTTGAAGTACTCATCGTTGCCGTTCATCAGCTTCGCCACCCGCTTCGCCAGCGCCGACGCGTCAATCATCTCCTCCGGGTCCACCCCGGCCAGCGGAGAGCCCGTCACGTTGCGCACCACGTCGCCGCACGCGCTCTTGGGCGAAAGCCCCACCTTCGTCAGCTCCTCCACAATCACCGGCAGAGACTCGATCGTCAGCCAGTGCATCTGGATGCACTGCCGCGTCGTGATGTCGCAGATGCCCCGCGCATGCTCGCGCGTTATCTTCGCGATCGTCTTCAGTTGTTCCGAGTTCGCGATTCCGTTGGGAACGGCGATGCGCATCATGAAGTAGTCGGTCGTCACGCCCTCGCCGCCCACGCCGCCCACCGCGCCCACGCCGTCGCCCTGCGTGTAGATGCCCCACCACTTGAAGTAGAAGTTCGCCCACTCCGGCAGCACGCTGGCGCGTCCCTGCCGCGCAAACTCCTGCACCTCGCTCCACGCATCCCACGGGTTCTTCTCCACCTTCAGGCGCTCGCTCTTCTGCGCCTTGGTCTCCTTCACCGGCTGCTTCGTCTCTTCGCTCATGGAATGCTCCTCAGTCTCTCTGGTGGATTGCATACAACAAAGCCCACGTTGGTTCGTGGGCGCGTTTCAGTGGGCTTGGGTTGCGTCGGAAATCAACTCACAGGCCGCGGCGCGCCGTCTGGCTACAGCACGGACAACAGATGCACGCCGCTTGGGGAAGCCTGTTCATCCCTTTCAGGTTATTTTCTCCGCCCCGCCCCCGTCAAGGAAGGCCGTCGCACAGCTCCGCCCCAATCTGCGCACAGTCCCCGCAAAACCCTGACGTTGCTTGCTTTGCCCGCCCTACTCCGCGTCCGCCAGTATCGCCCGGTGCCGCACGTCGCTGCCCCGCACCCAGAAGATGACGTCCTCGGCGATGTTCGTCGCATGGTCGCCCACCCGCTCCAGGCTGCGCGACACAATCAGCGCAAACAGCGCCGGCATCGTCACATCCGTGTTCGACTCCATCAGCAGCATCAGCGATTCCTGCGTCTGCCGGTTCATGGCGTCTATCTCTTCATCCATGCGGATGACTCGTTCGGCCAGCGCCGCGTCCTCCTCCAGCAGCGACTGGATGGCCAGGCCCACCATGATGCGGGCGCGTTCCCCCATGATGTGTATGTCCACGGGCAGAGAGACCTCCGGTGTGTCCGGCGGCGCCACCGCGCGCTCGCTGATGTTGATCGCCAGATCGCCCACGCGCTCCAGATCCGAGTTGATCTTGATCACCGCCAGGATGAACCGCAGGTCAATCGCCATCGGCTGCTCCTTGGCCAGCAGCTCATACGCCATCTCGTAGACCTCGCGCTCCGAGCGGTTCACGCGCATCTCCAGCTCGTTCACCTTGGCCACCAGATGCTCGTCCCGCTTCACATACGCCTCCACGGCCGTCTCCAGTTCCTGCTCCGTGGTCATCGCCATCTCCAGCAGCTTGTCCTTCAGTGCCGCCAGTTGCTGATGAAAGTGAATGCGTGTCATCGGTCTCACCTCGCTTTCCGTTCCTCGTCTTTACTCTTGACGTGCCTCGCCCGCAGGACGATTCAGCACGTTGACGTTTTATTGTGCGCCGGATTCACGCCGTGTGAACAAAATAATTGCAAAAATCTTTGCAACCGGTTCCGACATTGGAACCGACCGCCTACTGCACCTGCCCCTTAGGTTTCAATCTCCCCAGCTCTCCGGCGCACGCAATCGCATTCGCCGCTGCCAGCCGCAGATTGTCCGCCGCCGCCCACAGCCACCACCGCCGTCCGTCCTCGCCCTCGCGCCGCACCCGCACCTGGATGTTCGCCTGCCCCGCCACGCTCAGATTGTTCGGCGGATCGTTCGCGTCCAGCAGCACATCCACTCTCTCTCCATCCAGCGCCGCCTTCATCTCGTCCTCGCCCAGTGGCTCGCCCAGCTCCACCAGCACCGACGCCACCACCCCGTGGAACGTCGACGCCATCGCCACCTGCACCGCCGGCTCCGGCAGCGCATCTCCGGCAATCGCCGCCAGGTGCCGCCGTATACGCCCCTCAGCCTCCGCCAGCCGCACCTTGGACTCCGCGCCCATCTCCGGCGTCACGTTGAACGCCGCCTGCCCATCAAACTCCTCCTTCGGCGCCGTCTGGAAGCTCATCAGCGCCAGCGCCTGCTGGTGCAGCTCGTCCAGCGCCGCCCGCCCGAACTGGCTCGCCGGAACCAGCACCGTCGCCGTCGCCGCCTTCACCTTGCGCGTCTGTTGGAGCTGCGCCAGCACCGTCGCCAGCATCACCGCCGCTGGCTCGGCGCTCACCACCGCCGGCGTCCGCAAATCAATCGCACCCGCCGGTGCGCCCAGCATCTCCGCCACCCACGGCGCACGCACCGGAACCCCGCTCGTCGCCTCCAGCGCTCCGCTCAAATCCACAACCGCCGCGCCGCTCTCCGTCGCCGGCTTGGCGTTGGCGTGGGTCGTAGCCGCGTCGCCCGCCAGAAAAACATACTCCGCACCCGCAAACGACTCCGCCGTCAGCTTCTGCACAAACGTCACATCACCCGAGCCCGCCGTCTCCAGCTTCCCCGCCAACTCCTCCTCGTCCAGCAGCACAAAGTCCATCGCCGCCAGCGGAGACTCCCCCAGCGCCTCGTTCAGTTCCTTGCCCATCAGCGTGGCCGCTCCGGCCACCACCACCCGCCCAGTGCGGCTCATGCGGACACCCCGCTCTGCGCCCGCGCTCTCTGCCAGCTATATCCGGCCCGCGCCCACAGCCCGCTCACCATGTATCCCAGCGCAATCAGCAACAGCACCCACTGCGAGTACGCCCAGACGATGGCCACCACTACCGCCACCAGAATCACCCCCTGGAACGGATGCCGCAGCCCCAGATTAATCTCCTTCCCGCTCCAGAACCGCCAGCGGCTCACCATCAGCAGCCCCACAGTCGCCACAAACACCAGCCACACCAGCGCCCACCACCACTGGTAGATCGGGCTTCCATGGAAAAAGTGCACCACCGACGCAATCGCCCCCGCCGCAGCCGGTATCGGCATCCCCACAAAGTACTTCCGGTCCGGCCGTCCGGGGTTCGAAGGCGCCGGGTTAGCGCTGATGTTGAACCGCGCCAGCCGGCTCGCTCCGCAGATCAGGAACATGAAGCTGATGAACGTCCCCAGCGCAATCAACTGCTGGTAGGCTGCGCTCTCCGGCAGCAGCCGCAGCACGCGGAATCCCCACGCCCACGCCAGGATGCTCGGCGCCACGCCGAACGTGATCACGTCCGCCAGCGAATCCAGCTCCTTGCCGAACTCGCTGCACGTGTTCGTCATGCGCGCTATCCGCCCGTCCAGCGCGTCAAACGGAACCGCCAGCCCGATCGCCATCGCTGCATTGTCAAAGTGATAGTGGCTCTCCGGAGTAATCGTCCCCTGCAGGCTCTGCGTGATGGCGTAGTATCCGATGGCGATGTTGATGGAGGTAAACACCGACGGCAGCAGGAAGATGCCCCGCTTGCGCTGCCGCTGCGGCTTCAGTTGGAAGTCTTCTTGCTGTCCCATCACGTGCCGCCCTTCTTGTCCCGTGGATTCCCAGTCTGGCCTAAGCCAGTTGCGCCAGCACCGTGCTGCCTGCCTTCACCTGTGCTCCCTTGCGGATCATCAGCTTCGCGTCTCCAGGCAGCAGCACGTCCACCCGCGACCCGAACTTGATCACGCCCACACGCTGCCCGCGCTCCAGCTTGTCGCCCGGCTTCACGTACGTCACAATCCGCCGCGCCAGCAATCCCGCTATCAGCTTCAGGCTTATCTCAGCCCTCTCGTTGCGGATCACCATCAGCATCTGCTCGTTGAACATCGCCGCCTCGGGGTCCATCGCATTCATGAACGTCCCCTTGCGGTACTCCGCATCCACCAACTCACCCTCCATGGGCGTCCGCGCCACATGCACGTTGAACACGTTCAGAAAAATGCTGATCCGCACGCGGCTCCCCTGCGGCGTCTCAATCCACTCGCACTCGTCCACCTTTCCGTCCGCCGGAGACACCACCAGCCCCTCGCCCTGCGGCGCCTTCCGCTCCGGATCGCGGTAGAACCACAGGAAAAACAACGCCAGCAGCACAATGCAGCCCGTCAGCCCGCGCGAGTGCATCGTCATCCACTCCGCCAACGCCACCGCCAGCAGTCCCAACCCGTAAAAGTATCCGTCTTTAACCATTTGTCTCCATTATAAAGTCCCGGAGGGGGTAACTACGCCACCGCTATCTCCTTTCGCATCAACACCCCATCCTCGCAGGGGCTTGCATAATATTTCACCCTCCTCCCCACCTCCCGGAATCCGGCCTCCGCATACAGTCCCCGCGCCGCCACGTTGCTCTCCCGCACCTCCAAATCCACCACCCTCACCCCGCTCTCCCGCAGTTGCCGCTCGGCCTCGCCGCAAAGCTTACGCGCCAATCCCCGCCGCCGTGCCGCCAATTTCACCGCCAAATTCTCGATCTCAGCCGCCATTTCACCACCGCTATCCAGCGTTTTCACCACCACAAACCCACAGATTTCATGGTCCGCCTCCACCACCAGCGCCCACCGCCGCAACGCCCCCTCGCCCGCCCCCGCCAGCATCCGCTCGTACTCCTCGCGGCTCCAGTGCGCGCACTCCGGAACACCGCGCTCCAACTCCAAAATCGCATCTAGATCCGCAGCCACCGCCCGCCGTATCACCGCCGCTCGTGCTCCCGCATCCGCTCCAGCATCTCCACCTCGGCCCGCCGCAGATAGTTCGCATCCAGCCCCGCCACATCCGCCAGTCTTCCCGCCCGTATCGCCGCCATCCCCAAGCTCAGCGCGTCCTCAGCATTCGGCTCATCCACCATCACCGACTCGAATGCCTTCAACGCCTCCGCCACCTTCCCCTCGCACACCACAACCTTCGCAGTGTCCGCTTCCCGCTCCAACTCCTCGCGCTTCACCATGCGCTCCCACGCGCACACCATCTCCCCGCCCCGCCGCGTATAGCTCCCCGCGTAGAACTCTCCCCGCCCGGCGTCCAGCACCGCCAGCACCCGCTCGCCCTTGCTCTTGGAAGCCAACACCTCCAGCCGCGACAGCGCCGCCATTGGAACGCCCGCCCCCTCGCTCCATCCCTTCGCCGCGCTCACGCCGATGCGCACGCCCGTGAACGACCCCGGCCCGCTCACCACCACAATCGCCTCCAACTCCGCCGGACTCCACCCTCGCTCTGCCATCATCGCCCGCACCGCTGGCAGCAGCTCGGCCGCCGCCCCGCGCACGCTCAGCGTGCGGCTCGCCACCACACGCCCGCCCTCGGCCAGCGCCACCGACCCCGCCGCCCCGCAGGTGTCCATCAGCAGAAGCCTTCCCTCACCCGTCACTTTGACCTCTGTCCTGAGTCCTTCATGTTCTGTTCACTCACCGGAGCAGGCCCCGCCGGCTTCGGATAGTATCCGTTCCGCGTCCTCACCGTCAGCCGTCCGTGGCTGCGGCTGTCGGCCACCACGCGTATCTGCCTATATCCGGGATCCGTGTACGGCTTGGTCGAGCGGTAGCTGAGCGTGTACTGGCTGCGTATGTCCTGCGCCACCTGCTTCGCTATCCCGTCCACGTCGTCCACTGTGTGCGGAAAGAACGCGATTCCGCCCGTCTCGTCGGCCAGTGTCTGCAGCACCTTGGTCGAGTGCCTCCGCGAGGCACGGTCCATGTCGTCCGCCCCAAACAGCATCCCGATGCAGTACACCACCGGCCCGTTCAACTCCTGCACCCGCCGTATCGCGCTCTCCAGCGTCGCCGCCGAGTCGTGATCGTCCCCGTCGGTCACAATCAGCAGCACCTGCTTGCTGTGCTTTGCTCCCTGCGTCAGATGGTCCGCCCCGGCCATCACCGCGTCGTAGATGGCCGTGCCCCCCTGCGGCTGGAACCGTTGCAGCGCCTCCTTCAGCCGGCCCTCGTCCGACGTGAACTCCTGGTCCAGAAACAGCTCGTCGCTGAAGTTCACCACAAACGTCTCGTCGCCGGCGTTCGATGCCTTGATCAGGTCCATCACCGCCGTCCGCACGCCCTCCACCTTGTTGTACATGGAGCCTGAGCTGTCAATCAGGATGCCCAGCGATATTGGCACATCCTCGCGCTTGAACCCCACAATCGTCTGCGGAACCCCATCCTCCCACACCCTGAAATCGCTCTTGCCCAGGTCCTCCACCGCCCGCTGCGTCTGGTCCACCACCGTCGCGTTCAGCACCACCTCGGTCGAACTCACCCGCACCACACCCACCGGCTGCGTCTCCGCATCCGCCGGAGCAGCCTGCTGCCCCAGCGCCGCCGCGCACACCCCCAGCAGCATCGCCGCCGCCCACAACGCCTTGCCTCGCGCAAATCCCATCACCCTCCACTTTACGTCAACCCGCGCACAATCCGTGCTATGCGTTGGACGCTGGGTACCCCAACAACGCGCAGCGTTGTTGGGGTATCCCTTTGGAAATTGTCATTCTGAGCGGGCCTCCGCCGCCGCCGAGCGTTCTATGCTCGGCGGCAAGGAATAGCCGCCCGCGAAGAACCTGCTTCTCAACGAAATCGCTGACCTCGGTAAAGTGATTGGATAACGCGCTCTCGTCCATCCCTCCACAGGCGTGACAAACCAGCGTTTTATAATGGTTTGAGAGCGCCCTTCCACATTCCAGCGCTCAATCCCACCCGGAGCATCCCCCTACTCCCCATGGCCAGCATCTACCCCTTCCGCGCCCTCCGCTACAACCCCGCCAAGGTCAACGCCCAAGACGTCGTCACACAGCCCTACGACAAGATCTCCCCGGCCATGCAGGCCCGCTACTACCAAAGCAGCCCGTACAACCTCATCCGCGTCATCCTCGGCCTCCACGAACCCGGCGACGACGAGCACAACAACGTCTACACCCGCGCCGCACGCGACCTCGCCGCCTGGCGCAAAGACGGCATCCTCATCGAGGAATCCGACCCCGCCATCTACGCCTACAGCCAGACCTACATCGTTCCCAACTCCACCGAACAGCGTGAGCGCCGCGGCTTCATCGCCCTCGGCCAGCTCTACGACTACGCCGAGCAGGTCATCTTCCGCCACGAGCAGACCCTCTCCAAGCCCAAGAGCGACCGCCTCAACCTCTTCAAGGCCACCCGCGCCTACTGCGAGCAGATCTATCTTCTCTACTCCGACCCCGCCTTCGCCGCCGAGTCCATCCTCTTCACCGGCGCACCCGCCGAGGTTGAGGTCGTGGACGAATACGGCGTCACCCACCGCCTCTGGAAGATCTCCGACCCCGCCGCCATCGCCGCCGTATGCCGCGTCATGGCCGACAAGAAACTCATCATCGCCGACGGCCACCACCGCTACGAGACCTCCGTCGCCTACGCCCGCGAACGCGCCGCCGAACTCGGCAAGCCGCTCACTCCACCCGCCGCCCTGGCCGGCAAGCTTCCCAGCCCCAGCTTCCCAGAGGCCGCCATGATGATGACCTTCGTCAATATGGAAGACCCCGGCATCACCATCCTGCCCACCCACCGCGTCGTCTTCGGCCTCGACGGCTTCTCCCCCGCGCAGATGCTCAACGGTCTCGCCCGCACCTTCGACGTCATGAAGCTCACCGAGACCAAGGCCTCCGACCTCATCGCGCAAATCACCCGCGCCGCGCGTCCCGACCGCGTCTCGCTTGTTGCCGTCACCCGCGAGGGCAACTACATGCTCACCGGCAAGCCCGCCGCCGTGGACTCCGCGCTCTCCACCATCTCCCCGCTGCAGCGCCGCCTCGACGTCGTACAGCTCCACTCCCTCATCCTCGAGCAGGTCCTCGGCCTCACACCCGAGTCCGTCCGTGAGCAGCGCAACCTCCGCTACCTTCGCGACCCGCAGGAGGCCGCCGACCAGGTCGCCAGCGGCGATGCCGATGTCACCTTCCTCATCAACCCCTGCACCCTCGACCAGCTCAAGGACATCGCCTTCGCCCTCGACGTCATGCCCCAGAAGTCCACCGACTTCTACCCCAAGCTGCTCAGCGGCCTGGCCATCTATGCCCTCGACTAACTCCATTCCCCGCTACCAGCGCATCCTCTTCGCGGTGCTCACCGTCTCCATCCTGCTCATGGCTGGCCTGCTCTTCTACATGAACCGTCGCCACATCGAGCAGTTCGCCGGCTACCACCTCGACGAGCCCATCCCCGCCCCCGCGCCCAGCGATACCGCCCCCATCACCCTCTACCTCCCCGTGGACGCCACCAACACGCTCACCCCCACCACCCTCATGCTCTCGCTTCCCGCCGAGCCCACCGCCCGCGCCCGCGCCCTGCTCACCCGCCTGCTCGCCTCCTGCGCCCAGCCCGGCACCGCGCACCCGCTCCCCTCCGGCCCAGCCGTGGACGACGTCTTCCTCTTCAACGCCCCCGCCGGCACCCATTCCCCAGACCCCACCATCCAGCCGCTCACCGCCGTCATCAACCTCAACCCCGCCTTCGTAGCCACGCATCCCTCCGGCATCGTCGCCGAAAACCTCACCCTCCAATCCATCGTCGCCACCCTACACGCCAACCTGCCGCAGATCGCCTCCGTCCGTTTCCTCGTCAACGGCCAGCCCGCCGCCACCCTCGCCGGCCACGCCGACCTCTCCCGCACCTACAATGTCTTTGAGACCACCACCATCCCCACCGAGTAGCCACCCATGAGCGCGCGTCCCACTATCGGCATCTTCGACTCTGGCTTCGGCGGCCTCACCGTCCTGCGCGCCCTGCTCGAACTCGTTCCCCACGCCGACTACATCTACCTCGGCGACACCGCACGCCTCCCCTACGGCTCCAAATCCCAGCAGACCATCGCCCGCTACGCCGTCGAGTCCCTGCGCTTCCTCGAAGCCCACGGCGCCGAGCGCATGGTCGTCGCCTGCAACACCGCCAGCGCCCTCGCCCTCGACGCCCTCACCTCCGCCGCACGCATCCCTGTCCTCGGTGTCATCGAGCCCGGCGCTCAGGCCGCCCGCCGCTCCAGCTCCCCCGGCGACGGCGTCCTCGTCCTCGCCACCGAAGCCACCGTTGCCAGCCACGCCTACGCCCGTGCCTGTGCCACACACGGCCTCCGCGCCTTCGAGATGCCCTGCCCACTCCTTGTCCCCCTCGTTGAAGAGGGTTGGACCGACCACCCCGTCACCGAGCAGGTCGCCCGCGTCTACCTCTCCGAAGCCCTCGCCCAGGCCAACGCCGCAGGCATCACTCCCCGCACCATCCTCCTCGGCTGCACCCACTATCCGCTCCTCCAGCCGCTGCTGGAGCGCGTCCTCGCCCGCGACTTCGCCGCCTCCAGCCCCATTCGCATCCTCGACTCCGCCCGCGCCACCGCAGAGGCCGTCGCCGCCGCGCTGTCCCCGTCCGCCCCATCCGCCCCCGGTGCCGAACCCTCCTGCCTCTTTTTCGCCACAGACTCCGAGGCCAAGTTCCAGCGCCTCGGCTCGCGCTTCCTCGGTCGTCCCGTCGCGGAGGTCCGCCACATCGACCTCGGCGGCTGAGCCTGTTATCCTCAGCTTTGGCCGCTCTATCGGCAGCAATGAAAGGAACTCCCCCAACCATGGATGAACTCAAGGGCCGCGTAGCTGTAGTTTTCGGTCTGGCCAACAAGCGCAGCATCGCCTGGGCCATTGCGGAAAAGCTCTCCGGTGCCGGCATGCGCCTCGCCGTCTGCTACCAGAACGAGCGCATGAAGCAGGAAGCTAACGACCTCATCGCCGAGCTCCCCGGCGCCGCCGGCTACCAGTGTGACGTCTCCAGCGACGACGAGATCGCCGCCCTCTTCACCCAGCTCGCCAGCGACTATGGCACTCTCCACACCGTCGTCCACGCCGTCGCCTACGCCCCCGCCGATGAGCTCAAGAACGACTTCATCCTCACCACCCGCGAGGGCTTCCGCATCGCCCACGACGTCAGTTGCTACTCCCTCATCGCCGTCAGCCGCGCCGCCGCCCCGCTCATGACCGACGGCGGCTCCATCATGACCCTCTCCTACTTCGGCGCAGAAAAGGTCGTCCCCCACTACAACGTCATGGGCGTCGCCAAGGCCGCGCTGGAGGCCACCGTCCGCTACCTCTCCAGCAGCCTCGGCCCCCAGAACATCCGCGTCAACGCCATCTCCGCAGGCCCCATCAAGACCCTCGCCGCACGCGGCATCGGCGGCCTCGGCGAACTGCTCAAGATCCACGCCGACCGCGCCCCCCTGCGCCGCAACACAGAGCAGGCAGAGGTCGGCGGCGCCGCACTCTTCCTCGCCAGCAACCTCTCCAGCGGCGTCACCGGTGAGACCCTCTACGTGGACTGCGGCTACAACATCATGGGCTTCTAACCCCCACCGCACTTCGCGCGTGGCATAATCAGAAAGTTCCCAGGGCGGATGGCTTACCCCATCCGCCCATCCTTTTCCCCAGGAGACTCCCCCATGCGCATCGCAGATGTCCTGCTCCTCGACTACGACGGCGAGATCGCCGCCACCCGCCGCCTACTCGCCCTCGTCCCCGACGACAAGCCTGACTTCACACCCCACCCCAAGTCCACCACCATCTCCAAGCTCGCGCTCCACACCGCCACCATCCCCCGCTTCGGCACCGTCATCATCACCAAGCCGGAGTTCAATATGGCCGACCCCGCGCAAAAGCTCCCCATCATCGAATACAAATCCACCGCCGACACCCTCGCCCACTTCGACCGCTTCGCCGCCGAGGCACGCGCCGCCCTCGCCGCCGCATCCGACGAGCAGCTCCAGCAGCCCTGGAAGTTCTCCTTCGGCGACCGCATCATCGGCAACTGGCCGCGCATGGTCTCGTGGCGCTTCCTCTACTTCAACCACATGATGCACCATCGCTCGCAACTGCTTGTCTACTTGAGACTTCTCGACATCCCCATCCCCGCCACCTACGGCCCCTCCGCCGACGACCGCATGGGCTTCTAACTCTTCCATCAGTGAGTTGTTTGGGAATTCCATCCGTCGCAATCTCTGCGATGGCTGGGATTCCTGCTTTCACCCCAGCTTTTCGCTCAGCTCCGCCCACCGCGCATACAGCTGGTCCGCCGCCGCCTGCGCCGCGTCCAGCTCCGCTACCGCCTTCATTAACGCCTCCGCGTCGGTCGCCACCGCCGGATCCTCCACCGCCTCCCGCGCCGCATGCAGCCGTGCCTCACCCGACTCCACCCGCTGCTCAATCGTCTCGTACTCCCGCGCCTCCAAATAACTCAGCTTCTTCTTCCCCTTGGGTCTGCTCTCTGACTGACTCGCTGACTCGCTGATTTGCTGGCTGGCTGACTTGCTGACTGGCTGACCCGCTGACTCCTGCTGCCACTGCTCCCACTGCGAGTAGTCCGCAAAGCGCTCCGCGCCGCCCTTAGCATCCAAACCCAGCACCGTGGTCGAAACCCTGTCCAGCAGATACCGGTCATGCGTCACCAGGATCAACGCCCCGGGAAACTCCATCAGGCTCTCCTCCAGAATCTCCAGCGTCGGAATGTCCAGATCGTTCGTCGGCTCATCCAGCAGCAGCACATCCGCAGACTGCAGCATCAGCTTCGCAATCAACACCCGTGCCCGCTCGCCGCCGCTCAACCGCTCCAGCGGCTGGTTCAACTGCTCGCCGGTGAACAGAAACCGCGCCGCCCAGCTCGCCACATGGATCACCCGGTCCTGATACACCACGGCATCCGAATCCGGCGCCAGCGCCCGCCGCAGCGTCAACTTCTCGTCCAGCGTCCGGTTCTGGTCAAAGTACACCACCCTCAGCCCCTGCGCCGGCTTGATTGTCCCCGCATCCGGCGGCAACAATCCCGCCAGCATCCGCAGCAGCGTCGTCTTGCCGCTCCCGTTCGGACCCACCAAACCCAGCCGCATCCCCGCCCGTATGCTCAGATCCATCGGCCCGAACAGCCGCCTGCCGCCCATCGTCTTGCTGATGTGCTTGGCCTCAATCAACCGCTTCGTCTCGCGCTCCGTCGCCGCAAATCCAATGTTGGCCCTCGCCGCCGCCGAATCAATCCGCGCATTCACCTCGCGCAGTTGCCCAATCATCTCCGTCGCCGTGTCAATCCGCGCCTTGCTCTTCGTCGTCCTCGCCTTTGGCCCGCGCCGCAGCCACTCCACTTCGCGCGTCACACGGTTCTTCAGCGCGCTCTGGTGCTTCGACTGCGCCTCCAGATAAAGCTCCTTGCCCTCCAGGAACTTGCTGTAATTCCCTTTCACCCGCAGCGCCCCGTCCGCATACACGCGGTTCAACTCCACCATCTCCGTCGCCACATTCTCCAGAAAGTACCGGTCGTGGCTCACCACCACGCAGGCGAAACCGCCCTGCAGCACCAGCCCCTCCAGCCACTCAATTCCCTCCAAATCCAGATGGTTCGTCGGCTCATCCAACAGCAGCACATCGGGGCACGCCACCAGCGTCTCCGCAATCGCCAGCCGCTTCCGCCACCCTCCGCTCAGCCGCGCCGCCTCGTCGTCAAATCCCGCCAGCCCGGAGCGCTCGTCCTTCCCCGCGCAGTCCACAAACCCCGCCCGCCCCAGCGTCTCAAACAACCTTGCGTCCCTTTCCATCTCCGGACAATGTGCCTTCACCAGCGCCGCCGTAATCACCGCGCGCACACTCAGCCCCTCGGCAAACACCGAGTTCTGCTCCACATATCCCACTGTCGCCCGCTTGCGGATGGCAATCTCGCCCTCATCAGGCGGCTCCACACCCGCCAGCACACGCATCAGCGTGGACTTCCCCGACCCATTCGGCCCAATCAGCCCAATCCGGTCGCCTTCACCGATGGGGAACGCGACATTGCGGAACAGCGGAGCAGACCCATAAGCCTTGGTCAGGCCCTGTGCGTTCAATATTGGAGGCATGTCTCTAGTCTACGTTGTTCTGGCAGCCACTTCGCAGCGTGATCCGCCTCGCATCCCCGCCCAGATGCTCCAGCACAATCTCCCCGTCCGCCTCGCGCACCAGCGACGCGAACCGCTCGCCCCACTCCACCAGCACAATCGTCTCCTCGCGCCGCATCTCCTCGATGCCCAGCGCGCACAGCTCCCGCTCATGGCGCAGCCGGTACAGATCCAGGTGGTACAGCAGCACGCTCCCGCCGCTGTACTCGTGTACCAGCGTGAACGTCGGCGACGTCACGTCCTCGCTCTCCACCGCCGTCAGTCCGTTCGCGATGCCCTTCACCAGCGTCGTCTTTCCCGCGCCAAGCTCCCCGCGCAAAATCAACAGCAGCGGCGGCCGCAGCTCGCCCGCCAACTCCCGACCCACCTGCTCCGTCTCCGCGGCCGAGTGCGTCGTCCACATCCTGTCCACCAGAGTCGTCATCGCACACCTCCGGTCAGCCACGTCAATCCATCTTCATCTTTCACCCGATACCGGAACGCATCGCTCAACGAGCCCAGTGCCTCCGTCGCCAGCAGCGTCCGCTCGTCCCGCCCGCGCACCGCCATCTCCGCCGCCAGCCCATGCAGATACACCGCCGCCTCCACCGCCTCATCCGCATGCTTCGGATACTGCGCCACGAGCGCCGCAATCAATCCCGTCAACACATCCCCGCTGCCGCCCTTGGCCATTGCCGCGCAGCCGCTCGTGTTCACCGCCACCCGCCCATCCGGATGCGCAATCAGCGTCCGCCATCCCTTCAGCACCACCGTCACCTTGTGCCGCTTCGCAAACCCCCGTGCCGCCCCCACGCGGTCCGCCTCCACTTCCTTCACGCTCACGCCCATCAGCCGCGCCATCTCGCCCGGATGCGGCGTTACCACCAGCACCCGTCCACTCCCGTTGATCTTCTGCCCCGCCAGCGCATTCAACCCGTCCGCATCCACCACCATCGGAACCCGCGCCCCGCGCACCAAGCCGCGCACAAACTCCACCGTCCCCGCCAACGTTCCCAGCCCCGGCCCCACCGCCACCACGCTCTTTCCGCGCAGCAGCTCCGCCAGCTTCTTCGGCTTCAGATTCTCCGCGCTCGCCGCCCCTGCACTCTCCGCCAGCGCAAAGGTCATCATCTCCGCCGCAAACCGCGCCACCGTATTCAACACTCCATCCGGCACAGCCGCCGTCACCAGCCCCGCGCCCGCGCGCATCGCCGCCAGCGCAGCCATCGCCGGCGCGCCAGACTTTCCTCGCGAACCGCCCACTACCAGCACATGCCCGTAATCGCCCTTGTGACTGCTCACCGCCCGACGTGTCTCTGTCAACGCCTTCGCCCCGCCCGCCCAACTCATCTTCTCCGCCGAGCGTACCGCACTCTCCGGCGACCCAATCTCCGCCAACGCCACTGCGTTCGCCATGTTGCCAAACAGATGCGCCGGCTTCGGAGCCGTAAACGTCACCACCGCGTCCGCGCGATAGCTCCCCGCGCAATCCTCCCCGCGCGCATCCGCATCCCATCCCGTCGGAACATCCACCGCCACCACCGGCACTCGCGACGCCCGCAACAGCCGCACCGCCGCCGCCGCCAATCCCTTCAGCGGAGCCTTGAATCCCGTCCCCAGCACCGCATCCACCAGCACATCCGCATCCGCCACACGCCGCGCCTCGGTCGCCAGTTGCTTCTCGTCGCGCACCGCAGTGACCTTCACCCGCTTCTCCGACTGCAACGCCAGAAACGCGCCCGCCGCCTCGCCCTTCAGCGTCTCAGGCTCCCCCAGCAGAACCACTCGCACCCGTCGCCCCTCGCCAACCAGCACCCGCGCCGCCACCAGCCCATCGCCGCCGTTGTTTCCCTTGCCGCACAAAATGAGTACGCGCTCGGCCTTCGCATACCGCCGCAGCACACACCGCGCCACCGCCGTGCCGGCGTTCTCCATCAGCGCCTCCAGCGGAACCCCGCCCTTCGCCGTGCGCTGGTCGCACACTTGCATCTCCAATGCAGTCAGCATCTTCATGGCAACCATTATGCACCCTGCCGCAGCGTCGCTGCTTGGCATCGTGTTCTGTCGTTGTGAACTGAAGCTGCGCCGCCGCTCTAGCCGCCGCTCTTCTCCGTATCAACCGCCGGCACCGTCGCCGGAGCCGCCGTCGCTGGATGCGCGTCACCCGCCGGTCCGCTTGGCTTGCCCGCAAAGAAGTTCTTGTCCCACAGATTCCGGTAGAACTCACCCGTCAGCTCCGCCGCCTTCGGCCCGAAGGTAGGCTGTCCGCCCTCCAGGAAGAACACCGTCACAATCTTCCCCTGCGGCGTATTCGAGAAGCTCGCAAACCACCCGAATCGCGTCCCATGGTCCGAGCACGTTCCTGTCTTGCCCATCACTGGAAACTCGCGGAAGTTCGCCCGCAGCGACCGCGCCGTGCCGTACTCGACCGCCCCTTCCATCCCGTCCTCGATCTCCGGAATCAGCGGCGCAATGTTCAACTGCCGCTTCACCCGAGGCTCAAAACTCGCAATCTCCTCCGCCGTCTGCGGATGCTGCAGGTAGTACAGCGTCCCGCCGTTCGCAATCGCCGCCACCAGCGCGCCCAGTTGCAGCGGCGTCACCGACACGCTCTCCCCGAACGAGCACATCTTCCCCACCCCGCCCAGCGACGCCGGCAGCACCTCGTCCGGATACTTGCCCAACTGCTCGCCGGCGATGTTGTACCCCGCCAGCTCGCCCAGTCCGAACTCGTTCGCGTAGTGCTTCACCCGCTCGAACCCCAGCGTCCGCCCCACTGATTCGAAGTACTGGTTGTTGGAGTGCGCTAGCGCCTGCGTCAACGTCATGTGGTAGCCGCCCAGGTTCACCGGCGTGTCGCGCTTCACAATGCCCTCTTCCAGCGCCGCCAGCGCCACCGTCAGCTTAATCGTCGAGCATGGCTCCGCGCCGCTCGACAGCGCCAGCTTCTGGTTCACCATCGCCAAAATGCGCCCCGACGCCGGATCAATCGCCACCGCCGTGCCGTTCATGTCGCCTAGCGCGTCCATCAGCGACTGCCGTATCACCGGATTCTCGCCGGCCACATTGTCGCCCGCCACCAGCGCCTCGTCGTCCGTGAACGAGTTCGCCGTAAACCGCTCGTAACTCCGATGCCGCCGCCGCCCGCGCAGCGCCACCGTATGCGTCGCACCCTTCGCGCTGGATGTCGTCGTCTTCGCCGTCACCGTGTGCGCGCTCGTCTTCGTTCCGGCCTTCGGTGCAGTCGCCTTCGCCGTCGCGCTCTTCGCCGCCGTATGCGTCCGCCGCTGCGTCGTGGCATGCACGGTCTTCGTCCCCGTCGCCGTTGCGCCCGCCTTCGCCGATGGCTTCGTTCCGCTCGCATGCGCCGTCGTGGTCGCCTTGTGCGTCGTCGTATGCACCGCCGCGTGATGCGTCGTATGCGCTGCCGCCTTGTGCTCCGCCGACCTCGCCTCGCTCTTCTTCGCGGAGCTCGCGCTCGGAGCAGGCGTCACCGTCGCCGCCACCGCCGTGGCCGCCAGCATCATCGCCGCAATCAGTGCACGCTTCAACATCGCTCGCCGCAGATGCAGCAACTCCTCCTCACGCCCCAACGGACTTCAAAATCATCTTTCTATCCTATGCAACGGCCTGTGGGTATCCCCGCGCCGCTCCTTACTGGTTCGTCCGCCGCAGAAACGCCGGAATATCCAGCTCGTCCTGCGTATCCGTCTGCTCCTCGCTCCCCGGCAATTCCTCCGGCTCCATCAGCGGCTCGGCCACCATCGGCTCCGGCAGTTGCCGCGCCTCCGCCGCCGTCCGCTCCTGCTCCTCAATCTGTATGCGCCGCGCCGAGCGGAAAAAATCGTCGTCAAACACCGACGCCGGCACTGGCCGCAGTTCGTCCTCGCTCAGCGGCGGAGCCACCTCGTCGTCCTCCTCGCTCGCAAACCGCGGCGTCTCGCTCGTCCGCGGCGCGCGCCCAATCTCCGCCACTTGTGGCGCCACCGGCTCGTACAGCATCCGTTCGCGCCGCTCGTTCACACTCAGCAGCGGCTCCTGCTTGAAGCCCGTCGCAATCACCGTGATCTTGATCTCGTCGCCCATCGTCTCGTCCTGCACCGCGCCAAAGATGATGTTCGCGTCCTCGTGCGCCGCGCTCTGGATGATGCTGCTCGCCTCGTTCACCTCGCTCAGCTTGATTGAGCTCGACGCCGTGATGTTGATCAAGATTCCCCGCGCCCCGTCTATCGCTCCCGCATCCAGTAGTGGCGACGCCATCGCCGCCATTGCCGCCTCCACTGCGCGATTCTTCCCCGAACTCACTCCCGTGCCCATCACCGCGTACCCCATCCCCGCCATCGTAGTCTTCACGTCCGCAAAGTCGCGGTTGATGATTCCCGGTATCGTGATGATGTCGCTGATCCCCTGCACCCCCTGCCGCAGCACGTCATCCGCTATCCGGAAGCTCTCGAAGAACCCCGCGTCCCGCGCCACCGCCAGCAGCTTCTCGTTTGGAATCACAATCAGCGTGTCCACGCTCTCCAAAAGCTCCTGCATCCCGCGCTCCGCCTGCTGCAGCCGACGCTTGCCCTCGAACGCGAACGGCTTCGTCACCACTGCCACCGTCAGCGCGCCCATCTCGCTGGCCAGCGACGCAATCACAGGTGCCGCGCCCGTCCCCGTACCCCCGCCCAGGCCCGCGGTCACAAACACCATGTCCGCACCCTCTAGCGCCTCGATGATTTTGTCGGAGTCCTCCAGCGCCGCACGCCGCCCCACATCCGGGTTTGCCCCTGCGCCCAGCCCGTTCGTCAGCTTCACGCCCAGTTGCAGCTTCACCGGTGCCATCGAACTCTGCAGCGCCTGCACGTCCGTGTTCGCCGCTATGAACTCCACACCCGAGACCTTCGCCGCAATCATGCGGTTCACGGCGTTGTTCCCCCCGCCGCCCACGCCAATCACCTTGATGCGCGCGCCGTGCGCGCCGTCCTCGTGGTACTGGATCCGTAGGGAATCTTCGCTCAAATCTCTGTCCTCGCGGCACTTGGCCATCTTAAGGATACTCTGTCGCAAATGGCATCCGGCAATCGCCATTTGCATCTTCCATTCTCATTCGTGCAATCCCCGCGGCCAATAAAAATCCGCGCCTCGGCGCGGTAAAGGTAACTCTTATGGTTCTCCTCCATCTGCTTCTGCCAATAGCTAGATGCTTCCGCTGAAGATGCTGCGCATCTTCGCCATCAATCCCTGCTGCTCCGCCGCCCGCCGCGTCTGCGTGCGGTGCGTGTACAACATCATCCCGATCGCCGCCGCATACTCCGGCTGCTGCAGATCCTGCGGCATCCGCGACATCAGCATCGGAAATCCCACCCGCGCCGGCACATGCAGAATGCTCTCCGCCGTGTCCAGAATCCCCGTCAACCGTGCCCCTCCGCCCGTCAGCACCACGCCCGCGCCCAACGCATCCAGCACTCCGCCCTGCCGCAGATTGTTGCGCAGCATCATCATCAGTTCGCGCGCCCGAGGCTCCAGCACATCCGCCAGCTTCCGTTGGCTCACCATCCGCACCTGCCCAGCTCCGCCAGATACCCCTGCCGTCAGGCTTCCTCCCACCTCCACCTCGCTGTCCGCCGGAATGCTCGTCGCCACGCAGTTGCCATATTCGCACTTCAGTTGTTCGGCCTCCTCCACGCTCACGTGCAACCCCACCGCCAGATCGTTCGTGAAGTGCTCTCCGCCAATCGGCAGCACCGCCGTGTGCGCCACCGAGCCTTCAAAGAACACCGCCAGCTCCGTCGTCCCCGCGCCAATGTCCGCCAGACACACACCCAGCTCTCGCTCATCCGGGGAGAGCACGCTCTCCGCAGACCCAAGCCCCTCGTACACCGTGTCCTTCACCTCCAGTCCCGCCTTGTTCGCGCATGTGATCACGCTCTGCGCCGCCCCGCCCGAACACGTCGAGATGTGCAGGTTCACCTCCAGCTTCGTCCCCACCATCCCCACCGGGTCGTGGATGCCCCCCTGGTCGTCCACCAGAAACTCCTGCGGCAACAGGTGCAGCACCTCGCGGTCCGGCGGCAGACTGATACTCCGCGCGCGGTCCACCGCCGCCCGCACCTCCTCGCGCGTAATCTCCCGCATCCGGTTGCCCATGCTGATGCCGCCGCGCGAGTTCACGCCGCGCACGTGCGTCCCGCCAATGCCCACAATCACCGACTCGATTGGCGACTTCGCCACCCGCTCCGCCTCCGTCGCCGTAATGTCAATGCTCTCCGCCGCCGGTCCCAGATCCGCAATCAACCCCTTGCGCATGCCCTTCGCGCGCCCCACCGCGTGCCCACGGTAGCGCAGGACGTCGTCCTGCACCTCCGCCACCAGCACGCAAATCTTGGCGCTGCCCACGTCCAGCACGGTGATCAGATTGTCGCGGTCCTGCTTCATTGCGCCTCCGCGCCTACTGTTGCGCTGCCGTCTGCTGCTTCGATTTCACCACACTCGCCTTCTTGGTGGCAGGCTTTGCCCTCGCCGTCGTCTTCTTCGCCGCCGAAGGCTTCTTCCCTGCCACCTTCTTCACCGGCACATCGTATGCCTGCATCAGCGGATGATCCACACTGTAATCCTTCGCCGCTTGCGCGCTCTCCGACGTACTCGTCACCGGCTTCCCCGCGCCATTCTCCGCCTTCGGATGCGCCGCTGAATGTATCGCCGCCTCGTTCGCCGCGCGGATGCTCGCCGCCTGCGCCGCCTCCGGCGTCACCACCGCTGGCCGTGTGTTCTGCACCGGCGCAATCGGTGCCGCCATCTTCGCCGTCGCGCTCTTCCCCGCAGCCGTCTTCGGCTTCACCGTCTTCGGCGGCTTGTACTTCGTCACCGCCCCCGCCTTCGCCACCGGCGCGCTCTCGCTCTTTACCGCCGGAGCCGTCGGCGTTGCAACCTTCTTCGTCACTGCCTGCGGCTTCACCGTCGGAACCGGAGGTGGCTTCGGCGCAACCGTCGCCTGCGGCTTCACCACAGTCGCCTGCACCGCGGCAGGCACAACCGTCTGCGCACTCGCCGCGCTTGCCGGTGCAGCTTGTCCCGCCGTTCCCTGCGTCGCCGCCGTATCACTCGCCGGCTGCACGCTCACCGTGCCGCCCGTCCCAGGCAGCATGTCCAGCACCACCTGGTTCGCATAGCGCATGTCCACCGAGTACAGGTTCGGATACTGCGCCCGCCACACCGGCAACTGCTGCTCGAATCTCTGGTACCGCGCCAGAAAATCCTCCGACCCGAAGTGCACCATCACCTCCGAGCCCTGCTCCGGTATCACCGCCTTCACGTCGTCCGGATCGCTGATGTCCACCTCGCTCAGCGTGTCGCTCACCTTCGCGCCGCCCGCGTCCACGTCCTTGATGAACCCCAGATAGATCTTCATCCGCGCCGCCCGCGTCGTCAGCGGCTCCGCCGCGTCCACGCCCGTCAGCACCGGAAACGAATAGTGCTCGCCGCCGCTGTCTCCCGTCGGCAGCCCCAGCAGCACGCCGTTGGCGTCCACCAGCCCGATGCGTCCGCCCTCGCGCACAAACGCCACCGGCCTCCGCTCCACCACCCGCACCCGCAACCGGTTCGGCAGCAGCCGCATCACCGTCGCGCGCTCCACCCACGGCAGCGCCTCCAAATCAGCCCGTCGCTCCTCCAGTGGCACGCGGAACAGGTTCCGCCCCACGTCCTCGCCGAAGATGTTCAGCAGTTGTGCGCGGCTCACATGCGTGTTGCCGTCAATCTGTATCTCCTCGGCCGTGTCAATGAAGAACCGCGGATCGTGCAGGAAGAACCGGTGCACCATCACTGCTCCCCACACCAGCCCCGTCGCCACCACCACCAGCAGCACGCCCGCCAGAATCCTTCCCCACAGCGACTCCGGAACCACTCCGCGCCGTACCTTGATTCTCGTCTTCGAGCGCAGGAACTGCCCCTCGTCCGCGTCGTCGTCCAGTTCGCTCACCGACGGACGCAGCGTGCGCCGCGGCACAGGCTGCTGCCGCTCCGCCAGCCGATCGCCCAGCCGCACAGCGCTTTGCCCGGCGCGGTAGCTCTCGCCTCCGCGTTCGTCCATCAACTCATCGTCCTGGTCGCGTCTTGCCATGCTGCCGCCTTAAATCCCCTGCGCCTGCGTACACGGACATCTCCGTATACGCAGTACGCCAACCTGATATTACCCCGCAACTTGCACGCCGCACCCGCTATTTGCGCGCCCGCGGATTGTGCACTATGGTTCGTCCTCCGCATCTCCGCATTGCCTTTCTTGTTGACTCTCTTGGTTCCTCTTTGCCTGCCCGCTCCGCGCGTCGTCCCGTCTCTCGCCCGCGCCGGGCCCGCATACTTGCTCCCGTACAATTAACTTGGAACCCCCGGATGAGCCCCTCCACCACCGACCCTGCCCACTCCGACCTCGAACACCTTGACTGGCACCCCTCCGTCAACCCCTGGGTCATCGCCGGTTCCGTCATGCTGGCCACCTTCATGGTGGTGCTCGACTCCGCCGTCGCCAACGTCGCCCTGCCCCACATCGCCGGCGACCTCTCCGCCTCCACCGACGAGTCCACCTGGGTCCTCACCAGCTATCTCGTCGCCAACGCCATCATGCTCCCCGCCGCCGGATGGCTCGCCCGCCGTATCGGCCGCAAGCGCCTCCTCATCCTCTCCATCCTCGTCTTCACCGGAGCCTCCCTGCTCTGCGGCATCGCCGTCAACATGCCTCTGCTCATCCTCGCCCGCATCCTGCAGGGCTTCGGCGGCGGCGGCATGATGCCCCTCGCCCAATCCATCCTGCTCGAAAGCTTCCCGCCCCGCCAGCACGGAACCGCCATGGCCGTCTACGGTGCCGGCGTCGTCGTCGCCCCGGTCATCGGCCCCACCCTCGGCGGTTGGATCACCGACAGCTACTCCTGGCGCTGGATCTTCTACATCAATCTCCCCATCGGCTTGCTCGCGCTCTTCCTCGTCAACCTCAACGTCGAAGATCCCCCCTACATCCTCAAGGCCGTGCGCGGCCGCATTGACTTCCTCGGCTTCGGCCTCATGGCTCTCTGGCTCGGCACCCTCCAGCTTCTGCTCGACAAGGGCCAGGAGGCCGACTGGTTCGGCGCCGGCTGGATCTGCTGGATGGCCGCCATCTCCGTCCTCGCCATGATTGGCTTCGTCGTCCGCGAACTCCGCGTTCACGACCCCATCGTCCAGCTCCGCGCCCTCCGCGAACGCAACTTCCGCGTCGGCACCATGATCACCGGACTCTTCGGCGGAGTCCTCTACGGCCTCACCGCCATGCTCCCGCTCTTTCTGCAAACGCTGATGGGCTACTCCGCGCTCGCCAGCGGCCTCGCCGTCAGCCCCCGCGGACTCGGTTCGCTCGCCGCCATGGCCGTCGTCGGCGTCCTGCTCCGCTACGTGGACGGACGCTACGTGCTCCTCTTCGGCTTCGCCCTGCTCAGCTTCTCCACCTTCCAGCTCAGCCATCTCAACTTCGCCATCTCCATGTGGTCCGTCGTCATGCCCAACTTCCTCAACGGCTTCGCCGGCGGATGCATCTTCGTCCCTCTCACCACCATGTCCCTGGCCTACATCCGCCGCCACGAGATGGGCAACGCCACCGGCATCTACAACCTCGTCCGCAACATCGGCGGCAGCATCGGCATCGCCTGCATCACCACCTTTCTGGTCCGCGGCGCGCAGATTCACCAGACCTATCTCTCCGCCGGCATCACTCCCTCCAGCCCCGGCGCCATCAACGCACTGCACGGACTCACTGGCCGCATGATGCAATCCGGCCTCGCCCCCGCCGACGCACACCACAAGGCCCTCGGCATGCTCTACGGCGGACTCCAGCAGCAGGCCGCCCTGCTCTCCTACGCCGACGACTTCCGCTTCATGGGATACCTCTGCCTGCTCTGCCTCCCGCTCGTGCTCCTCTTCCGCCGCAACGTGCACCAGTCCGACAAAGAGCCCGTCATGCTCGGCGAATAGCCGCGCACTCCCTCTTCCTCTGCTTTTCAGTTGTGCCTGATTACCCGCGCAGCGCCGCCAGCACCAACGCCGCCGCCTGCGACACATTCCCCGCGCCCAGCGTCAGGATGACGTCTCCCTCGCCCGCGCGCTTCGCCAGCCGCTCCGCCGCCTCCGCCTGCGTAGCCGCATGCTCCACCATCTCCGGACGGCTCTTCCCCGCCGCAATCGCCGCCACCAGCGCCTCGCCCGTCACTCCCTCAATCGGCTGCTCGCTCGCCGCGTAAATGTCCAGCACCTCCACCGTCTCCGCCACCCCGAACGCCTCCGCAAACTCCCCCATCATGTCCCGCGTGCGCGTGTAACGATGCGGCTGGAACAGCACATGCACCTTGCGATACCCGCACTGCTTCGCCGCCTCCAGCGTCGCCCGCACCTCCGTCGGATGGTGCCCATAATCGTCCACCACATTCACCCCGCGCGCCGAGCCCTTCAACTGGAACCGCCGGTCCACTCCGCGAAAGCTCCCAATCCCCTCCACAATCTTCTCTGGCTCCATCTGCAATTGCAGCCCAATCGCCGCCGCCGCCGCCGCGTTCAGCACATTGTGCCGCCCGGGCACGTGCAGCTCCATCGGCCCAATCACGCTGCCCTCCACATGCAGTTGGAACCGCGACCGCCCCGGCGTCGTCGCCTCCAATATCTCCACGCGGCAATCTGCCTCCGCATGCTCGCCGTACGTCACCACCCGCCGGCTCACCCGCCCCAGAATCCCCCGCAGCCGGCTATCGTCCGCGCACGCCACCACCGCCCCGTAGAACGGAACCTTGTTCATGAACTGCACAAACGCGTTCTCCACGTCTTCCATGTCTTTGTACGTGTCCATGTGCTCGCGGTCCAGATTCGTCACCACCGCCAGAATCGGCATCAGCTTCAGGAACGAACGGTCGCTCTCGTCCGCCTCGGCCACCAGATAACGCGACCGTCCAAAGCGCGCGTTCGAACCCAGCGCC
>Ga0316226_1000541_pt1 | contig 49614 bp, 58 predicted proteins | sample TBH18017metaG_FD_206009 | JGI IMG/M metagenome (GOLD analysis project Ga0316226, IMG submission 206009) | Freshwater microbial communities from Trout Bog Lake, Wisconsin, USA - TBH18017 | ecosystem: Environmental > Aquatic > Freshwater > Lake > Hypolimnion/Profundal zone | place: USA: Wisconsin...
TAATCACAACTGCAACTCCTTCTTCTGATAGGGGGATGTGTTTGTTTACGTCTGATATTGCAGGTGTACCAGTAGTTCCAGATGCGTCTACTACTGTAGAATGGAAGAGGTTTATTTGGATTCGATACAGTCCTAACAGCCTAACAGTCACTGCATATATATGGAACCAAGGAGCTACATACATACTTAATTATGTTAACACTGGTGTGTCTCCAGCAGTGCCTGGGTATGTGAATACTAACTGGACTCCAATAGCAGTATCTTCAATTCCTGCTGGTTCTATTACTGGAACTCAAATTGCCAACTCTACTATTGAGCCGTCCAATATTGATCTAGCTGCACTGTTAGTTGCACTTCAGTTGACACCATCTGCATACTTGTCTACTGCTTCTGCTCCATACACATCTGGTAATATTGGTGGTTCATTTGGTGCTGGTCTGACGATCAACAATAAGAACGTCACAGCTGCTATGATACTTGGTGGTACTGTTGGTCAGATTCCTCAAGTATCTGATGGAGCAAATAGTGTTGGTTGGGTTGCACCTAACACTGTTGGTCGTATATTACAGGTGTTTAACTTTGATTCTACTAACACTGTGGTTGGCTCTACTGGAACGAATGTGTTAGCTAATACCACATCTACTCCTAACTACAATGCTACTGGTATGGTTGCAGCCTTCAATACCACTGCATTCTCTAAGATTGACACTACAGGTCAGAGCAAACTACTCATTGAGCTATTTGCCAAAGTTGGCGTCAAGAGTTTTACTGGAGCTTCTGCTGTGTTTGTTGGAGTGTATAATCAAACTGGAGCAGTTGCACCTTTATGTGGTACATCAATCATCAGTGTCAACGTTACTCCAACTGATACGAAATTGGTAGATGTGTATACATCTTATCTCACTCCAGTTAATCCGAGTAATGCTACATACTACGTAGCTTTTGGTTGTAGTATAACTGCATTATGTTGGTTTAATTCTATTGATGGAAGTACCAATCCATTCTTGATTACTAAATCTACTCTTCGTATCACTGAATACATCTAACATACGATTATGGGAGAATTTGGACAACAGTCTTTCATAGGAGGAATGAATCTCCTGCTTGATGATACACGTCTAGCTAACTCTAGTAGATGGTCGTATAATCAAGCATTGTCTAATAACCAATATCGTGTAGCGATAAATGCTAGGAATAGGTATGATGTTATAGACTCCATACCTTCATCTATCAAAGACATATCAGTACCATCTGGAGTGAAGCAAGAGATGGTTACGTTTGGTAACTATCTAATAGCTTTTGTTTCTGGATATGCATTCTACCGACTAAACACTGCAGTTTTATGGACCGGAATAGAGGGATTCAGTATGTCTAAAGATGCTCCTAGATATTGGACTGTAGCTGTTCCAGTATCTACTACCAACTATGGCAGACTTGCAGTTTTGACTGCTAATACAACAGGCGGTGGAACTGACATAGTCTCATCTAACTCTCCTATCTTACAAGCACAGAATGTAGCTGCATCCTTTGCTGGTAACACTCCAGGATTGTTAGTACAAGATGGTATTAACCAACCTCAGTTTATATATCTGAACTCTAATGGTATTCCTACTGTTCGTACTACTCAAACATACTCTCAATGGAAAGCTGTGTATGGAACAGATGCGAATGACTATGGAGTATTGATTACTGACAACAGAGAGTACGTTCCTATTGGTACATCTATGGCATGGACTGCTGATGGTGTGTTATACATTGCTGCTCCAGATGGAGTGAATATACTAAGGTCTGTGTCTGGTAGACCATTAGACTTCGTGATTAATGTTAACCCTGATGGAACCAAAGGTGGTGATGCGTACACTACATCATACACTGTTGGTGTAGGGCCGATTACATGTTTACGTCCATTGTCAACTGGTGGGTTGTTTGTGTCAGCACTTAATGCAAACTTCTCTGTTACACTGAATAAGACTCCTAATGCTCCTACTATATTTGGTGAGTACACGTTCATAAGATCATTTTTGTTTGAGTCTACGTGCCTATCAGACAGAGGTATAATGGACTCGTTAGGTGACACTAGGTTCATCTCACCATTTGGTGTCAGATCGTTTAATGCTATACAACAGCAACAAAACGAAGGGCGCAATAGTGTATTCACTTCTACTATAGCAGGTGCATTTGAGAACATAATCCAGTCTACTGCTGCATGTATTCTGTTCAACAACTACGAATGCTATGCTATGCAAACTGTATTTGGGCCTGCTATAGCTGTGTATGATACAGTTAACTCTGTATGGTCTGCATTTGATATTGCTCAAACTGGAGGTAAGTTAGTCAAACAATTTGCTAAGATTGAGTTAGGTGTTCAAGCATTGTATGCTATCACAGAAGACGACAATGTCTATCAGTTATATGCATCATCTACTGATGACATTCCTACTATTCGACTAGCTGCAATGTGTCCGCAAGACCCTAAGAAGGAACAGAAAGTTACTAACTTTCGTTGCATCTTGACCAATCTCACTCAAGATTATTCTGTTACTGCTTCGTTATTCGTGAATGACAGGTTTGATAGTTCTTATACTCAGTCATTCACATATGTTCCTCCGCCTACTGGATACAATGGTGCTCCAGTTGGCCCTGATGTTGGAACTCAAACTAATAACATACTGTTCTCATTTCCTAACTCTGGTCAAGGATGGAAAGCATTTGTAGTATTGACATGGACTGGTGGAGGGTCATTAGTGTTTATGTCTATGTCTACAACTGATATTACTCAACGTCAATCTCTGAAAACTCAATCTGTGGTTCAACAATAACATACATATGGCACTTTCTTATATACTACAACAAGTTGGTTATAAATGTGGGTTAAATCCTTCTGTCGATGGTGAGAGAGCAGTATTGCTTAGGTTTGTTAATACTGCTGCTAAAGAGCTATATCACATGTCTGATATGGCAGGATGTTTAGAAGAGCAATGCTATAAGATTAACTCTAATCAAACTATTGCTCTACCAGATTACGTCGGCCAGATTCGTGCAATGAGAGAACAATATTCTCATATCGCATTGAAATTGTCACAGATGCGTCCGAGATACAATCAATTCAATTGGGAAAGTGAATGGCGCAATTGGCGATTGAAGGGTTTGTATCCATTGCAAACTTCTCTAACTAACCAATCTTATTTAACTATCTCAGTTAAGGCAGTTGAATCTACTCCAGTTGTAGTTAATATATCTGGTACGTCTGATGGGTCATCGAATATGTTCGAGACCGTAGTAATGACCTCGACTACTATGACTACGGTTAATGAGTATAATGATATCACGTCATTTACTAAGTCGGCAGTTAATCAATATGATGTTATTCTGTCTGATGCTGATGGTAATCAAATCTCATACATCGCATCTGATAAGCTAAGAGCATTGTTTCAGATTGTAGATATTTCAGCTTTGCCTTGGTATCCACCGAATATCAATCCATTGTTAGGATGGGTAGAAGTGTTATATAAAAAAGCTCTACCTACATTCTCCAATGACACTGATGAATTTCCTGCACCTGGGTATGATGAGGTTATCATAACTAAGTGCTTACAGTTGTGGGCAGAAGAAGATAAGGATGCCAACTCTGCCATTCAATACTATAATAAGGCTCAACAGATGTTAGCACAGATTCATGAGGATACTAATAGAGGTACTGATGATATGGTAGCTATGTGTGAACATCCTCATGATTCGTTTAGTATATCTCACAGAGTTGGGTTCGGAAGGGATTGGAAGTTTGCCTATCGTATTATAGGAAGATAATATGACACCTACCATTGGCGACTTGATATCGTTTATATTGCTCAACAGATCTGACAGATGCTTTATTGGTATGTCAGAGTTAGATATAGCACGATTAGTAGATAGAAAAATACGAGAGAGCATGTTGTGGTACACAATAGATGACAACAGTATCTCTGGCATGATAATTGCTACTAATCATGTAGAACCTAAAATCATATATATTGACCAAAACTTAGCTATGAATAAGAACAATCTTAAGAAGTTTGCTAGAAGGGCTAAGACTGAATTTGAAGGGTACAGACTAGAATGGGAGAAGAACGGTAAACATATACTTGTAACTAACACTGAAAAACTTTATGCGAAATTATCTTAATAACGAATTTGAGCATTTGGCAATTTGGCCAAAGACAAACATTGATAGAATGATGAAATTCTATCAAGCTGGTTCATCTGATTCTAACGGTTGGGGAGTAAATCAGTCTGGTTCATCTGGTTCTGGTTCATCTCTATCTACATCATCTTCTGCTCCTCAACTTTCTCCTCAACAGTTAATGTCAATGTATGGCAATGCATTACCAACTATAGGTAACACTACTAATGCTGTTACTGCTAATTCTCCTGGTGCTCCAGCATTGAGTGCTGCTGTTAACGGTGCAACTGCTGGTGTTAATGCTATCAACCTCAATGGTCTATCTCCAGGAGAGTCGAATGCTATTGAACGAGCTAATAACCAGGGACTATCTACGTCTGGTAACTTAGGGTTAAACAATCCTACCAACACTCTATCTAATGCCGCCAACTTTGGTGGAGCATTCAATAGTAAGATTGGTCTAATGAATAACGCAGTTAACTCTGCATCCGGTGCATCTAATGCTGCTAATGCTGCTATTGGTACTACAGCATCATTGTTCAATCCTGTAGCTAATAGTGGTAATGCTCAAGTGTCGAATAGTAAATCTAACTCTGCATTCTCTAATCTAGCTTGGGGCGGAGGGAAGAGTGGGAATGATTCTAACTCTGTCAATGGTGGCATAGGCTGCTTCCTAACTACAGCATGTTGTACGCATAGAGGACTTCCTGATAACTGTGAAGAGTTAACTGTACTACGAAAGTTTCGTGATACGTTCGTACCGAAAGATCTCATCCATAGGTACTATTCTATTGCACCAAATATCTGTATACATATCCAAGGAGATTCGAATACGTTAGACTATGTATATCGTGTGGTACAGAGTTGTGTGTTAGACATTAAGAAAGGACGCAATCAATCTGCATTGCGTAAGTACAAATTGATGGTTCACAAACTTGAAAGGAAATAATCATATGGCTGATGACATGAGCAATGGTGAGAGCTTAGAGTGGGGACAAGACACTAAACCAAAGACTGATAATAATCTAATTGGCAGACTTAGTGATTCACTGTCTAACTCTTACAAGAACGTTCAATCTAATCTAGGTCGTACATACGACAATTTCTCTCAAGGAAATGTACTACATGGACTAGCTGATACTGCTATGTTATACCATGACCCCAATGGTTCATGGGGACAAACAGCAACTGACAAAGCTAATCATGTTACTCATGGTAGTGGTGGTAATTCTCCATCTATTCCTGAGCCTACATTTGGTCCTAACCATTTAACTCCTGTTGACGAGAATGGTCATCAGGCTTTAAATGATGAAGGCCAGAGCTTCTTGAATGCTCATGCTGCTATGATTATGGCTCAGAATGATGGCATTCCTCAGTCTAATGCTAATGCTACACAAGCTCCACAGCTTCCTTCTATCCAAGCTGGATCGTTCTCTAAGGCAGTTGGTAACCAATTGGGCCAATCTGTTGGCTCATATCTAGCTGATTTTATCTAACACACTAATACTATTATGGGACAAATTGCTTCTGGAGCCTTAGATGCTCTGTTTGGTGGTACACCTTCTATCAATCCTGATTTCATCAAGGGTGGATATAAGTTCAAGGATGGTCAACCTATTGATGCAGATGGTAATCCTACTACCATCATGACTCAACCCAATCTAGCACAAAGGATGGTATCTCCTACTGCTAGAGCTAGGGCACAACAGAATGCAGATCTATCATCTCAGTTTGGGTTGATGGCTCCATTGGCTCAGGCTCAGGCCGATACAAACAAAGAGCTTTGGCTAAAACGTCAAGAGTCAAATCCATGGCTATCTCCTAACATCGCAGCTAATCCTGATAGAGCTTATGCTCAATATGGAACATCTGATAATTGGAATGCTGCGACAGCGGAACCTATTCTAAATGCTAGTGCTGACATCGCTGCAAATGTTCCACAGGCTAATGCTAATTCAGCCTATAATACTGCTATTGCAAAGGGCACCACTGCACAGAACATAGCTAGCGGAGCTTCAACTGCTGGATTGCTTGGAACACCATTAACTCGAGCACTCGGTGAAGATACTCAAGCACAGAACGATTTGCTGATGTCTTCTGGAGAACAACCCTTGATTCCTCGTCAATTGTATAACAAAGGTATTCAAACAGATAATGATACTACTACTCTCCAGGGTCAACGTGCTGCACTGCCATCTAGTAACCAAGAACTTCTTAACAAGGTTCGTCTAGGTGCAGATGTATCTGGTCAACAATTAGCTGATGAGCCATATACTCTCCAAGGCATTCGTGCTGGAGATATATCAGGTTTGTATCAAGCTAAGAATCCTGGTGGTATATATCGTTCACCATTTAACGCTTCTGTTGATACTGAGAGTGGAACTATCACTCCGGGTGTAACTCCACTTGGTTTGGGTATGCAAGGCAAAATTGCAGAATCTAGTTCAGACTCTGGTGGAAGAACATTAACTACTCCTGATAATAAAGTTCACTCTGTTGGGTCATCTATCACCGGTGGAATTGACCCGTTAACTGGAAAAGATACTCGTACATCAGGTCACACTATTAGTACAATATCTGGCGAAGTTCCACATAAGTTAACTCGTGTTAGCACTATGCCTGATTATGCATATGATGAGAAAGGTAACATTCATCATATAGACGAACAAGGTAATGCAATACCTATTAAGGTAGACAAAGATTCTCCAATTGATGCTCAAGTTAGATCTCAAAGATACTTAGAAAAGAAACGAGAAGAAGGTCATAACTTAACTGGATTGCCACATGGCACTATGCATGTGTTAGGCAAGACTGCTGCTGACACACTTTTTAGTCCATACACACCAATGGGAGGAACACTAAGATCAGCCAGATTAATAGGCCATGGAGCTGGCCAACTTTGGGATTACTTAGGAGGAGAACAATAATATGTCTGACATGCTTACACCTCAAGATATTCAGTATCTTCGTTCACAAGGATATACTGACGAAGAAATAGCTAAAACACAAGTTGGTGCCGCTGAACAGCAACCCCAACAAGACGAATCAAAGTTATCTACTATCGGTCACACTTTAGTTGGTCGTGCTGGTGGTATGTTAGGTGGTGGTGCTGGTGCATTGGGTGGTATGGCTGCTGGTGCAGAATTAGGTGCATTAGGTGGTCCAGCTGCACCTATTACTGTACCTGTTGGTGGATTAGTTGGTGGACTTATTGGTGCATCAGTTGGCGCACCAGTTGGTCAATCTATACAGAAAGCAATCACTCCAGAAGAGCTTTACGCTCAACAGCAATTAGCTGCTCAACAGTCTGCTGAGGCTAATCCTAAGACTGCATTAGCTACTGAAATAGCTGGTTCTGCCATAGCTTCTGGTGGTAGACCATCAATGGATGCATTGAGAGCTGGTAGAGGATTGATTGGATTAGTAAGGGGAGAAGGTGCTGGAACATTAGAAGCTGCACAAAGAAAAGCCTTAGTAGATGCTGCTAAAGGATTATCTGGTACAGGAGAAGATGCTGATACTGCTGCTGCAAACTTAGAGTCTGCTAGAATTAAAGCTGAACAAGCTATTGGTGACAGACAGTCTATGTTTAATGTAGCACTCAATGCTGGTGTTAATCCACTGATTAATACTGGCATCAACGCTGTTACTGGTCAAGACATCAATGGAACTGATATTGGTGCACAAGTATTAGGTGGTGCATTATTCGCAGGACAGTCTAGGTGGGCTGGTAAGTTGTTGGGTCACAAGGCTCCTGATGAGAGTAAACCAGAAGTGACTAACAAAGAGAATACTACCACTACTACAACTGCTTCTGATGAGAGTAAACCAGAGATGAATGAAGAAAATACTACCACTACTACAACTGCTCCTAAACCTGACTCTCCATGGACAGAGATTGGTAAAGATGGGAATTATAAATCTGGTAATTCGTATGTTAAAAAGTATTATCTAGAGTTGCCTGGAGTATTGACTCCAGTACCTAAAGATACTGACCCTGCTATTGCTGCACAACTCAAGACTGCCAATGATAATATAAGGAAGTCTACTGATTATAATATGATGCGTAATGCATTGCATCAAGATTGGATGACTAAACAGACTGCTAAGGATGTTGCTACATCTGATACAACTACATCTGACACATCGAAGATAGTTGATAAAGACTATCAAGGTGGAGAGATGCCAGAAGTGAATAACAGCTGGCAAATTAAAGAAATTAAGCCTGTTGAAGAAGTTAAGCCTGTTGAAGAAGTTAATCCAACTTTCACTACTGATATACTACAGGAACTTATTGACAAAGGCGCCACACGTCCTGTATCAGTACAGCGTATATTCCCTAAGTTAAATTTATCTTTACCTGATGCAGCAGAAGCATTGCGTCAAGCTAAGTTGTTAGACGAACTACATACTAATCACCCACAAAATAACGAGGTACAAAATGCCACTGGAATACGAGAAAATGAGGGACAACCTAATCAAACAGGGGAAGTCCCTGAAACAAGCAAAGTCGGAAGCAGCAGCAATATGGTGGAGTCGCCATCCACAAGTCAAGACCAGTCCGTTTCATCGAGAGAGGTCGAAGGAACACCAGCGGTTGAGCAGCGTGTAAGTAATGTTAAGGCTCAAGAGCCGTACACTATTGTTAATCCTGTTACAGGAAAGGCGACAGTAGTTGATAGGTCTATGGGCGCAGAAGGTAGTGGACAGTCTAATGTTCATGCTACGGCACCTAAACCCGCTCCAGATCACATATCTATGCCTCAGAAAGCAGTAGACCACATCTACTCTGGAGATGCTACTACTTACTCTGTGATGACTCATTTGGCCTCTACTGAGAATCATCCCTATCAGAAGCTAGCTAGAGAGTTACTCAACAACATGGATAGTGCGTCTGCTAATGTCAAGTGGAAATATAATAAGCTACTCGACCAAGCTAATGCTCCAGGTGATAGAAGGTCTCACTATGATGCTGGTTCAGCGGATCAAGTGAACATTGGTACTAATTTAGCACGGAATGCTAGGATAGTTATGGAAGAAGCTATTCATTCCATGACCTCTAAGAAGATACCATACTTCAAGGGAGTAGGTGCAGAACATAGGGAAGAGTTAGATAAGTATCTTGCTAATCCCAATGGTAATGAGGCTATCAAGGATTTGATTAGGTGCTACTATAAGGTTGCTGAACATACTGGTGCACAGGGATTGTTTACTGATACAGCTGAACAAAAAGGTACTGCTAATGATGCCGACAGGTCTATTAGACAATTAAAGTTACATGAATCAGCTATCAATCCATTTGATGTTAGTCGTGGATTTTACACCAAATATGCCCTCGGCAACTTACATGAGTTCATAGCCCAAGCTATCAAGTCTCCAGAATTCCAGAAAGTTCTCCACATGATTCCTACATCTGATGAAGGTGGAGGATCACTCAAAACTACATGGAAGTCATTCATTGGAGCTGTGAGAGAAGTGTTAGGTATCAAGCCTCAGTTTGAGAATATGTTAGACAGAGTGCTTGATAGGAGTGCGACGTTGATACATCAAGAGAGGCCGTCTGTGTTAAAAGATAAAGCTATTAAACTTTATCAAGATAGCTGGGAGAAAAATATTTACCCTCTTAATGAATCACAACTGCAAGCATATTCAAGAGCAGAGAACTTTGCTGGTAATAATAAAGAACTTCCTGTCAAAGAAAAATTGAATATTTTCAAAGACACACTACTTCACAGTAAAGTATTCACCCCTGAACAAATAGATAACTTAGTCAAATATCAAGAACTGTTTTATAAAACAAGAGGAGAAGGAATATATGAAAATGAAAAAGCCATTAACAGTAAAGAAAATAAAACAAATAGTGAGAGCACTAATGAAGTTCAAGATAGGGTAATCCACTCTGCCACTCCCCCACTGAATGCTACTCCAGCTTCTCAGAACATACCTCCTGATAAGTATATGTCTAAAGCTGGTCTTATCACTCGTGCTACCATAGATCGTATTCATGATCTAGGTACACCTGCTGCACACACTATCGCTAACTCTATGAAGTTAGCATTGAACTACAAAGACAATCTTATCGGTAAGTATAAGAATCCTCTCATACAGTTAGGCAATCACCTATCTGATCGCGATCGCGCGCAAATCAATAAAGCCATTGAGACTAGAAGGCTTACTGGGAACAATACAATTGGCATGATTAGCTCTACCAAAGGGCGCCAATGGTATGCACAATTGTACGCGAAGATTGACCAACTTGGGAAAGAACGCATTGTAGAAGGAGTGCCTGTTTCTACTGTTGGTGGCAAGAAACGGTTGTTAATGCAAGACCCTAACTATGTCATGACAATGCCCAATCAAAAGGTTATTGATGTGATACGAGCTAATACTGACCAGAAAGCTATTAGTGAATTGCACAAACAATATGTTGACTATGCTACGAATAAACATGGATTGAATCCTATCAGAGCAGAAGAGGTTTGGAAAGACTTCAAGACTGGTATTCAAGGAGATCTTAGATCATCTGATAGGTCTCATATGGATATGTTCAATGCTTCTCGTAGAGCTGCTGGTATTCCATTACCTCCAGAGTTTCGTGAGAGTGACCCGGTACTTAATGCATCTAGGTATTTCGATAGGTCTGCAATAGACTTAGCTCACTATAAGTTCATGGAGAAAGACCCTAGAGTATTATCAGCTCTTGGTGTTAAGAAAGATGCATGGGGTAATCATGTTCCTCAATCACCAGAAGGTGGACTAGCACATAATCCTGTCGTACAAGATGGGTTGAATGCTTGGAGACCAGAGATTAGGAATCCTGCTGATAACATCGAACACTCCTTGTCATCTGCATTAACAGCTATGTTCCTCTCTGGTCCACCACTAGAGATGCATAAGATGGTATCGAATATAGTTGGTGCACTTTCTACCACAACAAACCCATTAGTTATGGTAAAAGCTGTAAGTCATGCATTGACTAATATCACAGCTGGATACCAAACATCCGTAGAGAATGGTGCTGTGAAGTTAACAGCTAATAGTCTAGGTAAGATGATAGAAGGTAATGCTACTGCTACTGAAAGGTTTCATGCATTTGCAGCTTTGGTTCGTCGTGTGTCATCATTAAATGGCATGACTGATGTAGTAGGACGTGGATTGGTACAGTCCATTTCAGAAGTTATCATACCATCTAAAATTCTAAGGGCGCAGAATGGTTCTGTTACTGATCTGAAATTCTTGCGTAATCTCGACCCATCATTTGACCTAACTCACAACTATACTCAAGCAGAGTGTTCTAAGTTAGCTAGTCGAATGGGACAATACGTTCATGGCACCGGTGACATACGTAGTCTACCAGGTTGGATGCTACGAGATACAGAAATATCTGGGTTCTTTAGTTTGGCACATTGGTCTATAGCCCAAACTAATAACTTCATGAAGAATATGTATGAACCTGCTACTCGTGGAGATATCAAACCATTGCTAGTAGGCGTATTCGGTGCAGCAGTTGGTGGATACTTGATTAAGGAATTGCGTCAAGCTATACAAGGCAAGAAGAATCTAATACCGTCGTTGTCTGAGATAGCTGCATCTGATAGAGGATTAGAAGGGAACAAAGGACTGATAGCATACAACCTAATCTCTGCTATGCAATACTCTGGGTTTGGTGGATTGTTGTCTCAAGTAGCTAAGTATCCATTTGATTCTGTGTATAAGAATGACTATCAAGGTGCCACATTCCCAATGGATGAGGTAGCTAGTGACTTAGCATCTACATTACACGATGTATCTTCTGCTATTGCTAATGACCCTAATGTCAATTGGGTAGACTTAGCTCAAGCTGTGTCTATGCATGTATTATCTACCAACTTTCAGTTAGGTAGGATTGCTATTAACCAAGGTATCAATGGGGGAATAATCACTGGTATGCCAGCAGAGAAGAAAGAGTTGCAGGATAAGATGCAACAGTTAAGAAGGTTTGATATGACAGAAGGTTTGCCATACCAAGATATTGATGCAGGCTCTAATCCATACCTAAATCTCGAACAGAAACAATTCAAGTCTACTCAAGATATTGGGAAGGCTATGAAGCAATTACCGGAACTAATTAATAACATCATAGAGACCTATAAAGGGTCTCCAGATGTTATGATGGCCAAACTTAAAGCATTGAAGGAGAATCAATATGAGACATTCCCATCAATGGAACAAATGCCGCTATCAGCATTTAAGTATCTAGGTTATCTACAACGCCTAGAAGGACCCCAGCAAGCACAAGAAGAATTGATGTCATACATGAAACACAAGGCTGTCAACAAGGCCAAGTCTTCTGCTGTGCCATAAACTTAATCCGGCACACTTCTAATTCGAGACCAGTGAATGTCTCGCGTCCTTTGAAATAAGCCTTCTTGAATCTCTTGAAGGCTCTTTTCATTTTCTCCTCTTTGGTCAATGGTTTAGAGCTCATAGTATTGGTACGTATATTTTCTCACCTGTTTCTTTTATTTCTAGTTTGATTTTGTCACTAGCTATTAAATGAGGTATTATCTCATCTAAAGATCTGTTACCCTGAGGTAGGGCATCCCAGAACTCAACCAATAGATCAGCCATATTAGCCTTACCGTGCTTGACTATGTAGTTGAATATGTTATTGCTTACCTTACTAAGAGGGTTAGCTGAATCTACTGACAGGGCTAAATGCATAGTTAGCTCCTCTTTATCTAAGTCGGCAATTGCTTGTTTGATTTCATCAAGAGATATGTATAGATCAGTTGACTCCATGAAGTGATTCATCATGGCTACCTTATACATATGTATCAGCTTCCTAGCATAATACCCATCTAACTTCGATGATTTGTTTGGTCTATTTTCTTTGTGATTCTCACAATCATCCCACCATTTCTGTACGAACTCATCTGTCTCTTTGTCTATCTTAGCCTCTCCATATAGTACTGCCAACTTCTTAATATGCTCTAACAGTTCAATCTTATACTGAACTTGTTCTTTCGTTAATTCTGGTATCTTAGATACGTTCTTACGATTCTTATTAGCACATATGAAGTAACACCTAGCAGTAAACCCTTTACCAATAAGTTTATCACTGGCAATCTCTTCCATAAAATCAGGTGTGGTTCCAGCCAGAAAGTTAAGGCATCCGCGAAGCACACGATTTTCACCAGAAGTTTTAGTTCTATATTCATATTCATTTGGACAACTATATAGACCTAACAGATAATTAACTACTGAATCTGATTTCTTACGAAATAGTGAACCTAACTCATCTAAACAGAAATACCCAGAACAATGACCATAGATTGCCAACTTAGATGTACCATCAGGTAACTGTTTGGTATAGTTGATTCTCCTAAATGCACCTGCCATGAACTCCACTAATGCCTCATAAGTCGTAGCATCTGGAGCATAAGGGAATAGTGCTGGTTCAGCTTTCTCTACGTCTTTCTTAACCTTAACCATATTAGACTCAGCTAGAGAAATGTTAATATCTTCTGTCTGTTTGATAACTAACTGTTCTGCAACTGATTGTTTAGTTGTGTCAGGTCTAACATCTTTCTTCTTAAGGGTTCTTAGTATACCTGATACCTCGTCTAACACTAGAGACTTACCGATACCAGGTAACCCAAACAACACTCCATACATATTAGGGAATAACTGTTTATGTTCTGGACCTACCCATACTCTACGCTGTAAGGATGCAGCTATGACAAACCGAAATCCCCAATCAATCATATTCTGTGGAGAACATAATCCATCAGTTATAGAGTTCCATCGTTCTTTATTAGACATTTGCATAATAGTAATTCAAAATTTCATTTCTCTTAAGCCTAACTTATTAACATCAGGTTTGCCATCTTTACCTTTCTTAAAAACTCCCCAGTTGAAACCAAATTGTGTTTCTGACCTCATCTTAAATGGCGCACCATCCACAGGAGATATAAAGTCTTGCTCAATGAACTTCCTCTGTGCTAAACCTAGCTCTCGTTCCTCTCCTACGGGACATTGAGATAGTACACTATCATGACAGTTAATTAGATGGTCCCATTTCCTATTATTTATCTCAGTATCCTCTTGCAACTTTGCAAATGCAATGTTAGTAATCATACCCACAGTTGATTGTGCAGGAACTGCAAATACTTCTTTCCATTTGTTCTCTGGAATCTCATGCCATGTAATAGTTAATGGATGACCGTGAAGATTATATACTATCCTAGTTTGCTCCACTTGTGTACGAAGTCGCCTATGCCAATCTCTGATCTCAGGAAACAATGAGTGATATGTAGTAAGAAAGAACTCTGCATCTTGACGAGACACTACTATCTTACCACCAGACTTCTCTAGTATGTTCATACGAAATGGTTCTGCTGTAATACCATAATTTGAGCTATGGCACGTCTGTTTTGCTAGGTAGTAATACCGTTGGTCTAATGACCAGTTATCAGAATCCTTAATCAACAGATCTAACTCTTTCCAATATGGAATAGACTTCAAATCTTTAATTGGTGTGTGCAATATTAACTCAGAGTCGAACTTAATATCACCTGATATATGCAACTCTCTCATTTTCTTCTTCCACACTTCCATAAACACATGACATGCTACATACACATGAGGCTTAACTCCATGCATAAATAACTGACGGAAGTCTCCAGGATTACAGAGGTATGCTACTATAAGTGCCTCAGCACCTGATTGATCTGTTTGTACGAATATCTTAAGAGTCTCTCGTTCTTCATCAGAGAAGATTGATAGATCTCCTGATGCCATATAGTAGGCACACTTGTCGTATAACTTATTCATTGGTTGTTAGTTGAAATTGGTAGACCCTAGAACAACTGGAGCTTAGTAGGGGAACACGTTATTAGACGTGAGTTCCAACTCCAAGAGTATAGGGCCACCTCCTTAAATTGTTAATCCATCAGGGATGTATATCTCCCTCATTGACTTCTCAATGTTTGCCAAATTGCCACCTAACCCTCTTTCTTTAATCTCACCTGTTTGTTCTATTAAACGCTTCTTCTTGAATATACCTCTACTACCTAATCGAAAGGTTTTAGTACCACCTATGTGCCATTGAGTTGTATCACGAGATGGTTTCCAAGGGAGGAAGCGTAACCTAGTTGTCTCCTTCTTTACTGACCTATAAGCTGCAATAAGATTGATCACAGGGTTCTCTACTTTTAATGCTAAGCGATACAAAGCTTTCTTGCCTAATGACGGATGAGTCTGACCATATGTATCAGGTTTACCTTTAGCTACAACAGGATAATTTAATAGATCATGGAAGTATTTGCAACATTGTTTGTTAGACCCTGCAAACATACCAAGCTTCTTTCCCTGTCTAATGTCTTCCATTCCCTGTGGGCCAATGAGGAACTCTATGATTCTATTGTATTGCATCATGAGCCTATCATTCTCTCTACACATACCATCTATCATAGACTGGTTGACTTTAATACCCTGCAATGTAGATATTAAATATGGCCGTATACATGCCATAGCGTCATCAATAGACTTCTGCAATCCTGGTATAGTCTTAGCATACTTAATGACAGCTTGGTGGATAAGATACATAGTATACACATCCTTGCCACAATACTTCAATCTTGCCATCATCTGTTCATTCGTTCGGTACCCCTGACTATCCTCATCCTTATGAAACTTCTCCCATGTCCAATATGACACACAATGTCCTAACGACTTCTCAACATCAGGGAAGCATCTATGCATTGCTATGAGTGTATCATAGGTTCGATTGATTGGTATATGGTATTTATGTGCAAGTACCAAGAAATCAAAACAAGCGCCATTATGAGCGACAACAATATTGTCCCTAACAGCCACTGCCAATGCTCGCATAATGCGATGATAATCAATATAGGCAGGATGATAAGTATAATCAAGAATAGGCACAGAGTAAATATTAACCCCGTCAAAGCTGAACGCAAAGCATTGAAGATTCTGTTCTTCATAATCGGTTTCTATGTCGAAGTATAAGTGTTGGTTCTTGGTTGTAGTAAGCCTTTCGATAACCACTTCTGACCCTGGGAAGATATGATACTTAGGTCCATCAAGACTGGGTGGCCTATTGGTAAGAAGATGCTTACACTTCTTAACATCTGCTTTAAGCCAAAACGCATAGTTACTTCTCTTTGTTTTGCCGTGTGCTTTAACGTTGCCTTCGTCATCTTCACCATCATCAGATACAGTATCGTCTGGTGTATAGTCTGATGCCATAGGATTATTCTCTTTTTCATAATTCTTATATATGTCAGTTGCTTCTTGTGGTAGATACGAACATACACATGGGACAGATTTGTAGTGGAATAAACTTCCTCTCATCTCATGTATGGTATTATTCAGTGTCTCTGGTAACATACTATGCATAGCCTTCTCACCTAGAATCAGTATCACTTTCGTACCATCTAACAATGGAGACTTATCCTCAACTAGCCTCACATCACATTGCATAGAGTTCAACTCTGGTCGCAAACAATAAGAGCCAAACATAGACCCACCATTACCAGACAACAATTTATGAGTATCAAATCGTGATGGGTTGCTCATCACAACTGTCATACCACTATATCGTAAAATTGGCCTAGATCGTAACATTTGTAGAAATTGTTCTCCGTTATAGCACGACGGAGAAAGCGAGTGTTGTGTTACTTACTAATCTTCTGTCTCATCTTCAACTACATCCTAGTCAACAAAAATAACATCTTCCACACCAGAAACTTTTTCAATAGCTTCTGTTATAGTAACGGTAATCTTATTGAGCTCGTCCTCACTTGACACACTAATGTCAACGCCAAAACACAAGGTTTCTGTGAGCATATTACAGTCCTCCATTGTCAATGGTTGCAATACCAAAGATAGAATCAACACCATTGATCTTCGGATAATGATTGATCAACTCTTTCTTGGTCTTAGGATTGATCAGAATAGGCCCAACCTTAATACCCTTAGCCAAGTCTGCCTTAGTAGGACTACCACGTTGAGCTTGCTCACTATCTTCCAACATAGCATAGACCAACTTACCTTTGAATCCAAGAGTCGGATTATCCCAATCAATCTTATCTGTCGGCAGCTCAAAAGCAGTCAACAACTTAATGAAGTTCTTCTTACACTGTTCAGTAGCTTCCTCAGGAGACTGATTCTTATTACCAGTCACAGATTTCACCACACACCAGAACATAATCGGTATTCCAGCAACTTGTATTTCTTCCCCGTTGTCATCAGTCACTACATCAGGAGCAGCAACTTCGAACTTCAATGTAACCATTGGATTCCCACTATTAGCAGGAGCAAAAGTTTCTTCGATACAGCGAAGAATGTAATCAGACTTCTTAACCCAAGGGAGAGACGCATTCCATTTTTGCATAATACTTACTTTCTATTTGTTTGTTTGTTTGTTTGTTTGTTTACTACATCTCAATGATAAGACAATACCAATGAGAAATTCTAATCAGTTCTTAAGAGATGCTTCGTGTTCTTTCTTCGCAGCATTTTTCATATCAGTCAACTTTTTAATCACATCTTCAAAGTCAGTACAGTGTAGTGACGAACCACCTTTACCAGGAAATGACACAGTCACTACCCACCCATTAGATATCTGAACAATTGTTATTTGCATATGTTTATTGTTGTTTTGTTTGTTGTCTACTATACTTGCAGAACGCTTCATACGTCGCAGGTATAAATGTTGGAGGGTTAACTAACGACGATGCCTTAGCATCAAAGGTATCAGTACCTTTAGTAACCCAGTAATAAATAGTGTCACCAGCAAAGGAGTTCTGCATATTGATGAACTCAGACTTTGTCATACGAAAGGAGGCAAGAGTTGCATCTTTAGGGTCTGCAACTTTGGATGTAGACATTTGACGAAACCAATCAGTATACTCTCTAACAATCAAATCACCAAACTTACCAGAAAGTATAGGACGAATCTTACCAGTGTACAACCCAGGTTGACCAGGTGTTGTAGGCTTATCCGCACGTTCTGCTTCATGAGCCAACAGAACTATATCACACCTGAATCCTTTAACTATGTTATGAATCTCATTGAACCATTTGTCCTTAAGATTCCATTCAATAAAGTTATTGTACGCACCAGTGGATGATACAGCTAATGCTGATTCGTTGTCTTTGAACCAGATATGATAAATCTGTTCTAGGGATGACAATGAATCAATAATGAGAGTCTGACTCTCAGTAAGTTTGCCACCTTCCCTATCTAACCATTCTACTAATTTATCTTTCTGCTCTGTACGTTTGAACATCTTATACAATGGGACTTCATAGATGTTAGTACATTGACTATGTGCTCCAAGACCACGGTCAAGATTCAATACTATAGGATTAGGGAATCCTTTTTGCTTACCATCTGGTGTTCCTAGTATAGACCAATCTTTACCAGAACCTGGAAATCCTTGAATACCTAAACGAATCTGTTGCTTAGCTGTATCTTCTGATAGTGTACGACAAGAAGGAGGAATGTAAATGTTACTCATTATAGTTGTTGGTTAATTGTTTCTCTTTTAATATCTTCTACTAACTTGGTTACTTTCTCTCTTAGTTCTATCTCAGAACCAAGATTCAATATCTTATGATCGAATTCTTTGTTGTCGAGATTAGTCTCTGACACATGAGTATCAGAATAATCTACTGACCTCTCTATTCGAATCATAATACCATTACGAGACTTGACATAGTCATATTCATTCTCGAACCTAACATCAGCTATGATGATATTCTTACCACCATAATTCTCAAGTTCGCCAATTGCTTTATCCATTTCTTTCAGCCAGTAATCATGTCCATATATCTTACGACGAAAGTCTGTACCCCATCCTTGTAAGATAAGACGAAAGTTCTCTTTGTGTTCTTCAATATACCTAATCGAGAACCCTGTAGCCTTAGCAACTTCCAACCTCAATGCATCAGCAAAGTGTAACACAGATGCATTATCTAATATCTCAGCAATGATACTAGCTACTGTATCCTTACCTGATCTCTTCTTACCTGATATACCTATTAACATGATATGTTGTTCTTTCTCTTATTGGTTATTTGTTTATTTACGTCTTTGATTTTATCACTCAAATCTATCATAGCTAACTTGTATCCATATATCATCATATACTCAAAGTCTGGTATAAGATGTGTCTCTCGAATAACTCTCTCACACATAATTCTATGAACATGAGAACTAAAGTCTGGGATGTTAATCATATTAGTCGTTGTATGAAAGAGGGTTAAATTGTTTAATATCGAAGTCTCTCTTGAGAAGCATCTGTGCTATAACATCTGGCGACTTACAGCAGTTCCAGAACATACACTTACCCCACTTCCCTTCACAAGAACTATTAGTCAATCCTTCTTTTGGTAGGTAGCCAGTCTTAACATGGTGTGATATTTTCTTACACAGATCATCTAACAATCCACGAAACTCATTGATCTCAGATTCATCCCATCGCTTCACATCAGACCTAGCAAAAGTAACCTTATTGATCTCAGGCTTAACAAAGATACCATCAAACCTAGTACCAATTGCACCCTTACCAATTTGACCCAATATACTATCAGGAAATCTTTCTGCCATTAACTTCAAAGCTAATGCATAACCCCTTGGTGCTGGCTTCATCTCATACTGTGTGAAGTATTCTTTCTCACTATATGATGATGTGAACTTCCAATCAGGGATGATATAAATACCATTCCTAATCTTACCAATACGATCTAATGTACCACACCAATTGATAGCTACATAGTCATCCTCATAGTAAGGTAGACTAAAGTTAATCTCAGTTGCAGGCTTACCATTAAGCTCTAGTATCTCAAACTCTTCCTCTTTCTTTACACATAGCTCCCAAGTCCAAAGTGCCACAGCTAACATATGGTTCACATCAGACATATGAGGAGAACGCCTATCATCAATCTTGGGTAAGTTAAACTTAGCCCTAGCTTTCTCTCTTGCAGTAGGTATGTGTCCACCAGTCTGATACATGGTGTTAATGAACTCATGACCAGCTATGCCATATATCATACGACAAGGCATAGCTTTCTCTTTGTAACCTTTGATGATTGCTCTATCAAACGCTAACGCACAACCTGCATACTTCAATGCAGATGACGATAGGTTAATTGTTATCTTCTCTGACATTACTATCCTCTCTTTCTCATTGATGTGAATACTGGCAGATCAATACCTAATGTTGCTGCAACCTTACGGGCTTGCTCAAACTTAGGATTAGCTGCCAACACTCTCATCTCTTTTTGTTGTTGTTTTGGTTGTTGTTCAGGACGAGTTACTATCAGGTACTGAGCAAAATGTTTCTCTAGGTCAGCATCAGTCATAGCTTCTAACTGATCTGCTGACATACCTATGACTTCCTCTATTGTCATATTACTATGCGTTCAATTTAATGATCTTCACTTCCTTAGATGACACAGAGAATGATATGTTTGTCAAATCTTCTAGCTCTGCCCTAAGATTAGTCATATCTTCTGGCGAGAGTAACAGATGTTGAATATGCAGTGGCTTACATACAGTATCATCATTAAGATACTCATCAATCTGTTTCTTCCATTTCATCCTATCATCTCTCGCAACAAAGTCTTCTCCACGTAATACCTCGGTAGCAAAGTCACGAAACCTAATACATACTGCTGTACCTCGAACTCTCTCTACCCTAATCTTCTTCCACAGATCACGATACTTCTCAGCATCAGGACCGTTATCCATAAGGAAATGGAATGACTGGTTAATCATTTGATACGTAGAGTTGAGACTAAGCCTCATAGTATCAAGACGAAACACTTTATCTTTCTGTGTTTCAATCATTGCATCTAACTCTTTCTTAAGTTGCATCGCATACTCAGACCTGTAGTACGTTGCATACGATTTTCTCCCCCAGCCTACAGGACGTTTGCGAACGAGTAGATCAACTACTTGCGATGCTATCTGCTTGTTCGCATAAGTAATAGTTATTGGTTGTGTAATATCATTGGACATTGTTGTTATTGTTTATGTTGTTTGTTGTACTAAATTGGTGGTGAGAATTGGATTTGCACCAATCTGATAGCGACTTGTTGTGCATTTACTGTGTCGTCATCTATCTCCAGACACTCTGGAAGCATCGAGCTAGTTCCTGCATCTCTCACCAGTCAAGTTTCCAATGATATATTTATCGTGCGCATTGTTTAACTTCACTTTAAAAACCCATAATGCACTAGCTAACATTACTATTCAATGTATGCTGAAGTCACCGTTTATTTTAGAGAGGTACGGAACCCTCTATCCTAACAAGCTCACATCTTAGTACAGACCCTATGACGAGTCATACATACCAAGACAGTCACCTATTAGATAACTTATCAGTCGTGACCTTTCCAACATCAGTACTGATAAGAAAGTTAATGGAGTTTAATACTCCAGAGCTACCACTGTAAGCAAGTTTCATGCCAATCAACATCTATCTATTAAAGTGTGTTAGATGTTATATTAAGTTATACTTTTCCTAACACAGAGAATCTCTTAACTGCTTGTTCAAGACTTCGAACATTAAGTCTCAGTGACAACTTGTCATTCATAATGTCATCAAGATACACATCAAGAAACTCAGCAGCCTTGGATTCTTTCTTTAATATAAAACCAAGCTCTTTAACTATTGGAATCACATCACACTTCCTAGATCTCAATGGCTTAATCTCTAATACAAACGTTGATATCCTAGCATATAAATCCATACGAAATAACTTCTGTTCAATCATCTCTTCTAGATTCCTATGAGTAGCACACACCACCCTACAGTTAATCTCAATCTCATCATTAGAACCTACAGGACGAATGTATCGTTTGCCATCCACAGGTTGCAAAGCATTGAGAACTTTAGCTTGAGTATCAATAGGAAGATCACCTATCTCATCAAGGAACAATACTCCATCTTTGGCAACTTCGAATAGTCCCTTCTTTGATTTCTTTGCATCAGTAAAGGCGCCAATGCTATGACCGAATAGCTCAGACTCTATTAGGTTTGATGGCATAGCTGCACAATTAACTCGATAGAACCCTCCCTGTCTATCACCAATTAACGACCGTGCAATCAACTCTTTACCTGTACCAGTTTCACCATGAATCAATACTTCGTCATCAATCTTCGACAACTTCAATGCGTCATCTTTCATCTGTAATGACTCAGCATCAACAGTGATAAACTTCTTAAGCCATAGCTCAGCACCAACTACTGAATCTTCTAATAGATACTTACCATCTTTACAGACAATCTTATACTGCAACTTATGGTTATCTATTAGTGACTGAGCTTCTTCTGTTAAATTATTCTCTAGTAGTAACCTCAGCCCTGCCTCATCAGGAGCCTTGGGTCCATTATTGTTCTTTGGTTGTGGTGGCATATATTATTTCCTTTTGTTAAACTGTCTCTCACAGAAAGCTTTATATAAGCTAACTGCTTTGTCTCCAGTATATGTTAATGTTGTGTTAGCTGTTACCTTAAACTTAACCTCTTGTGTCCATATATCTAACAGATGATTATGCATAGCATAGTCTAACATGGTCATGTTATTAGGACACATGAATGCACGCTCAATAGGATTGAATGCTTGGTTATATACAGTAGGAACATTAGGTTTGATATGACGAAAATCGCCATGTTGATTCCTCCATCCAAACCTAGCCCACTGTACTTTAGACAGGTCTATTACAATACGATTATCTTTCATGTTTCATATCTTAGTTCCTTTCACCTTTGCTAACGCGATCGCGCGTTGTTGCCATGTGGCGTGAGTAAACAGCCACTCGTAACCAGTTGGTTGTATTTTACAACATTCCCAAAGCTCGTTAATGTAACTTGCTTTTTCTATGACCAGGAGTGTCTCTTCCACCAGCCAACAGACATGAAGCCATTCGGTGTCTTGGACTTTTGGCCACTTAACATATTCGCCTTCATGAAAGTGAATGCGGTTAAATATGTTGTCATGCATTAGTATCTCCGGCAACATCTTTGCCAGAGCCAACTTCAATTGTTCATCAGTGTGTTCTTTCATTATTCATCCTTTCAATCAGTGCTTCATCTCTAGCTTCATCAGCCTTTGATTCCAGCCAATCTTCATATGCTTCTTGTTGTTCTTGTGTTCTTAATGGCCTGAAATGACTCTCATCAGTCATTCTATCATAAGCTCGTTGGGCACGAGCAAATGATTGTTGTGTTAGATCACTCATATGTCAATGCTACTACGAAACCCTACGAATATAGAATGACGTAGTTTGTCCTTTTGGTTATGCGGTTTATGTTTTACTATAATGGTTTTACCAAGATACTTATCTTGGTTCAACCAAATCTCTTTCCTCAACTTGTTAGTCATCCTTATACCAGTACCTACATTAATAATAGATTCTGGTCTAACATGCCATGTATTACCATTTACAAATGTGATACTACCATTCTCAATCTTTTTGATATCAGGACCCAATATATCACATTCAGATTTAGATACACATACAAATGCACCTAACGTATTCTTCCCATACATATTGGCGTTGTTAGTAGCACGCTTCATATACCCTATATCATTATACTGATTAGGATTACCATTCTCAAATTGTTCTTTGAATCCTACAACCTTCAACTCAGTTCGTATGAACCTTGCCAACTTGACAAGATACTGTTCATCTAATGTGGAGCGACCTTGCTTATATGGAGACATAGGCAATCTAAAACATATTCCCTCTGCTCCAAGAGTCTCCATATCAAGAAAGAATGTAAACAGTTCTTCTGGTGTGGTACATCTACACGGAGGAGTCCAATGATAATTGGGAGATGTGTCCATTGATTCATACCATTTAGTTATAGATTGAACCCGTTGTTGATACCGTTCTTCATTGAACACGTCTAATACATAGAACTTAATCAAATCAGAAATAGCATGAGCATGACTCATTACAATAGACTCAATCTCATTGTATGATAGAGCTGGATGCCAAAGTTCTCCATCAAATCCACCTGGCAACATCTTAAGTCTATCACAGATAGAACGGTTAGGAATCACTTTCAATGTGCGAGATAATACAGTTCCATTCATTCTCAATGCACGAATCCCATCAATCTTTTCTGATGCTAGAACAGGATATTGTAACTTAGACATAGCTGATAGAATGTTCTCATCAGTGTGTGGAATGTTAGATGGCATTAAGGATGCAGCTAGGATTGGCCTCTTAAACTTTAACATATTTTTGTAGTATTGTTCTCACTTTTTGTTCTATTAAAGACTTGTGTGGTTCATCAATCTTAACGTTATTGATATAAGAAAACTCTGGCTCTACTAACATTGTTTCAATCGGACGTTTAAAACTTGTCATATTATTCTTCCTCCTCTTCACCAAGGTTAACTCCAAACTCAGTAGCTGGTTCATCTGACTCACCCAACTTCTGATACTCCTCTACTCTAGCTTTAGCTATCTCTTTAGCCTTCGAGTGATTCAATATCAAATCTTGCCATGACTCATGTTGACGAACTACCTTCGACAAACACTTCAACCTATGCGTAACTACCCAAGCCTGTTCTTCTTCTACTGTACCACGATAATAAAGAAAATGTTGAATAGTATTCGACAAACTAGTTAATCGTGGCGCGCGACCACAACCTTGGACTAATTCAATAGGTGACCAGGTAGGTCCAACAGTAACTTTCCTCGGACGAGTAGGTATATTAGGTATGTCCTCAACCACTGCATACCCATTCTTTTGTCTGCGAACTTTCTCTTTCGTTTGTTCATCAGTATGATGCAATGACAACCCTACTCCACCAGCTTTGTATGTGTACATACAGTACAATGACTTCCCAGATTGAAACCTATCAATCTCTAGTTGACGTTGTTCTTTAGATTGATTACCTAGACGTAATGCAGGGTCAAGATCTTCCATAACCCTATCCTCAACATCATCTAACATCATGTCCTCCATAGTAATCCCTGCCATCTTGAACACATCTTCATTCGCTCTAACTTGAGCTTTTAACTTCTGCTTAGCAGTAAGCTGTGTCTGTCCACCACCCCACACTAAGCTAATCTTATCTCTAGGAACTCCATAGTCCTCTACTAAAATCTTAGTCACAGCTATGATTGTTTTCTTAAACTTAACTGCACAAACTGCGGCATATCCTTCCTGAACATCTCGATACATTCTCTTCGCAAAGATGTATCTCTTTGCATACTCAGCAGCAGCTAAGAATATACCCAACTCTATCATAGCTTGAAACCTAGGATTATCTGTAACAGCTTCTTCTAACTTAGCTTTCTTAATCAGATACCTTTCCCATGCATCATGATATTCTTTGTGTTGAGCATCATTCTCAAAGTCAATAATCTCTACACTATTAATAGCATTAAACTGCCACCTTACGCCTTTAACTCGTACTATATAGTCATCAAGGTCTTTAATTAATCTCTCTACTGCTGCCTCATTATATTCCTCTGGTGCAGATGGATGAGCAATAGCAGAAGCATACGTATTCCATGTAGCTTCTGACAACCTAGTACCAGGAGGAAATCCCCAGTTAGATATATCCTTCTTCGTAGCAATAGCAAAACACTTCGCTTCTGATACACGAGTAAATGGTGTAGCTGATATGTATATCTGACTAGTGTTCTCCAACTCAGAGAACTTCAATATGATCTTATGCTGAGTACTATCAGAGTTCTTCACAGCCTGACACTCATCAATAAATAACACAGCAGGGTTAATCACAGGTTTCCACTTCCATATGGTAACTTCTTCACCATCAACAATAGTCTTATTCTCTTCCAACCATATCTGTCCCGCTCTCGTACGAAGCTTCTCGATATTGATAACCTCAGTATCAGATATAGGATTGATAGAGAACTTATCTCTCAATACTCTTTTAGTCTGTTCTACTACAGAGTTACGAGTGATAGCTAGAGTATTCACATGACCCCACGTCTTAGACTCAGCAAACTTAATATCTTTCAAACGCCTATCTAATGCAGCTTGGATGAATGTCTTACCTGTACCAGTAGATGCAATTAACATCATGGCTGGATACTTCTTTACCACTATACCATCAAACAATTCCTTAGTAGATTTCTTCTGGAACCAAAATAGAAAGGCTTTCTCTAATGGCGAAGGTTGCAAACCGTAATCATTGGAGTTATTGAATCCTGATTCATCCACTGAATCGGTAATGACTTCACATTTGGTTTGTGTGACAGTGTCAGTTGGATTAGTCTTAGTTGTATCAGGTTCTCTATTCTTGACAATGGTTTCTGTGACTGTCTGTATAATCTGTTTGATTTCATATTTCTCCTTTAGTTGTTTCTCATAGTTATCTGACAACTGTTTACAGTAGTTCTTCAACTCACTGAATGATATAGGCAACAGACAATTACTCTGAGACTTAATCCAACTCTCATCATAACCTGTCATTCTATACACATCTTCCCATGTCTTCACTCCTTTGAGTGAGAACTGTGACAACAGCCTATTACATATGCCTTTTATAACTAACCGTTGTCTCTTCTCTTGAGCTTGTTGTTCTTTTGGTGTCATAACTCTTCAACTTTCTCTTTTAATTTGTTAATACCAAACATATCTTTAATCACTAGCATACCATTAGGATTCTTAATCAACGAATATGCTATCTGTTCTGCTGTTGATTGACCTACCTTTGCAGACTTCTGAATAGCTCTAGCTATATCAGCAACATTCGCAGACAGTAACCACCCTTCCACCCGTAACTTCTCTGAATACTCTTTCATTTTCCTACGACGTTCTGTATCATTATACCAAGCATTATACCACCATAACGTATGGCTTCCATCTTCTTCAAGAACTACCTTATAGACTAAGGAATTTTTAAGTTTATGATAGAGAATCGCGCTAACGCGTGGAGGAATAGTACGATGTTCATTACCAGAATGTTCATCGCCTAATATAATATATAGAAGTTCGTCAGTAGGAAGAGTAGTATTGTCTGGTTGTTCTTTGTTTGGTTGTTTCATTGAATAACAGTATATTGTTGTAACGTGTACTGTTCAGGAAGTGGGTCTGTACTAATGTATTTATTTGCTTTATACTTAGACTTAAATACATGATCGGGCGTTCGACACATTGATGATTTCACAACAAATATAACAAGTTTCTTTTTCTTTTTCATTCATTGTTCTTGGTTGATTGTTAACTAATTTCTGCTGATAGGTAGGGAGAATACAAATGATTTTCATTTGGTAATCTTATTACTCGATAAAACTCTAAATGAGTTATTAGAACAGTTGCTTAGTCTGCTTCGAGAATTACAGCCACACTAGCTTACACCTATCAACAGAAGTTAATTGACAGGACTTATTGGTGCCTGTCATACCATGATCTAATTATTCAGGACGAACTTCGTCAGTATTCGCCTCTTTTGATTTCTTGGCGCGGCGTTCATCGATTTCCAGTTTGTACTGATTCACAGTATCACCGAGTTTCTTGACATACGCTTTGATCTCTGCAATCTTATCCACATCACCATTACATGCCATGATAGCGGGGATGAGTTCGTTCGACGTATATCGTTGGAATGCAGCATTAGCTTCCTCATATAATTCCACTAACTCACTAATACGCAGAGAGGACGTAGTGAAGTTCTCGATGGATTTGATGAACCGTTCAGCAACGAACACTCCCGCCTTACTACCCTCAGGGAAGCCAGGTTCATTATCATGCTCCGGAATAGCATCAGCATGAGCATCCTGAGCCAAACGACGCCAGATAACATTAAGTGCCCGAACGATGTTATCTTTACCAGCCCATGCCAAGTCTTCGATAAAGAGTGGGTCGTCAATGATACCAGTGTTCTCAGTAGTCCTCACCTGTGGAGCTTGATACACCACACCATCCCAAGTTTTACGACTACCAGCCAATGGAGTAAGAGCTTTCTCGACTGTGTTACGAGTTACGAGGTATGGGACAACCTTACTCAAGTCAGGACGAGGAGCTTTCGGAGGATTCGGAATATTAGCAGGAACAGTTGCAGTTGTGTTTTCGGACATATGTATTACTTTCTTTTTTGTTTGTTATTTGTTTACTAACACTCACTTAACCAAACTTATGATAGAGTGAGCAATCTATATAGCAATTATCGTGCCAAGTGATTTGGATGATAATACTATAAGAAATTGAATGGTATAGTTATACTATTTTATATGGAGTTATATTACGAGACTAATACTCCACAAGGATGCCAAGATTTACCTCGGTCGAGAGAATAATCTAGAAACCTCAACATAAAGTCTGTTGACCAACAAATATTATATGTAGGCACTGATGGAATGATATTGTTGTCAACTGTTCCTACAATGACGTGTGACCCAAATCTACGCCCTATGATTTCAGTCTTTCCACATTCATTCCATCTAATCCATGCTCCAGTTGGAACTTCTCTAATAAGCCATGGACGATATCGATGTACTTCAATTAATTGAAGTACATCATTTGATTCTTCTGGTTTGACTTTAACACGATACCTATAATTGGCAAAGTTAAATAATGGTTCTTCAATGTCTAGCCAACGGTCATTACCATCAGAATAAATAGATTGATATTCAATTTTTTTACCATCTCGATGTGCTTCAAGTAATTGAAGCATATCATTTAATTGTTCTTTTGTTAACATAATATTATTCCTTTTTATGTGTTATTGTTAGACCAATTTACAAGAAGTAGTTTTACTGTTCTTTGCAAACCATTCTTTAGACACATCGTCCGGTGAGTCAAACGACACGAAATATCCTGCCGTTGTTTCTCCACGGATATAACCGTTGAATGTGTGAATACCATTGCGAATGATCGTAACGATGATGTTGTGTTTAGGCTTAACTGGTTTGTTGTTTGTGTTAATGTTCATATGTTATTGATGCTTTTCTACTAATTTATTCAAATGTTTAAGTTTCTTTAGAACCTTTTTCAGTTCTTTATCATCTTTGCATGTAATACATTTATTCAAAGCATATTCACAAAACGAATTATATGCATAAACAACTTTGTCATACTTGTCTTTAGCGTTCATAGTATGGGCCTTATAGTATTGGGCCAATCAACAAACAGCGGTTTGAGCGATTCATATATCTTTTCAAACCCTTCTGGTTTGCTATTGTTCATATTAAAGTTTATGATGTACATCAATTGGGGTGATGTAATTGTGATAGTTTTGTGTTCACCGATAAAGAGCTCATGGAATTCTACATCATAAACTTTTCCATCGGCTGAATCTGCAATAATCCGAAGATCCTCAAATGTGCAATCTACATGAAACATACTATTATTTCCTTTCTTGGTTAATGGTTACTTTTCAATATGGCAAACAATTCCAGGTATAGGACTGATGCCATAAATCTCATACAGTTGTTGAACCACATCTTGTCCATCATCAGTTAGAGATTTGCCAAATCCTCCACAATGTTCACATGAAAGATATTTACCATCTTTGTCTTTCTTTGGAATGTAATCTCTACCACTACACTCAGGACAATTTTCAATTAGATTTATTGTCATATACTATTGTTACTTGTTTTTGTTGTTTACCCCACTTAATCGCGATCGCGCGATTATTCACGAACATATCTACTCTGTTCGTAAATCTTTTATTCAACCTATCCTCTCCAACATACCATTTACCGTCTATTTCTACTTTACTATTAAGAGGGTAAATACGAGGAATAGCAACAGTATGATTAACTGTTGGATATTGTCCATTGGCACATGGATTACCGGTGCTAATGTATGCAGTAACATAGAGGGTGAGAATGTTAGTGATTGTCATAATTCTGTAATAATTGTGCCAACCTTATTCAATATGACATAAGTTAACTCTGTATTACCACGGCTTGAACGTGAGAATTAACAGAGACTATTATTGAATAAAGTTGGCGATTGGATGATTTTATGGTTAGTCAATACGAGTGCGAAAATGTAGAAGATACCCACCATTACGCTCGAAATAATGGACAACAATCGGCGAGATATTACTTACAGTTCCTAGATTCATAAGATCTGCCCTACTATCAAAAAAAGATGCAATCCACTTACCATTACTAGACCGCATAAAATATGTCCCATTTTCGTTAGCACGATATATGAGCCCACTATTCTTTTCATAGAAGTATTTCCATTTCATATTATTGTTGTTCTTTCATTTGTTTGTTGTTCTTGTTCTTGTTTGTTTACTAACACTACAAATTCTTAATCTAACAACTGATCTATCTCAATAGACCATTCATAATCTTTTGCATTACAATATGCAGAGTAATACCCCCTTGAGATAATGCAAGTGATCTGAAAGAGATCGTGGACTATCTTTCAACATAACTCGAAGTCTACAAGATTCTTTGACGATATAGTTTTCTAGTTCTTCTTTACTCATATTATCCTTTTATTTTGGTTGATTGTTATTCTTAATCGCGATCGCGCGGTAATCTCCTCTAACCAACTGACTGAATCTGGCTTATGTCTGGAAAGATGACACATGGAAAGTTGCCATGTCAGTTGGTTAGAGGAGACTATGCTAATAATAACATAGTCTTTGGTTGATTATACTATTTTACAAGAAATGCAGGAATAGTTGGAATACCATAGTGAGTCCACTGCTCTAAGTTAGAACCATATTCTCTTGAAGACCATGTTCCATCAGTAAACCAAATAGTACCACTTAAATCTTGAATATCAGATTCATTGTCATACTCAAAATCTAGTAAATCTAAGAATACATTATATTCTTCTTCAGTATAACCGAGTTTCAGTTTGGCAATTACCACCCTTTCAAGTTCATCATTTTCACGACAGACTACTGCGCACTTAATTGCGCCACATTCATCAACATATTGCATGAATTCTAACTTTGCGTTCATATTTATCCTTTCATTTGGTTGATTGTTTGTTTGTTAACTAAACTCTAATACACTGAATCCTATCCTATGTCTTACTAAACCAAGTTGGCCAACTTCAAGTAATATCTACTACTCTATGGTTTAGGTTTTCGGCTATATAAGCTAGTCAAGTTAAGCTTGTCAATATCATAATAGAAGCATGATGATATTTCTACCAAGTCCTTTCTTCTTACTCACTAGCTGGCATATTAACGCGACTTGCGCGGTGATTTGCTTTGTGTTTGTGTCCTACTATGTGAACAATAGGATAGGATTCAATGTACTATTAGAATTTGATTGCTAGAGTCTAAGATACCATCATCTTAGACTACTAGACATGATTAACTACTTTACGCGCTTCAACTCAATAAAGCTATTCACGACAATCATGGAATCAAAGAGGCTAACTGTAAGTCCCAAATTCTCGCAATGAAGACGCAAATCACCAATTGCAGTGATTTTGTTCATAATATTGTCGGACTCATCATAGATGAAGTTATATTTCACCATGAATTCAACAATCTGAGCAAGTGGAAACTGAACTTCGGAAACATAGACTGGACCTTCAATCTTAACATTGTCAGTTGCACAACAATGCTTGTCAGCGATAAGATTAAGAGCTTCATCATGTGTATAGATAATTTGCATATTATTTGATTGTTTCTGCTGGTTGTTAAACTCCAGCAATCAAATTCTAATAATGTTTGTTTGTAATTACAGGAAAGATGTTAAGAGCATCTTAATTTAGGTTCTACGTATTGATAAACCTACATGGTGTTCTCCAATACGTTTGCCAACTGTACCAGTTGGTCACTACCACATAGCATATTCTATGCCATGCGATATTTAGTCCATCCCGGTTTATTAAACACCGTTTCCAAGTGAACTTGTTCTATTGTTCCACCTCTGGCAATGATACCAGATATTCTTTTTGGTGCTTTAGCACGGTATCTAGTCGTGCCTTGCCACTTCTGTTGCCTAACAGATTGTCTGTGGGCAAAATATTCTTTGGATGTCATAGTATTGTTTATTTCATTTAGTTGTTAATTTTTTGGGGGGTTAAGTTTGCAAATACAACTTCGTAAACGCCAATATCTTCCACCTGGCATTTATGAGGTTGTATTATGTTCTATCAATCTCAATATAACAGTGAGTTATATTAAATTTTTATATATTATGTATATATATATATATTATATTATCTTATATATTAATATAACTTTATATAAAAGTTAAATAGGCGGTATTTCGTTATATTAAGTTGTATTATTGAGTGTTATACTTAGGATAATATAACTTTATATTAACCTTTGCATATTCTTAGCCTGTTTATCTGTTAATAGAAAAATTGGCAATGATTTTTGTATATGGAACCATTGCCAGTAAACCATGATTGTTATTCGACTTATTCACAATCTATCTATAAAGCTCTTAACTAATATAGATTGTCATAAATTATGTTTGCACAAGTAACATTATCCAAGTGCATCGTATTAGTGTCTTTTACGTTGTCCGTACATACAGACTCCCAAATATGCTTTCCAATGGATTTCCACCACAGGCATTGCAAGGTTGTTCATGTAGGTTACATTGTAAAGAAGGATGCATGTTCTTAGGACGCATGTTCTCGACTAGTTTTGGCAACTACTGTTCCCCTAGCATATCGGTATTAGATTATGTGATAGATATTTAGGGCTATTATTAGTAACTTTAATACCTAATCTCCACATTGTTTAACGCTCGCTAGTACACTCGCGATTGCGCGGTAAAGACAAAAAACCCGTAGTAGGGAGCCACTGGCTACTACCTACTACGGGTTACGCTTGACTATTAACTATTAACGGGTTCTGCTTGTTCAACCGGAGTCTGTTCAACCGGGGATTGCTTGACTTCTAACACATTAATCCACGCTCGCAACGGTATGGACAATTCCCATTGTGTCTTGCCATACAGGATGCCATGCTTCCCAGCTTCACCAGCCCACTGCGCACAATGGGCCAATTGCAGTGGGACCGTCATAAACGTTCCCTTGGTTTTGGTCTTGAGCGTGTCGGTCAGACTGCCGAGCTGTTCCTTACTCATTTTGCCAACTTTGGCGGTGACTTCCGTCTGGCCAGCTTTCACAGCCGCTCCAAAGTCACAGGCAAACATGTGGCAGATTTTTACAGCCTTGTCTTGCGCGACTTCGCACAGTGTCAAAAAACCGTACAACTCTGACATGGCAAGCCTGTATTTGCCATTGAACCCAGTTGTGGTGCTGTTGGTGGTATTGTTGTCGTTCGTTTCCATAACTCTATCCTTTGGTCTGTTGTTGTTGTTGACCACCTGACTATACACTAGTCAGGTTGCTGCCCCCTAATGACCATATTAGGGGGAAATTCTGTACCACCAACACTCCTATACCCGTTAATAGCTGTCTGGTCATTTGCTGCGAACCGGGATTAACCCGGCTTGCCATAATGCCCATTAAGCGTGTCTATTGTCTCGCTAGTGCGTATCGAGCACACTAGCGAGCATTAAACGTCCGAGTCATTCAAGCGAGTCTTTATTGGTTCCTCCGCGCTAGTAACTTTGTTTACCTGGTTGCTGGCTGCCCTTGCCGGATAATGTCCGGCAATTTTGTTTGCCTTCGCCTTGTCTCAACCAGGTGGCTATCTCACGGTTTATGCCGTAGGTCGTTCACTTGAACTATCGGTGCCGGTGTTCCGCAGTGTCCCGCGGTGCCAAAAGGCCGGCTATGTCAAAAAACTACTGTCAATACTTTACCACCACCCACCAAATACTGTCAACAATTTTCGCAAATTATTTTGCATGCGTAAGTCGTTGCTACTCAATACATTACACACACTCACAAAATTATTTCACAAATATCTGGTACCTGGTACCTGGTTCTCACCGGTCAATCACCGGTTCTTGGCCACCTGGTACCCGGTTCTTGGCCACCTGGTACCCGGTTCTTGGCCACCTGGTAGTCATATCTGGCCACCTGGTAGTCATATCTGGCCACCTGGTAGTCATATCTGGCCACCTGGTGACCTGTTTCCCGCCACCTGGTGACCTGTTTCCCGCCACCTGGTGACCTGTTTCCCGCCACCTGGTGACCTGTTTCCCGCCACCTGGTAGCCATATCTGGCCACCTGGTAGCCGGTTCTTGGCCCTGTCAATCACCGGTACCGGTCAATCACCGGTACCTGGTACCGGTCAATCTCACCGGTCTGTTTATGAGGTTGTATTATGTTTTATTAAGTTGTATTATGCAGCGTTATACTCAGGATGATACAACCTTGTATCAACCATTGCTAATGGTGAACGTGAGACATACTTACTAAGTGATATTTAGTAAGGAATACTTAGTAAAGAGTCTTACTTAGTAAAGGTTCTTACTTAATAAAGGTTCTTTAGTATATCCACAATGTTACTCATAACATATCATAACTCCTATATATGTTAAGTTTGCTTTACATACTAAACAATCTTACTCATTTAGGAGTTAGATTGTCTTACAGCATAACATTGTCTATCAGGAAACCAGAAAGCGAAAGTCGGCCTAAGACTATGACTTTCTCACAAAATTATAAAAATAAAATCACGTTATGCATATAACTCCATAAACACAGGGTATGTAGGGATAATATAACAGATGGTGGATAGGTAGAAATTAGTTGGCATGAGAATTGCTTATATGGGATATGAAGAATAATGTATGGAAAAGAATGAATATGAGACATTAGCAGCACAGAGAGATATGCTAGTAAAACAATTAAAGAAAGCGAGATTAGGTAGTTATAGAGTAAGATTAAATGAGCAACTAACAACCATAAGAGAAAGGATTAAGAATGCACACAGAGAACAATGGAACAGAGGTAGGAATAACCCAATTAGATAGTTTAGGGGGACCCCGCAGGGGAATAAACCAATGTTCATTTTATGATTCGATTATTGGAGATCAAACTATTAGGTTTATCCATATCAATCGAATTAACACATCTACTATTAAGGTAGAGGAAGTACCACAAGAAGGAGAGGTAGAAGTCCAATGATTCCAGTAAAAACGATAGTTGTTGATAATGTGAAGGGCGATTCTATGACTAAGGCATATTTGACCAAGTCGCCAGAACATACGCATACGAAAGAAGAACTAGAAGCATTGCATAATGCTATACATTTTACTCATGCATTTAAAAATGAAGAGTCGTTGGCTAAGATGGATGAAGAAGAACTCATGGAACGTCCTATGCCAGATATGAATAAACTGTTTGGACCGAATAAGATTAAATAGATACTCTATGACAGCTGAACTACAGACAATTCGTATTTGTTACGAAGATGAGAATATGTCACCACAAGAAATTGCGGATGATAGAGGTCTTGATTTGGCTGCTGTTAAAGCTGGATTGATGCAATGTTCGTCTAAGTATCGTAAAGATTGTGGTCAAGAAGAAGAGACAGAAGATAACCTTAACTTTACTAAAGACGAACAACAACGTATAATGGATGTTATACGAGATTTGGCACTTGGAGCTGATGATGAAAACCTTAGATTTAAGGCTGCAATCTACATTCGTGATGATTTCAAAGGGCGCAAAGATGTAGTCAAAGGTATGGCTGGTCAACAGTTTAATGTGTTGATGATTAACAAACAGATGCAGAAAGTTCGTGCTATTACTGAGAACATTAAACAGAAAGCGATTGTTAATGTCTAATTATACTCCAGAAGAACTATTAGAATTAGTGAACTCTGGGAAATATACTTTATCAGAGATTGAGAGTTTATCTCTTCCTCCTCAATCATCTGATGAAACACACCAATCACAGACTAAAGAAGTTGGTTGTTCTTCTTCACTAGTTAAAGATGAGAGTGGTTGCTCACCTGTGGTTGGTGATGATTTTAATAAGGGGTCACCCCCGGAGGGAGGGGGTGCAAACTCTGTGAATATTGGAGAGAACGACAAGGGTGAACTTAATGACAAGAATAGCTCCATCAATGATAAGCTTATCAAAGCCAAAGTTGCCAACTTTAGTGAGAATAGACCCATTATTGATTTCGATGGATTAGACATTAAAGACCCTGTAGAATTGTTAGTTATCCTTGATGAGAACATAATGAATGGTGCTACTAGTTTGCATGATTGGCAGATTAAGTTTATGATAGACTTTGCTAATCCTAAGCATACGAAAGAGTCACCATTTCAGGCTGTAGTGCAAGCATGTAATAGCTCAGGGAAGGATAAGTATATCATAGCGGCTTGTGCTGTATGGCTGTGTATGAGGTATAAAGAAGTAGAGTGTCCGATAACAAGTAGTTCAGGTAACCAATTAGACAACCAAACTGGTGCTCATATAGATAGGCTTTGTGCCAAAGCCAATGCAGTATTTGGTCCATTGTGGAAGATTAACTATAGATATTATGAGTTCAAGCACACTGGCGAACTTGGTCAACCAATGCCTTCCAAACTTAAGCTATTTGCAACTGACGAAGCAGGCAAAGCTGAGGGTTATCATCCTGTTGATGCAGGGAAGAAAATGGCTATCTTCACCTCTGAAACGAAATCAATCCCAGAGGAGATTACTAATGCGCTTGAAAGATGCACAGGGTTCACACACAGGGTGGATGCAAGTAGCCCAGGTGCGGCAGCAGGATACTTCTACAATACATGTTCTGCGGCATTACCAAGGGAGCAGATCGAAGACATTAAGAGCCTCAGTTCTGTCCAAACAATTCTCTACAAAGTAACAGCATATCAGTGCTCTCATATCTCAGAATCTGAGATTGAACGCATAGCGTCTAAATTGCCAGGTGGCAAGAAATCGATGGTATTTCAGTCATCGATTATGGCAGAGTTTGGTACTACATCAGAAATGGTTGTAATACCATCAACGTTTGTGTGGAGAGCAGTATCTGATTTGCCTAAGAGGAAAGAGCCATTTAGTATAATACACATACCAGAAGATCACAATGAGGCTGGGCTAGATATATCTGATGGTGGTGCAGAAGAAGTGTTAACTGTTAGGAATGGTAATAAGCTTATTGGTCTAGAGGCATATCAGTTTGATGACTCAGAAGACTCTAACAATTACCTAGAAGAATTGTTTAAGAAGTATCAATTGACCTCTAAAGAATGTCTGATTCGTGGTGACTATTGTGGTATGGGTGGTCCTCGTTTGCGTTCTTTGAAGCGCAGAGGATGGAAGAATATTAGGTTTGTAGATAGCCGTAATTCTGCCCATGAGCCAGATACTTATGGTAACTTGGGTACTGAGTTGTTCTTTAATATGAGAGAGCTATTACAGAATCAAGATATCATTCTGTTCTATGATAAGCTTCTTATAGACCAACTTTGTACGAGATACTATAAGATTCGTAACGGTAAGATACATCAGTTGTTGACAAAGTTGGAACAGCGAGCTAAAGGATTTCCATCTCCTGATAGGGCTGATAGTCTTAACCTGTGCTTTTGGAACTATAAAACTAAATTCATTAGAGATGTGGATGACAGTTTAGTAGAGGTTGATGAAGAGAAGGAGAAAGAGAAGTTAGAGGTAGTTCCAGATTTTGATTTGAATGTTTGGGCTAATAACCATAGGACTAAGTATAGTCCTGAGCATGTGTTACCAGACCAAGCAGAAGATTTGTATGAGGAAATTGCCTCGTATAATAAGAGTAGAAAACAAACACAACTAGTACATTGAATATATGAGTGAAACATACAATCCCCGTGAACGATCTTTTATTAAGATGCCAGAAGTTAAGTGCTGTCCTGCTTGTGGGCAGACCCTTCCTTCTGATGTTAAGCCTATGACTAACTACATGGCTAACTATATGCATCCTGTGACAGGTAATGTTATCTGTATGAATACACCTAAGGTTGAACAGCCTACTGTAGTAATTCAAGATCAGACATATTACCTAGCTAAGAAGAATGATTATGGTAAGTTTTACATAGTTAATCCTCCATCATCAGATGCAAATGTGCCAACTTCTCCTACAGTAGTTACACCTGTTGTTCTTCCTGATCGAACTGTTAGTAAACTCCAAGCTGCTCAAGCAGCACAACAAACAAATAAGTAAGTAAGTAATAAACATATGATGCCTAAAATCCAGACTCCTGATATCAAACCTCAAGAAGTTAATTCTGAGGAATACAAGAACATTGTTAAGCAGAATGCTTGGCATGACAAAGTTGCAGTTGTTAATTCTAATGTTCAGGGTGATGCAAAGAAAGCTCCAGTTAAACCTGAGACTAAGTAACTATGAAACAATCTCCTCCTGAACAAGAACCTTCTGATACAGAAGGGAATAATCCAAAGGGTGTTTTGGTGCCAGAAGATTTCCAGCAAGCTACATCACAGCTTATGGGCCAAGCCAAGACGAAGCACCATATTAACCATGTGCAATCGCAGATCGATGAGAAGCGTACTGCCATGAGGAAAGCTGAGGATAAGCAGAACAAAGCACATATTCCTGAGTCTTTCTCAATGGATGAAAGTCTTGCTCGATAATACACATTAACAATTCCTAGGAGCCAATTTTATGGATGGTAGCTATAATAAAGATACACAATATATCGGAACTAACGATTACAAGAAGTTAGTCTCAAAGATTAACAATCTCTCCGATGTTGCTTTTGATCTAACAGCCAAATCATTGGCTTCTAGGAAACTTCGTTATGCAGAGATTGATATTGAAGTAGAACGTAAAGCTGGTAGGATTGCACCAGATGAGATATTCGTTCCTACTCATATCATTGATACTAATATACGTCGTGAACAGTCGTCGTATATCCAGTATATCACTCAGTCACCAAGGGCTGTGATACTGAAAGATAGAGTTGAGCCTGCATTTGATTTGTCGCTGTTAGAGGTAGACCTTACTGAGAAGTTGCGATTTGATGGTTGGCAGTTGTCGTCATATGCGAACATTGATGGTTTCCAAGCTAATGGTTATGGTATAATGGAAACTGTTCAAGATCAGAATAACCCTGGTCAGTTAGGTAGAGAATATGTCCAGTATGGCGACTTTGCATTTATTGCTGATACTAGAGATTTGCAAAAGTGTGAGATGATAGGTAGGGCTTATTACTTCACAAAGACGAAACTCAAATCTCTAATGGAGGCAGAAGGTGATGAAGAGAAGTGGGATGCAGAACAATGTGAGAAGCTGTTGAAAGCTGAGCCTAATGACGAACAATCTCAAGTCTATTCTGGTACAACTACTATTAATCGTTCGTTGTATAAGGTTTTTAAGATTATGTATAGGGTTGATGGTATTGTTATGGTAGGATGGGCAGTACCTAAGACTTGTGATGACTGGATTCGTAAACCTCGTAAGTTGTTTCTGGGACGTAGGAAACTCAATGATAAGGTGAATGGAATTGCTCAACAGTTGTCATCTGTGCCGCCAATGCAAAGAGAGATGGCTATTTCCCAAGTTCGCCAAGTTAATCCTGATATTACTGATAAACATGTAGAACAGGTGAAAGCTGGTATTCCTGCATCTGATATGGAGTATGAAACTCAATATCCATACTTTCTATATCCATATCTTGTGACAGAGAATGATACCATCTCTAATCTCAAGGGTCGAGTATTTCTTGACCAAGACACTCAGAATGCTGCATCGTCACTAATGAGTAGCACACTTACTCAAGCTCGTCGTGCTGCTGGATTGTATTTCTCTAAGGATACATCTGACCCTAATGATGACTTCTTGATGCAAAAGAATATACATTTCAAGACTGGTGCTATTATCAATGGCAAACTTAAGGAGATGAAGTTAGACGCTCCTGATGCACAAATGTTCACAGCTATTAACCTATTGGTTTCTGCAAATCAACAGGAGACCAGCCAAGTCAATTTTGCAGAGAATAATCGTCAACAAGATTCTCGTAAGACTGCTACTGCTATTAAAGCTGCTACTCAACAGGCTCAACAGTTGTCGTCTACTCAAGTGACATTATTCTCAGTAGCTTTGAAACAACAATATACATACGAGTGTGATATTATTAAGTCTCGTGTATTGGCTGGATTGATTAAAGTGTCACCTGTGTTACAACAGCTTTATGCTAGGACATGGACTGTTAAGCCTTCTGGTGATGTAGATGTTATTGAGAAGCAACAGTTGATTCAGACTATGCAACAAGCTTGGCCTATTATGGCTAACACTCCTGCTGCTCAAGCATTTTTGTCTGATCTATTAGAGAAGATGTTTCCTGATTCTGCACAGAAGTATCTTGCTACATTCCAACAGGCTGAACAACAGAAACAATCTCAACAAGGTCAACAGATGCAACAAGCGATAGGTATTGCTAAGCAGTTGGGAATGGAAATTACTGATCTTGCGAAACACCCAGAATTTTTCTCAGAGACTGGGAGAGTTCATATCTTTCCTAAGATTCAACAAGCAGCACAACAGGTAGAGCAGATAACACAACAGCAACAACAGAAAGGTAGTGGTCAATGAACATTACTCCAGAAAATGTAGTAGAAGAACAGCATCGTCAATGGTTACAACATCCGACAACTATTCAGATGTTAAAGAACTTAGATGAACACAAGAAAACCTTCATCAATATGTCTGCCAAGTTGGCAGGTGACTTGAGTGTTTCAGATTCTCAATTTAGACTTAATGCTTATGGTATATCTACTATTGATGCCATTAAACATTGGGTTATTGATACGAATCAGTTTCTTAAGATTTCAAAACAGTTACACAACAAATAGAAAGATAACATAACATGTCACTAGATAACACAACTATCACTCCTTCACCTGTTGGTAAAGGAATCACACCAGAAATGCCTTTGGAAGCTCCTCCAGAGGTCAAAGCAATGGAGTTCTCATTTGACCCAGATCTTATGGGCAAAGGTGGAGAGACTACCATTACCGATGGTAAAGGTCACACTATCACAGAGGTTAAGTCTGAGATTAAGGAAGAACAATCTAAAAGTGTTGAAGCACCTAAAGAAACTGTTAAACAGGCCAAAGAGGATACTACTACTGGTAAGACAGAGACTAAGAAGTCTGTATTGAATCCACCACCTAAGGAGGCTGTAGTTTCTCCTAAGAAGGATGAGACCATTGTTAATCCTGCTAAGGTTGAAACACCTGGCGCACCTAAGCCTATTGCGCCACCTTTACCTAAAGATCATAAGGATAACGACACATTCGATTACACTCCTTACTCTCCAGAACAGGTAAATCATCTCAAGAATATGTCTCGTACCGCTAGAGAGGCATATGGAAAGTTGGTGAATGAGAATAAAGAACTAGCTAAACTCAAGAATGCATCCTATCTACAACATGAACAAGGGTATATATTGCATCCTGAGTACCAACAAATTCGTCAAAAAGATAGGAATGTTAGGGTAGAAGGGAAAGCTTGGGAACAGGCATTGTTAGATATCAAAGCTGGTAAACCATTCCGTGAGATTATCGGACTTGATGCACAAGGTAATCCCACATTTGCTAATGAACGTGTTGCTACTGATGCTGATGAGATTCGCATTCAGAATAACTTACAACTATGTATCCAAGCTGCCCAACAAACTGGAGCACAAGTTCAACAGTTTCCTGAGAGGTTTCGTAGTCAGATTAACCAAGACTTGCAGACTATTAACAATGAACGAGCCAGTAGATTTGCATGGGTTAGTAATCCTGATATACTTAATCATACTGTAGAAGTAGAAGGTAGAGGTCAAGTGAAAGTTGCAGATATTAGGAATGAGATCAAAGGTCTTATGCCAACTTATCTTCGTACTAATCCTCTTGCTGATTGGGTGTCAGACTTGGTAGTTGCTCTACAGATTCGTAATGCAGAATTGCGAGAAGCTACTAGTGGTAAGGTTCTTGCTGAGATTAAGAACGATGAAGTCCGCAGAGGAGAACCTTCATCTGGAGCCTCACCAAAGTTGCCAACTGAGTCTGAGAAGAAAGGTATTCCTTCTACATTCTCATTGGAAGGATTTCCTAGGTATTAGGCCTATTGATACATTCAAATCATGCCAAGTAATACATACAACTTACTTGGCATGATTCTTGCTATTAGACTGTCAGCGTAGTATAGCCTCTAATAAGTCAAAGGGCATTGACATTCGGCCTCAAATGTTGTTGAAGGGCATCAACTCGGTTGTAAGTTACGATTAACTTATTATTGAGTTCATTATGTCGGTTAACAATTTAACATTTAAGGTTTCAAATGCCAAGTTATTATAGCCAGCCCGGTCAGTTTTCTAATGCAATTATCGAACCAGTTAATCGGTTCGCTCAACTTCCATTCTATCTCGTTCATAATGAGGTTCAGCAATATGCTGTATGGAATGAGTTCGATCAGATTTATGGTTCTATTCCGTGGCAAGAGAACATGGGTTCTGTCATGGAAGCTGTGACTCCACAGCGTTCTCCTGTTGGTCGTTCGTTCTTCTTCCCGAAAGCTATCACTACTGCATCAGATAAAGACATCTATCAGATCTCTGAATCGAATGCTAGTACTGTGCTGTACAAACACAAATATGGTTCGTTTGTGTTTAACTTCCTTCCGTCCTTCCAGGTGTTCTGGGATAAGTATATCAAGTTTAACTCTGATGATATTGTTAAACAGATCTCTCTCTCGAACAATCAGTTCATTGAGACTCAGATGTGGCAGAATGCTACGTATGTGTATCTCTGTGGTACTGGACTTGTTTCTGGTGTGCCCACTGGAACAATGAGTAGTTCTTACAACAATGCTGGTTCTAAGACTGCTGCTTGGCTTGTTGCTATCACTCAAGGTACTGGTGGTAATACTGGTGTTATTCAGAATCTTAGGTTGCGTGATGTGTATCGTGCCATCATGAATCTCCAAGATGATCTTGGCGCTCCTTCGTTCTCTGGTGTGATGAACATGCCTAAAGATAATGAAGGCATCAAAGGTAAGTTTGCGTTGTTTTGTGGTTCGGAAGATTGGTTTAACTTTACTTTTGACCCTGACATTCTGAACAAGTTGTCTGGTTTGGCTCCTTGTGATTTGAACCTTGTGTTCAATGATTTCAAAGGTGTATTGTTCGGTACCATCACTTGTAAGATCAAGAAGTATCCTGTTCGCTTCAATACTGTTAATGTTACTGATGCTGCCGGTAACGTTCTGTGGGCTGCTGGTACTCCGATTGACCCTGAAATCTTTGACCCGATTGACCAGAAGTGGAAACCCAATCCGTACTATACGTCATTGGTTTCTGCTCCTTACTCTATCGCTTGGTTGCTTGGTGATAACTACTGCAAAACTCTCAAGGTTGGTCCTCCTCCGAAAGAGTTTGCTACGAAGAATATGTCTGGTGAGAAGTTTTATTCTCTCCGTTGGAATGGTGAAGTTCGCCTCACTGACCAGATTCTTATCACGAATGCTGATGGTTCGATTGAACTCAATGACTACGGTGAGAACTTGCAACTCAAGGCTCAGCTTACTCATGGCTTGATTATGACTGAACCTCGTTTTGCATTCCCTATTATCATTGCTCGTTCTCGTCCTTCTGTGACTGCGTAATAGACGAATGTGATTAACAAACTGAAACAATTATTCAAAATAAATAATATGCGTAAATTCATTCTTACTTCTCTTGTTGGAGTTTGCCTTAGCATTAGTGCTTTTGCTAGCTCTTATTCTGTCACCATTGCTTCGGGTACTATGACTAATCTTATGTCATTTGGTCCGAACAATGGTTCTATTCTTGCTAAACAGTTCATCGTGACTGCAACAACTGGTACCAACTTCACGGCAGCTATTGTTGATTGTCCGACGAACAATCTTTCGTATACGACGCTTGGTTACACTAACGTCATTCGGTATGCTACTAATGGTATTCTTACTTGGACTAACTTCTATGGAGTTGTTCAGTCGAATAACTATGTTGGTGGTACACTGTTGACGAATTGGTGGTTGGTTGACATAACCAATAATGCTGTTGGTCAAGCTACTAACTCGTATCCTGTTCGTCTGTATGTTGCTGCTCCTGCTAGTGGGTCGGCTACTTATGGACCTGTTAGTGGTCAGGTAAATGGTTACTACTTCAACGATGGTATTTGGGTGACTAATACTGGTGTTAGTCCTGGTACAGTGACTGTTGTATATTGATGGTTGTGTTACTGGTTGGTGGAGTGCAATATCTCCACCAACCTTTATGATTATACTAATAACTTACAAATAATTTATGCCACTTCGAGTTTCTAATTCTGTTGAGCGCAATGTTTCATGTGCTGGCTCCGTTCCAATTACTATTCCTGCTGGTAAAGCAGTTGATGTGTTAGTTGATGTGAGTGGCGTTATTCAGGAGTATGCTGGTAGGTATGTACAGAATGTTGGTTCTGGTATTGCATACTATGCATTTGGCTCTGATGCTTCTCCTGCTGGATTTAATGGTGTCTTGTTTCAAGCTTCTGCTGTAGACTCTAATGGTTTTGGTTCTGGTCAACAATTGGATTGTTCTAACCATGGTGCTAAGGTATCAGTCTATTCTGTAGCTGGAACCACTATTGCTGTTACTATTTTGCGTCGTAATGATTTGGCCCAAGGTAATGGTGGTGCTATTAGTAATGGTTCTATCATATGAAAAAGTTATCATTCATTTTGAGTGTTGTTAGTATTGCTACTATTTGCCAAGGTGCCGGTGGATTGGTGAATGGTACATTGTCTGGTGGAGGTTCTGGTAATCAACTCCCGGCGGGGGTGGTGACGAATACTCCATATCCAATTCCGTTTGTTTTGTACACGAATGGCTATCCGCTGTCGATTTATCTGTCCAATGGACCAACCGCAGACACATACGTAAATGGAGCCTACAATTTGAAGTTTACTACCGATAGCAACAACGTGGTTTACACCAACATCGGAAATAGTGTTGATTGCTTGGTTTATACTAACGACTATAACCAAGGGCCTGGCTTCATAGTAATTTCCAACGCAACTTATGATGTGTACGACAATCAGGGTGATATGTTTCAATTAAACGGAGGGATTTGGGTATATGGGTATGGTTCGCCACTTAACGGAACTTCTATTCCAGCTATGACTGGTGGCACCAACTACAACGGAACCAACTTTCCGAAGTTGGTGGTTGCGGATTATTTTCAAGGTTCTGGCAACCTTTTGACCGGCTATCCCGCAGCAAGTTATGGTGCGTTTACAAACAATGTGGTAGTGACTTGCTCGGCGAGGGGGATAGCAAACGGTTTGTCCGTGTTAACCAATGACGGAGCCATGTTTGGGCCTGACACCACGGGTACAACAACGTGCGGTTTAAGAGAGGCGTTTGCTAAAAACATGTGCGGCTTAGTCGTGCTAAGCTCGGGTGTGTTTGACCTCAACGGTTCAGTGGTTAATGCATATAGATGTCACGTAATTGGAGCGGGACAATTCAACACCAATTCCAGCAATTTGGGAACGGTTATAAGATGCCACGTTAATATCCAAGGATCATCTTGCCATTTCGAGCATTGCACTTTCGCGGGTGATAATAATGGGATTACCTATTTGACTGTCGGGGAAGGAAATCCATTAAGTTACGGTGAGGGCATTGTGGAATACTGCTACTTCGCCCCCTGGGGTTTTTTGACCAACGTCTTATCGCTGGGAATTGGAGCAAGCATCAATCCAATCAACGATACAGGATTGCAGTTGGGCTACTCTTACGGCTCCGATTTTGCCATTGGCAATAATTTTGATTACCTCGCTTTGGGCATAATGATTACTGGAGATCACGGGATGGTGATTGGTAATCAATTCCTGGATAATCTGTCTGCGACAAATGCTTATAGCACAACCAATCTATTGAGCCAGTGTCCTAGCATAGCCATCAGTTATCAAAACGGCGAACGCCAAGATTACACATTTCAGCACAATGTTTTCGTGAATCAACATGCTGGATACGCAGTAATTAACAATGGCAATGCCGGACTCTACAATGGATTGTATGTCCAAAAATGGACCAGCTATGACGATAATTTCGAGGGGGTGGGCATTCCGTGTTTGCTAGCCACAAACGCTAATGTCCGTTGGGTGTTTGAATCGCCCAATCAATTCTTAGCCACAGCAAGCACCAATTCGTATTTCAGTCCACCGGGTTCTTGGAATGGTAGGATAGTCACTAATTTGATGACCATCGTTAACCCGGAAGAATCGGGAGATCCGAAAGTGTTTGGAAATTGGCTAGTAACCGGGACAAACTCAGCGGGTTATTTTAGCGGCAACGGCTCCGGCCTGACCAACCTACCGCCGATGCTGACGACGGTAACAATCCCGCTGGGGAATGCCTTTACCGCCGGTAGAATCTATCTGAATGCTTTAGGCACCAGTTCAACGTCATTCTACAAGTCCTGCGAACTGGCTGACCCGCAGCAAACGGTTATTACAAATCTGGCGCTGGTGGAACAGTGTTTTGCGGGTGTGAATGTCGGAGTCAATACTAACTTTTACGCTACCGTTGCCACTAACGGAATTGAAAATTGGGGTGCGTATCAGGCGGCAGCACAAGGTTATTCAGCCAGCACCGTGACCACGAATGCGGCGGGGTCTTTTACCATTCCGGCGAACGTGAGCGGCACAAATCTGGTTTCTCTGGTGCTGTCAAATAACTATACGACCAGTGGGGGTGGCAGTTCGATATTTGCCACGCTGCGATACCAGTATTACCATCAATAATTTATGAGCCAACAAAAAACCGCGAGCGAGGTTCACGAGAAGGTCGTGGCCCTAGAAGAACAAACAAAGGAGTTCCGCAACAACACGCGGGAAGACCTTAACCGCATCGTTGAACAGCTAAACCAAATTAGCCGACAACTCGCGGTAATTGAAGCCAAGCCGAAGTGTCCCGACCCTACCGCGTGCAAGCGAATGGAGACTACGCTGGCCGACCAAAACCGTCGGTTGGTGGTGATTGAACTGGCCCGTCAGCGGACTCTTGGCGAGATTGCGGGCATTGGACTCGCCTGTACCGTAGTCGGTGCGGCGATAACTTGGCTAATTGACTGGAGCAAAAAGTAGCATGAAACACATTCCCTTACACTGGATTTACTCACCGTTGATTCTGGTTGCGGTGATAATTGGAATTGCCATTGCAGGCGTATGCGCTTTGCTGGTGGATGAAAGAACAATATGAATAATGCATTAACAGTAATCTGGTCTAATCCTCACTTACGTTACGGTGGATTACTCATTGTAACTCTTGAGATTGGTAAAATCTGGTTTCCTTCCTATAAGGAGCAATTAGATGGTACATGTAAGTTGGTACAGTATTATTTAATTGCAATCGCAGCAACAACAACTCCACCAACAGAAACAAAGAAATAAATAAGTATGAAAATACAAGCCATCAAAGTAAATCAAAACGCCAACAATATGAAAAAACTACTAATAAGTATCCCATTCATCGCACTTTGTGCTGGTTGTTTGTCAACTAAAACAACTGAAACTGCTACACCTACAAAAGGGTCAGATGGTATTTTATATACCAACTGGTCAAAGGTAACCACAGCTAAGAATCAGGACCCTTTGAAAGATAAGGCTCTTCGTATTACAGAGAAATCTGTTGGTATTAAGTTCCAAGTCTTTCCGGGACCCGCTGGTACAAGCAGTTCACTGTCTCCTCTTAATCTATTGTTTGGTATGGAGAAAATGACTTATGTGTCATTTCCAGTTTATGCCGGTGTTTCTACTGGATATACTCCTCCAATGTCATATGCTGCTAGTGGGTTTGGTTCGTTATGGAATGATTCTGATGTTGAAAATCTTGCAACAGCATCTGGTTTAATACCTGGTACTAATGCTTATTATGCAACACCTGAGAATCCAGTGAACATTCTACAACCGACTACTGGTACCGTTGTAACACCAACTACTACCGTTAGTTCTGGTACGAATACAGTTACAACTACCACTACTAAGTAACAATGAACCTTCCCCAAGAACTTCTTCCGGGTGACGTTTTACTCTGCCAGGGGTTTGACATCGTTCGTAAAATTATCAACTCTGATGTTGGTCATGTGAAGTTGTTTTTGGGAAATGGTGTAGTTATTACTTCAAAGCCTAACCACGGTGTTGACTATTATCCTCTGGGCGATTTGACTGACGTTGTTCATGTTCTTCGTACAGAGGGTATTTTTGACCATAAATCACTGGTTGAGGGAATGACACCATTTATTGGTAAACCTTATGGTTGGTCAGATGATTTCATGGATATTAACATTCATCTAGGTAATGCTTTCGGTTCAATGAATTGTTCACACACATGTGTGCTTGCACTTCGTTATGCAAACATTGATGTTGTTGCAAGTTATTTTGATTTGCGTGAATTTACACCTAGAGACTTTCTTTTGTTAAAAGGATTTCAAAAACTTCTTTAATACTATACACTTATGTATCCATTAGTTCCACCTCCTGCTGGTGATATTGGTGCGTTAACTTGGCCTAGACGTTTGCAACGTTGGCTTGATAACAATCCTGTCACTCGATTAACCAGAGCATCAACCTATATCCAGTTGCCAACTTTCAATCAAGGAGTGAGTACATGGAATGGATACTCTGATATAGTAGCATCATTCAATTTCGAAGGAGTGAATAATATCAGTCTTAAGGATATTGTTCCTCCATCGAATCCTAACTACGTCTGTTGTATATGTTACAGAGTTGGGTCTAATGTTACGAGGTATCTGTTGTGGGATGCAGTTGGGTCATTGTTACCTGGTACATTCACACCTTATACTAATCAGGCAATACTTAAGAACTTTCGATTAGAGATTTGGAATACTAGCCAAGGTGCAGTATCAGAGGTTAATGGCTTGACGATGTATACGTCTAAGTTGGCAGGGATGGATTACAGGTACTTACAAGATGGGGCATTGGTGATAGCTGATGGGGAGAGTACTAACTTTTTCGTCAATGGTTCGATTCAATTGCCATATGAATTGAATATATATAATGCAGGCTCAGCTAATGTTAATGGAGTCTACTATTACACATCCACTATTGATAATCATCCAGCTTATTCTGGAGGAAGTAATGTGATAATTTCCCATGATGAACATGTAATTTACCATGGTGAAGATCTTGGTCCCGGATGGACTGTTGTAGATACAGAAACAGGAGAAGACTATCTCAGTTATGATCAAGTTATAAGTCCTGATTTAATTATCTCATGGCTTCTTGGTCCAACAGGAATATTGCCAGCTCCAATTATAAATGTTTTAAGCCAATACACAGCTTATACTCTCCCTCTAACCTTTCCAGTCGGTTCGCACTCTGAAACAAATTAACAATAAGGAACATAATGTCTATGAACACAAATGACTTAGCTTTAGGCTTTGACCCCACAAATCAACCTGCTATTACTGGTGCTCAGCTAGCATCATTAATCACAACTGCAACTCCTTCTTCTGATAGGGGGATGTGTTTGTTTACGTCTGATATTGCAGGTGTACCAGTAGTTCCAGATGCGTCTACTACTGTAGAATGGAAGAGGTTTATTTGGATTCGATA
>Ga0316226_1000542_pt1 | contig 49491 bp, 38 predicted proteins | sample TBH18017metaG_FD_206009 | JGI IMG/M metagenome (GOLD analysis project Ga0316226, IMG submission 206009) | Freshwater microbial communities from Trout Bog Lake, Wisconsin, USA - TBH18017 | ecosystem: Environmental > Aquatic > Freshwater > Lake > Hypolimnion/Profundal zone | place: USA: Wisconsin...
CAAGTTGCTGGCGTTCCAAGCCTATTACGAGACCATTGCCACGCCGTTTGAGTGGAAGTTTACCCGATCAGACCTGAGCAACCTGCTGGCCAAGCTGGGTAAATATCAGCCCCGACCGCTTAAGGCTGCCGCATAAGACCCTCGATAATACGTCACCGGACTTATGAGCAGGAACACTAGGAGTCGGTTGTCTTTTTAGGCTTGCTTTTAGCGGACTCAGCAGTAAACTTTATACGTATATTTTCATTGGCATCGGTCTCGGCGGCAAGACCGATCGCTGACAGGTCGCGGACGGTTGCCCGTCCACTGGATAGAGAGAAGCAGGGATTATGAAAACATTGATGTCCAAGGGCATTCTCCTTCCCGGGCTGGTTGCGATTTTTATGGTTTTGGCCTGCCCTGTTACGGCCCCGGCTGATGCCATCTTCCAGGACCAAATCATCCACACCTTCCAGCAGGAAGGCAGTAATCCGGCTAACGGTTGCACGCCAGACAACGCGGTGACGGTGGTGGGAAACCAGCTCTTCGGCATGGCGGGGGGCGGCACCAACGGCCTCGGCGTGATATATTCCTGTAATTTTGATGGCAGCAACTACCAGCAACCGTACAGTTTTGCCGGCGCCCCCGACGGCAAAGGCGCCGGCGCCGGCGCCTTCCTCCTATCCGGCACAACCCTTTATGGAGTGACCTCCTCCGGCGGCGTGACCTCCTCCGGCGCCTCGGACGGCACGGGGACGGTCTTTAAGATCAACAGCAATGGCACTGGCTATACCCAGCTCGCGACATTCGCGACCGGGACAAACCCCCTCTACTACCAGCAAGGCTATGCGCCAACTGGATCCTTGGTTCTGGTCGGCTCCACGCTTTACGGCATGACCAACAATGCCTACAACGCCGGCCCACCCAGTTCGCCTGTTGGCAATATCTTTTCCATTCCCGTCACCGGCGGCACCCCAACCAGTGTGCATACCTTCTACACTGCCGCCGACCATGATTCGGTGTCTCCCTGGGGGTCAATGACGGCCTCGGGAGCGATGCTCTACGGTATGGTCTCGAACGGCGGCAACGGCGGAGCGGGTACGATCTTTTCGTACAATACCAACACCAGCAGCTACACCACGCTGCATGACTTCACCACCACTGATGGCTACGAGCCAGAGGGTTCCTTGACGCTGGTCGGCTCAACGCTTTACGGCCTGACCTGCAACGGCGGCGCCAATGGCCTCGGCACCATCTTCGAGATGGGCACCGATGGCAGTAATTACCAAGTGTTGCACAGCTTCGGCGGCATGTCCATGATGGATGGCGACAACAAGTGGAGAAACGGCACGATAGACTTCTGTTCTTTGACGCAAGTCGGCACGAAGCTCTACGGTACCACCGAATTTGGCGGAATGTGGGATGACGGCACGGCCTTCGAGATGAACCTGGATGGCAGCGGCTACCAGACGATCTGGAACTTCGGCGGCGGTTATATGGCTCTTCCGGACGGCACAAACCCCGATGGTTCCCTGACGTATGTCCCATCGCTCAACGCTCTGGCGGGCACGACTCTCCATGATGGTCTATTCAGCGACTACGACAATGCCGACGGCACCGTCTACCTTATCGCACTCCCTGAGCCGTCATCGCTTGGCCTGCTGGCCTTTGGCGCCCTGGCACTCCTGCGGCCGCGGCGCAAAACCGCCTGACGCGAATAGCCGTGGATGCCACGTAATGGCCCTAAGATAAATTGCTTATTGAATCTAGGTATGGTGTGCGCAATTTGGTTTGCGGTAATGGGATTCCCTTTCGCGGAGGGGCACAGAGGCGGGCGGCGGTGGCAAGGCGGGGAGTAGGTGGAAGGTGGGAGAGGATGCTGAGAGCTAACGCCGAAGACGGAAGAAGATTTCACCACCAAGAGAAGAGGTTTTCGCGCCAGGCGCAGGGACGCCAAGGAAGAGGAATTAGCCGCAGATGAACGCGGATTGACACGGATGAGAGAAGGCGTAAATTCATGACGCGCGAGGTTCGTGAATTATTGTCTAAGGCGCGCCATAGCGCGGGAGGGAGGCGAAATGACCCGGTGGGCGACTTAAACTATGATTCAATAGGAGTAAGAAAATGCAGAAACGCAAACTTGGGAAAAGTGGATTGGAAGTGTCGGCCCTGGGCCTTGGCTGCATGGGCATGAGCTTTTCGTACGGGCCGCCCAAGGACAAACAGGAGATGACCGCGCTGCTGCACGCCGCCGTGGATCGGGGCATTACGTTTTTCGACACTGCCGAGGTTTACGGCCCATTCATTAACGAGGAACTCGTGGGGGAAGCCCTTGCCCCCTTGCGTAAACAAGTGGTGATCGCCACTAAGTTCGGATTCGATCTGAACGGTAGCGACAGGCGGCCAGGTATGGCTGGCCTGAACAGCCGGCCGGAGCACATCAAGCAAGCCGTGGAGGGTTCGCTCAAACGGCTGAAAGTCCAGACCATTGACCTGCTCTACCAGCACCGGGTTGACCTGAACGTGCCCATCGAAGAGGTGGCCGGGGCCGTAAAAGAGCTGATTCAGGAGGGTAAGGTCAAACACTGGGGTCTTTCCGAAGCCGGGGTGCAGACAATCCGTCGCGCCCATGGCGTCCAGCCGCTGGCGGCTCTCCAGAGCGAATACTCGCTGTGGACCAGAACGCCGGAGAAGGAAGTGATACCCACCCTGGAAGAACTGGGAATCGGCTTCGTGGCGTATAGCCCTCTGGGAAAGGGCTTCCTCACCGGGGCGATGAACGAAAACACCAAGCTCGACAGTACCGACTTCCGTAGCACGCTGCCGCGCTTTACGCCGGAGGCGCTGCGAGCGAATCAGGCCTTGGTGGATATGCTTGGGAGGATGGGCCGGGGCAAGGGGGCTACGCCTGCCCAGATGGCGCTGGCCTGGCTGCTGGCGCAGAAGCCGTGGATGGTCCCGATTCCCGGCACCACGAAGCTGCGGCGTCTGGAGGAGAACATGGGAGCGGTGGCAGTTGAGCTAACGCCTGACGATCTGCGCGAGATTGACAGCGCTGCGGCGAAGATCACCGTTCACGGGGCGCGGTATCCGGAAAAATTGGAGAAGATGACCGGTCGCTGACCAGGGGGACAGGGCGCCGTAGCGTTTGATAGCGGTGAAAGTGAACGATCGGGTGGGGAGCGGGAAGAAGATTTAACCACCAAGGTGCGAAGAAGACGAGAAGAGTTAGCCACAGATGAACACGGATGGACCCAGATGCATGTGTGCAGTTCCACGGAAACATTGCGGCTTGTCTGCCGGATTGGTGAGGCCATTATTGCGTCAGCATTTCAGCGATTTGCCGGGTATGGCGGTGGTGGGCGAGGCATAGATAAATCAGAGCGGTCCTGATTTTCTCTCCCGTTCGTATCCACAGGACCAGTTTACTGTCTCCGTCCTGCAAAACGAGGGGACGTTTTATGTTTGCCGATCTGATGGAGGCGAAAACCGACTCCCAGCCATCTTGCGGTCCGGGCATTTAACGGCTAGAATTAACGACCCACGACCGGTCTGCTACGTTTGGAAGACCATGGCAGTTATCTTGTTGATGGCCCAGGGCGCCGGGAAATGAATTTTGATGGTCCGTTGCAGGACCGTATTAAGGAACGATCATGCGAGCGAGCGATATTCGAAGAGGTCAAGGCGTCATAATCGACGGGAAGCTTTTCATCGTGACCGGCGCCGACCACAATACCCCGGGCAACCTTCGGGCCAAAGTTCAGTTCAAGCTGCGCGATGTGAGCAAGGATACCATCATTGATAAGCGCGTCGGAGCCACCGACGATATCGAAACCGCCACGCTGGATCGTCGGCAGGTGGAATACCTGTATTCCGAAGCAGACGGCCATGTGCTCATGGATCTGGAAACCTTCGATCAGACCACCATTCCCAAGGCTGTGTTCGGGGATGATATCCTCTATCTCAAGCCAAATACGGCGCTTACGGCGATGTTCCATGGCGCCAAGGTGGTTTCTTACGAGCTTCCCAAGACGGTGGACTTGGCGGTTACGGAGACGGCGCCGGGAATCAAGGGAGCGACGGCTACAAATCAGCTAAAGGACGCGAAACTGGAGACCGGCTTGACGACGCATGTGCCGCCTTTCATCAAGGAAGGCGAGGTCATCCGCATCAGTACGGAGACCGGCGAATATCTGTGCCGCTCGTGAGGCCGGTAGGCGGGGTTGGCGATGGTTGGGCTGGCGCTGGGCGGGGGCTGACGAGCGCTACTCCTCAGCCTGCTTCAATTTGGCTAGCACCGTCATATCTTCCAGCGTCGTGGTATCGCCCTTGATTTCGCCGCCGGCGGCCAACTCCTTGAGAAGGCGGCGCATGATCTTGCCGCTACGCGTCTTGGGGAGGGCATCGGTAAAGCGGATTTCATCAGGTTTGGCCAAGCTGCCGATTTCGCGGGCCACCACGTCACAGAGTTCCTTTTTGAGTTGCTCGGAGGGATATTTGCCGGCCTTGAGGGTTACGAAGGCGGCGATGCCCTGGCCTTTCATTTCGTGGGGCATGCCCACGCAGGCAGCCTCGGCGACGGCGTCGTGGGAAACCAAGGCGCTTTCGATCTCGGCCGTGCCCAGACGATGGCCGGAGACGTTGATGACATCGTCAACCCGGCCCATGATCCAGAAGTAGCCATCGGCATCGCGGCGGGCGCCGTCGCCGGTGAAATAGCAGCCGGGCACATCCGACCAGTATTGACGCACGTAGCGGTCGGGGTCGTTGAAGATGCCGCGCAGCATGGAGGGCCATGGCTTGCGGATGACCAAAAACCCGCCTTCGTTGGGAGGGCAGTCTTTGCCCTGACGGTCAACCACGGCGGCATCCACGCCGAAGAACGGCAGGGTTGCGGTTCCCGGCTTGGTGGGGGTAACTCCCGGCAGGGGGGTGATCATGATGGCCCCGGTTTCGGTTTGCCACCAGGTATCTACGATCGGGCAGCGGGCATGGCCTATCACCTGGTGATACCAGAGCCACGCCTCGGGATTGATCGGCTCGCCGACGCTGCCCAGTAGGCGCAGCGAAGAAAGATCGTGCTTGTCCACAAACTGGCGGCCGGCCTTCATGAAAGCGCGGATCGCAGTGGGGGCGGTGTAGAAGATGTTGATCTTGTGGCGCTCGATCATGGCCCAGAAGCGGGAGAAATCCGGGTGGTTGGGCGAGCCCTCGTACATGAAGGTGGTCGCGCCGTTGAGCAGGGGGCCGTAGACAACGTAGCTGTGCCCGGTGATCCATCCCACGTCGGCGGTACACCAATAAACATCCTGATCGCGGAGATCGAAGACGTAGCGGGTGGTCAGGTAGACGCCCACCATATAGCCGCCGGTGGTGTGGATGATGCCTTTGGGTTTGCCGGTCGATCCGCTGGTATAGAGTACGAACAGCGGGTCTTCGGCATCCATGGGCTCGGCGGGGCATTGAGCATTTTGGCTGGCGACCAGATCGGCCCAGTCAATGTCGCGGCCGGCGACCAGGTCGATGGGGGTGTTGGTGTTGCGCAGGACGATGACCTGTTTCACCAGGCTGGTTTTTTTGAGGGCCTCGTCGACGTTGTGCTTGAGGGGCACGATCTGGCCACGGCGATAGCCGCCGTCGGCGGTGATGATGAGTGTGGAATGGGCATCTTCGACACGATCTACAATGGCCTGGCTGCTGAAGCCGCCGAAGATCACCGAATGGGTTGCGCCCAGGCGGGCGCAGGCCAGCATGGCGATGGCGGCCTGGGGAACCATGGGCATGTAGACGGTGACGCAGTCGCCTTTTTTGATGCCGATGCTCTTGAGGCCGTTGGCGAAGCGGCAGACCTCGTCGCGCAACTGGCGGAAGGTGAGGCGGCGCACGTGGGGTTGGCCATCGGGGCCTGGCGATTCCGCCTCATGGAGTATGGCCACCTCATCGCCGCGTCCGCGTTGGATCTGGCGGTCGAGGCAGTTGTAAGAGAGGTTGGTCTTGCCGCCCACGAACCACCGGGCATGTGGCGTCTTCCATTCCAGAACCTGGTTCCATGGCTTGAACCAGTGAAGTTCGTCGGCCATAGAGCCCCAGAATTGATCGGGTTGGTCGATGGACTGGCGATAGAGCCGCTCATATTCACGCATTGAGCCGATGTGGGCCTTGGCGGCGAATGCTTCGGGGGGTGGGAAGAGGCGATTTTCCTGGAGGCTGGATTCGATGCCGGTTGGCGTGGCGGCTAGATGGGCAGATTCGGGCATGGGCATGGTTCTCCTTGCAATCGGGTGGGAAATGCTAGGCAGGCGTTTGAGCGGACTCAAGGGGGCAGAAATTCGGGAGTCGGGGTTCGGGACTCGGGACAGAATATGGGTATCGAGAGTCGGGGGAGCGACATGGATGCAACGAGTGCCTTGCCCTGGCGTGGCAAAAGAAATCTGGGCGCGGTCTAGGCGCGGCGTTAGCTTCGAATCTTGGTCGTGAAATCGAACAAGAGGATACACGCTCCCTGGGAGGAGAAATCGGCGTCGGGGAGCTTGCGGGCCAACTTTTTGAGGTTATCCAGGTATTGCATCTGGAGGTCCTGGCGTTGGTTGAAGTGGTAGACGTGGTCGAGGATTATCCAGACACGAGCGCCTTTCATGGTCGCCAGCGAGGCTTGGATGCGAGCGTCGTCTGGTCCGACGTCGGGCAGATAGTTGATGTTAAGGTCGGACAGGCCGTAGTGGGCCGTATAGTAGGCGATGGGGGCACCGCCGTATTTATAGACGTAAACACGGTCGCCAGGCAGGTAGTGATGTTGCAGGTAGGCCAGGATGGGCTTGATCTCTTCACGCCGAGGCCAGTCGATCTGCTGATGGGGGAAGGCCCAGAGCCAGTATGCGCCGTCCCGCAATGGGAACGCCAGTACGCATAGGGCCAGGAGGGCGGGTAGCACAGGCACAGAGGCGATCCGCGGGCCCTTGGCGATGCCCACAACAGCCGCAAACCCGGCGGCGATGAGCAGGATCAATAGTGGGGCCGCAAAGAGCAATAATCTTTCTTGGAAGGGATAGCGTTTAAGGGCTGAGGTCACCAGGGCCAGGACGAGCGGCATGGCGAGCATGGCCAATAGCGACCGATCGCGACGGTATAGCGACCAGCATCCGACCGCCGCAAGGGCTGCCGCAAAACCAGCGAAGGGCAATCCCAAGGTGGATGAGAACATCCCGAAAAACGCGGCGGGATACCATTTAATCCCGTTCAGCGACACTGGCGAGGGGGCAAACCCGCCGGCCCAGAAGTCATGCAGGTAGTTCTGATTAACGATGGGACGCAACGATACCAAGTATACGCCCAGGAAACTGGCGAACCAGCAGGTGAAGAGGCCGATGGCCATTCCAAGGCCTTGCCATTTCCGCCGCCGAAGTTCCATGAGCATGGTCAGGCCCAGGCCGCCGAGAATGAACACCGCCGGTTGCGAACACCACAGGCCGATAGCCCCGGTCGCCGCCAGAATGCCGTAGCGATCCGGGCGAGGCTGTTCGATCCAATGTAGGGCCGCCCACAGCAGGAGGAGCGTTATGGTGGCGTCGCAGCCATATTGCTTGATTTCCGCGGCGTAATAGACGAGCGGGGAACAAAGGGCGAAGAGAGCCAGGCCAATAAGCATGCCTTGGTTGGACAATTTACGGCGTGCGATGGCGCGGAATAACCACAGTCCCGCCAGGGATGCCGCCAGAGGAAGGAGACGCAGGACCCAATCAGCGTTGCCGAGTATGCGGAAGGCCAGGCGTTCGATCCATAAGAAGGCAACGGGGGCGACCTGGTACCAGTCCAGCGGCCCCAAGAGTTGGCGGAACGACCGCCGGGTGATGTTGAGAGCCAAAAGGGCCTCATCGGTCCACATGGAGCGGAAGGTCAGAAACGAGGCCAGGCGAAGGATGATTCCCAGGACAAGCAGTAGAAAGGAAGCGTAAACGCCGAATGCTGAAAGCAAGAGAGGTTGGCCAGCGGGCTGTGGTGTGCCGCCGTAGGGCAAGAATGTCGGCCCCTCGCCACTACCCTCTTGCGGCGCATGGGGCGAGGGAGAGGCGGCGCTGATGCCTGACTCCGTTGCCCCTCTCCCGGTACACTTGGGGAGAGTTGGGGAGGCGGAGGGTTCAGCGTTCATGGTTCACCGTTCAGCGTTCAGAGTTTCACGACTTCATGGCTTCGACGCCGCCCATGATTTCCGATAGCTCGGTGGTGATCTGGCTCTGGCGGGCGCGGTTATATTGCATGGTCAGGGATTTGATCATTTTGTCGGCGTTGTCGGTGGCGCTCTTCATGGAAACCATGCGGGCGACATTCTCGCTGGTGGTGGCGTCCAGGAAACACTGGAACAAAGCGCTCTTGACGGTCTGAGGGAGCAATTGGTCTAAAAGTTGCCGGGGGTCGGGATAGAAATCGTAGGTGGTTTTGACGACGGTTGCGGCGGTGGCCCCGCTTGGGGGTTTGGGGGCGACCTGGTGCAGGCCAGCCAGGGGCAGGAGGGTCATTACCTCAGGCTTCTGCTGGCCGGCGCTGATGAAATTCATGAAGGCCACATGTACCGCGTCCACCTTACCGGCGGTGAAACGGTTGATGAAATAATCCGCCACGTCCTGAACATCGGCAAAGCGTGGCACGTCGGCGAACTGGTCGTAGCGTTGCTCGATTTTTTGCCGGTGGTAGTTGAAATAGCTGACGCCCTTTTTCCCAGAGACGTACAGTTCGACGGTCTTGCCCTCCTGCTCCTGGCGGCGGATGAAGGCGTTGGCCATACGCAGGATGCTTCCGTTATAGGCCCCGGCCAGGCCGCGGTTGCTGGTGATTACCACCATGGCGATGGTATTGGTGCGATCGTCGCTGGTCGGCTGCCGCAGCAGAGGGTGGGAGACGTTGCCCACGCTGGCGGCCAACTCGGCCACCAGTTCGCGGACCTTCCTGGTGTACGGCTTGGTTCCCACGGCGCGTTTCATCGCCTTCTGGAACTTCGCCGTCGCGATCATCTGCATAGTCTTGGTGATCTTGCGGATGTTTCGGACCGCCTTGCGGCGTTTAACGATTGCGCGTGCCTTAGCCATTGATGGGAGTTTATGGCGGTGAGGCCGCTTTTGTAAAGGACCGCGTGCCGCCAGCGGTGAACGGCAAGGGGGTAACCACACCTCGCGATGCGAGCAAATTTTCTAATGCGTCCGGTCTTGTCCCGGCAACGGATCATCCAGCCGTCGCAACGCGACCTCCGCCTCCTGGGGACTAAGACTAAGCACGTGGCCATCGGCAAACAGAATGTTCATTATCTTCCCTGCGTGATTAGCCATCAGTTCCGCCGCCAATGGGCGATTGCCAGGCAGCGGCAAGCGCAGACCGCGGCCATAATAAACATAAGAGCAGGGGATTGGCTTGAGGTTTCCGCGCGTCGCCGGGCCACGAAACGACAGGGTCGCCGTCGCGGGACACACCAGCACACCCGCAGCCAGATCACAACCATTCTCCGGCAGCACCAGTTCCTCCAGACTGTCGGGCAGGCGATCATCGTGCGCGTTGGCGTACAGAAGAATACCGCGTCCAAGCTGCATTAGGTTGCTGGAGCACTTGGCTGCGTTTGCGCCGCCCCGCAGGCGGTAGTTATTCTCGGCCAGCGGTTGCGGAGAGGTCGCCAGCCACGCCGCCTGGTGAACCATCCCCACGGCGGCGATTCCGCACAGGAACATCAATACAATCAGCCCCACTCCCATAATGGTCCAGCGTTTTTGCCCCGGTGTTGCCGGCGTGCGATCCCTTTTGGTCTGCTGCCAGAACCACGATGCCGTCTGGTGGGCCAAGGCCAATCCCGCTCCCAGGCAGGCAACGCCTAGTCCCATTTGCGTCAGGTTGACGTGGATCTGCGGCACCACGCGTTCCAGGTACGCCGCCCACCCAAACATGATCCAGAACGGCAGCTCAACCACGCAGACCATGCCCATGCTCACGGTGGTAATGAGCGTGAATCCCACCAGCACCCCCACGCCAATGTTGCGTGCTTTCATTGCTGCTCCCCTTCCAATATCTGATCGCTGTTCATTTCCCGTACTTCCCCGTCGGCGCACAGCGCCAAGCGGCGCTCGCCGAACTGTCCCGGCTCATAGGCAACGATTCCACTTCCCACTCCCGCCTTGCGAGCGGGAACATAACGATACCGCATTCGCGAAACATCCAGGGTTTCCCACGTCCCGCCGGCGATGGCCCCATCGCGGTCATCGGCGGGGAAACGCCCCTGGTGGCTTTGCGCATACGTCCACAAGACACCCTTGAGTTCAACCAGCTTACCGCGCCGCCATCTCAGCCGACAACTGGGAATTCCGCAGGCGATAGGTCATGCCGTTGGGTTCCCACGCCCCCGGCGTCAGCAACTCGCGAGCTCCGGAGATCATGAGCAGGATCAGCATGAACAGCAATCCCCACAGTCCCACCAGTCCCATTGCCCGCTTATAGCTCAGGCGCGGTAGCCGCGGAAAATCCTCCTGCATCCAGTTCCACAGCCATCGCACAGCCGCCGACAGCAGCAAAAACATCACCAGGAAGAACGAGAACGCCTGTACTCGCATCCGCGAAATGTCAGTCAACTCCAAGCTCGGCATCCCCGCCGATGCCTGCCGCACTGTCCCCAACCCAGCGACGACGAATACCAACGTCATCATGAGGAGCCTTCGGTCATCAAGACGTGCTGTCCAGTGTCTCATGATGCTACCTCCTGGCTCATTACTATTAGTATTTGCGCAAACCTCCCGCACGCGATCAGTGCACGCTTCCATGGTATCCCCCGGTTCTTCCTCCACGCTGAGCAAGCCCTGCCGCACCCAAATCATGGCTGTGGGGTCATTTTTTTACCGCAGCGGTGGCCTTGGTTGCGGTTTCCACGCGCGCTTCCCAGGCTTTCTGGATCGTCAGGGCATCGTTGATCGCTTTCTGAGCCTGTGCCGTCCGATCGCTGGTGGCTTTGGCCAATACATCATAAGTGGCTTGCAGGGGGGTCAAATCCAGTTTCGCGTCTTTCCAGGTATTCTCCGTCGTGGTCAGGTTTTGGAAAAGCTGGCTGGCCAGGGCCGAGTACTGCGAGGCCTCCCGGTATAAGACATCTATCGGGGCCATTTCCCGGGTAGCCTTGTCGTCCCACTCTACCTGGAGTTGCGACGCATTCTGGCTTGCTTCATCGATGGCATTGAGGTTGCGCTGATCCTCGGGTTTGCGCTGTTCGGCCTCGACGAACTTGCGATAGATCTCAACGGCTCTGACGCGGGCCTTGTCGGCGGAGGCAATGGCGTTGCGCGTTACGGGCTCGTTCTTGGCGAAGAAATCGCGGGCCTGGCGAACCGCCAGTTCTGCCTTGGCCTTGGCCTGGGCGGCGGAGGTGTATTGCTCTTCGGTCGTACGGTCCTGGCCAAACACCATAGCATTAAGCGCCACGACGGACGCGGCGGCCACAAGCAGGGTAAACATGCGATTCATAAAGAACTCCTTGATTTTACTGGCCCGTGCCGGAGACGGAAGCGGGTCCGGACGAGCGTCGTTGGGCATAGAGCCACTCCCAGAATTTTCGGTCGACAAAAATCTCCGGATAGCACCCGTGCCCGCCGTTAAGCACCGTTCGATAAATGAAATTCGGGTGCCTGGCGTTCTTCAGGGCATCGCGCATCTGTTCGCTGAACGGCAGGAATGTCTTGTCCGCCGTGCCGCAGGCGAGATAGATGCCGGTGTCCAGCAACTGCCGGACGTCCTGGTCGGGATTGGGGCTGCTGGCGCGTCCGGAGATGGGCACGATGGCGGCGAAACGGTGCGGCAGTGCCAGCGAGACCTCCCAGGTATTGGTTCCGCCGTAGCTGTAGCCGGTAAGATAAATGCGTTGGAAATCAATGCGATAGGTGTGGGACAGTTGACAAACAAGTTCCCACAGGGCATCGGGCACTGGAGGCGTCTTCCACTCGTAGTTGGTCGGGAGTTGCGGGGCCAGGCCGATGTACTTGGCGCTGCGGCGCACATTCATGCGCGTGTCGTTTTCCACATCGCCCCGCCCGGCGTCTCCCGACCAGTAACTGGAGAGTCCTTCGGAAGTCAGGCGCGCCCCGCCCAGGCCCTTGGCGCCGGCGTTGTGCAGGTGGATAAACAGCGGATAAGGATCTTTCGACTGGAAATACTCCGGCGGCAGGAACAGGCCGTAGGTCATGCGGAACTTGAGGTCTCCGGCGGTAACGGCTCCGTGGCGCTGAAAGTACCCCGGGGCATCGGGCAGCGCCAAGGCCAGCGACAGATCTACCTTCACCGCTGGGGCGTTGGGCTCCGCCGCGGGCACAGTCGCGGCAGTCTGCGCCGCTGCCGGCCTGGCCAGAGGTGCGGCAATGAACAGGGCGGTTACGAGGAAAGTTCCAAGGCAACGGTGCATAGTGGGTGTCCGGCGAGTAGTACCACGAAAATATACCTGCGTTGCTCAACGATTACCATGAACTCGGACACGACTATGGGGACAAACGGCTGGAATCCCTTGGCCATAGTGTTACCCTGACGGCAGTGGATCGAGCCACGTAGAAATCTTGTAAGAGTAGTAAGGCGTCCTGGCACCATAGGAGTTGGCCATGTTTTGCAGATGCTTCATTGTCGCGGTAGTCGCAAGCCAGTTGCTGGTCGGCGGCGCCAGAGCCCAGCAAGCGGGGCATGTGTTCTACATCGCCCTGGAGAACCATAACTGGACGCAGCCGGCGTCTTACCGGGGATGTCAACAGTTGTACGGGAATCCCGCAGCCCCGTACCTCAACAGCCTGGTGAACCCGGCGGATTCCAATTCGGCGCAGGTGTCGTACGCCAGCAACTACTACAGCGCGGCGGTCGGCCTGCATCCGTCGGAAACCAACTACATCTGGCATGAGGCGGGCACGAACTTCGGCCTGCACACTAATGCCGATCCATCCGATGCCTCGGGGAATCTGTTTGCCAACGTCACCCACCTGACTGGCCAGCTCAACGCCGCTGGCATTGCCTGGAAGAACTACCAGGAGGATGTCGAGTACAGCACTTCGCCGCAGGTAAGCGCCTGGGGAACGATTCCCGGCGGGCGCAAGAATCCCTACAACGGCAGTTCGCGCTACAACTATGCCGTCAAGCACAACCCTTCAGCTTTCTTCAAAGACACCGGGACCCAGAACACATTTCCGATGACGCAACTGGCCGGCGACCTTAAGAATGACACAGTGGGGCGTTATAACTGGATCACCCCTGATCAGTTCAACGAGATGCATTCGTATCTGATCGAGGGCTTCACCTACCACGGTGTGCACTATGCCGGCGACCAGGCGGCGGTCGCTCAAGGGGACAACTGCCTGTCAATCATCATCCCACAGATCATGGCCTGCGAAGCCTACAAGCATGATGGGATGATCGTGATATGGTGCGATGAAACCGAAGGAGGAGACACCACGGCCCAGACGCTGCCGGAGATCATCATCTCTCCGCTGGCTCGGGGACATGCCTACACCAACAACGTAGTGATGAGTCACTCATCGGACCTGAAGACCATGGAGGAAATATTCGGTCTGCCGTTGGTCGCAATTGCCTTCCAGAACCCCGTGCCAGTGGTCGGTGACACCAGCATCGCCGGGGCCAACGACCTTAGCAGCCTGATGACGCCCGGGGCAATCCCGGCGGCGCTGGCGATTGCCGCCCCGCCAACAACCATGGTCGCCGGACCGTTTTCGGCCGCGCGGCCAGCCATGGCCACGCCGTCGAGCGGCTACAGTCTCATCGGGCAATGGAGGGTAGCGATCGTTGTAGCGGCTGGGGTACTGGTATTGCTGACGCTTCTGGTCCGCCTGGGCCGACCAAGGAAAACGGGCACGCCGCGAGAATAAACGCCACTTTGACAATGCTCCAACTAGCGGAGCCGTTTGGGCGGTGTTCCAGCCGATGCGACTATGCGGTTCAGGAATTGACGATGCGGCAAGCACCACCGGATGATGCCGCGATGGCTGGAACGAAGCTGCAACTTTGTGACCGTGGGCGCGTAGAATTACAGTGGACTTGTTAACAATAGGTCTGAATTGAAGCGGAGGTTTGGCATGCTGGCGTCGAAACAGCTTTCTTTTCTTATGGTCGCAGTTTTATGGGCGGGCTCGTTGCTGGTGCTGGAAAGGTGTTCAAGCCGGGCCATGGCCCAGGCGTCAGGACAGCCGGATGCACAGACCGTGGCCAAGCCGGTAGATGAATGGCCGCAGTGGCGCGGGCCGCGCGGCGACGCGCTGCCGGTAATCGAGAAGATGCCACAGGACTTTTCCAAGGGACTCAAGCAGCTTTGGGAAGTCAAGGATCTGTGCGCCGGCAAGAACGCGGCGGCGTGGGGCTGCCCGGCGATCATGGGCGACAAGCTAGTGGTCGCCGGCCGCGACGGCGACAAGGACACGGTGCGCTGTTTTAATTCCGACACCGGAGTAGAGGTCTGGAAGGCAGATTATGACGCTGCCGCCGGGGAAAAAGACCAGGTTCAATACGGCGTCGGTTCACGGGCCACACCCACCATCGATGGGGGCTTGGTCTACACCTATGGCTGCCTGGGGCACATCGCCTGTTGGCAGTTGGCCGATGGCAAACAGGTATGGCTCAAGAAAGCGACCGATATGGGCGGCCAGCGTCCCATGTGGGGTTTTGCCAGCAGTCCATTGGTGCTTGATGACAAGGTGATCGTGCAACCGGGCGGCCAGGGCCAGCTATTGGCCCTTGACAAGAAAACCGGCGAAAAGGTGTGGGCGTCGCCGGCGGGTCCGGCAGGATATTCGACGCCCGCGTTAGTGACGATCGCTGGCAAACAGCAGCTCATTGCCACCAGCGGCGCGGCGATCGCCGCTTTCGATCCCAAGTGTGGCGGCAAGCTATGGGAGGCTCCGTGGGCCACGGCCTTCGGGATGAATTGCACCACGCCGATGATGGTGGGCGGCAAACTCCTCATCAGCTCGTCGAATGTAGACAAGAAGCACGGCGGCGAGGGCCTGTTCGAAGTTGGCGAGGGCGGCCTCAAGGCCGTCTGGACCACGCTGGCCTTCGGAGCGGCCCATAACGATCCGGTCGTTATCGCGGGCATGTTGTATGCCTACAGTGGCTACTCGATGGATGACAAAGGCACGCTGGTCTGTGCTGATATGACCACCGGACAGATCAAGTGGTCCAGCAAGGAAGTAGCCGGTCCGGGCACGGTCCTGCAGGTTGGCAAGCAGATACTGTGTCTGGGCAACCGCGGCAAGTTGACACTCATTGATCCGTCGCCGGAGGGCTTCAAGAAGGTCACCGAATTCCAGGCTATCGACGGCTATCCGGTCTGGACGGTGCCGGTTATTACCCACAACAAACTATACGTCAGGTGGACTGAGCATCTTATTTGTTATGCGATCGCCCAGTAGGGCATTGGTTGTGCAGGCAGTAAGATTGCACCACAAAGTAAACGGGGGTTCATTTTGTGCCGGGGGCTGGCACGTGCGCACGCCATGTAGCTACCAGGATCTACTGGGCAGGGGCACTGGCGGAGGCTCCGGAGCCTTCGCTGGCCAGGACTGATCCGCGGTCGCCTTCGTATTCCACGCGGGTGATGCTGTCTACGGGCATGCCCATCTTATTGAACCAGTTGGACAGTGTCTGCTTATCGGGCGATTCAAGAATACAGACTATTTTGCCCTCAGATAGATTCACGAAGCTGCGGTATCCGCGGACCTGTCGATCCTGCTGTGCAGCCTCGGCGAATTTATCGATCTCCTTACGACTTAAGGCATCGGGACCAAGAGTATGAATACACATGAACTTCTGCATGACTGACTCCTTTCAAGGGGGAGTTGGCAACTACAGATACCACAGCAACACAGTGGAGAAGCTTAGACCCCGTTGGCGGTTGCGCCAGCGCTGAAAATAATGATCTTGCAGGGCACGCTTGGCGTGCCGTATGGTTATGACGAGGTCGCATCCCACCTTGAGCGCCGGCTATACCGTAGGCCGGAAGTGGCCTACCACCTCGGCCAAGCAACCGGTGATCTGGCCCAGCGAACAGCACTCTACAGTCTGCAGCAGTTCCTCGAATACGTTGCCGCCGGTTTCCGCGACTTTCTGCAAACTTTCCAGTGCCGCCGGAGCTTTTTTGGCGTGGCGCTTCTTGAACTGCCGCAAGCGCTCGATCTGTTTGTGCTTCTGGCGCCGGGGCGTGCGGACGATCTTCACCTGGCCGTTGTGGCCGTCGTCGTCGCCATCTTCGCGATAGCGGTTGAGGCCGATGATGGGGCGGGTGTGGTCCCAGATCTGTTTTTCGTAGCGGTGGGCGGCGTTCTGTATCTGGCTGCGCTGGTAGCGGTGCTCCATGGCCTGGAGGACGCCGCCCAAGGCATCGATTTCGCGGAACTCGGCGAGGATGGCGTCTTCGACGACGCGTTCGACGGCGTGCATCCCTGGCGAGCCGTTCATGGCGTTCATCATGTGTTTGAATAGCCCGGATTCCTCCAGCAGGATGGCCTGGGCCTGGGCGGCCAGGCGCACATATTCGGCACCGGGGGTGGTGAATGGTTCATCGGCGCTGTTACTGTGGCAAGAATTGGTGGCGTTGGCGTAAGCCAGGACCAGTTCGACGGCAGTGCGGGTGAGGTTGTTCTTGAAATTGCGGGCAATCAACGAGCGGCCGCTGGTCTGGGTGTGCAGTTTGAAACGCTGGGCGCGATCGTTGGCCGCGAAGATGTCGCGCATGCCGATGGCCCAGATCTTGCGGCAGACGCGGCCCAGGGCCAGGTATTCGATGTCCAGACCGCAGTCCAGAAAAAACGAGAGGCGCGGTCCGAATTCGTTGATGTCCAGGCCGCGGTCTTTGAACATCCGCACGTACTGGAAGCCGTTGGACACGGTATAGGCGGCCTGTTGGACAGGCGTGGCCCCGGCCTCGGCGATGTGATAGCCGCTGATGGAGATGGGATACCAGCGCGGCATGTGCCGCGTGGCGTAATCGACCATGTCGCCCAGGAAGCGCAGGCTGGCGTCGGTGGGGAAGATCATCTCGTTCTGGGCCTGGACTTCCTTGAGGATGTCCGCCTGCACGGTGCCGCGCAGCTTGGGAATGACGCCGGCGCCGAAGTTACGGCGGGCGGCGGCCACATACATGGCCATGATGATCGGGGCCGGGCCGTTGATGGTCATGGAGACCGAGAACCTTTCGGCGTCCATGGGGAAGCCGGCGTAGAGCCGTTGCATATCCTCAACGGTGTCGATGGCCACTCCGCCCTCGCCGATCTTGCCGAAGACGCCGTCATCATCGCTATCGAGGCCATAGAGTGTGGGCCCGTCAAAGGCCGTGCTGAGGCGCATGCTCTTTTGCTGTTTGGTCAGATAATGGAAGCGTTTGTTGGTGTCCTCGGCCAGACCCAGCCCCGCGAACAGGCGCGTCGGCTCCTCGGCTTGCAGGTGGGGCTCATGGCTGGATAGATACATCTGCTGGTAGGCCGAGTTCATGAACGGGAATTCGCCGGGGAGGCCCTGGCCATACAAATAGCGGGCGATCTCGCCCGGATCGTCGACATCGGGCAGGGCCAGGCGCGGCAACTTAAGTCCCGTGGGCGTAAGGGTCGTGGCCATCGATTCGTGGACGCGTTGCCAGCGTTGTATCACCTCTTGACGCACGACCGCATCCTCGCGGGCGCTGCGCACCTGGGTGTCAACGAAATGGCGGTAGTTGTCCACGGCGGCGGCGATCTCGGTCAGGAATCCCATGTCATCCTCTCAACAACGCGAACAATTTATCCACGCCGCCGTCACGGTGACGCTTGGCGATCGTCGGCACCAGCCGCTGGTCCCGGCCGTTGGAGGCCAGGCGATGTTCGATCTCATTTGACGCGGTCCTGGCCCCGGCCAGGTCGGACTTGTTGACTACCACCACGTCGGCGGCATCCAGCATGGCGATCTTCTGAAGTTGGAGGCGGCTCCCATAATCGGGGCTCATGACCAGTACCTTCTTGTCAACCTGGCTGGCGAGCGCCGCCTCGAAGGGGGCGGCTTCCTGCCCGATGCCCACGGTTTCGACGATTATCGCGTCGAACCGGCCGTGGTTCTGAAGTTCCACCATTTTAAGCGTCCGTAGGCATCGTTCTGTGGCCGAGGAAAGACCGCCGGCCTGGCCGCGCGTGGCCAGAGAACGCATAAACACCCGCGGATCCTGGGCGTGAATCATCATGGCGCGGTCGCCCAGCAGGGCACCATTGCCCACCAGGCTGGGATCGTGCGACAGCACGGCGACGCGGCACGCGGGGTCGGCATGGAGAAAGCGCAAGGCCAACTCGTCGATCAGGGTGGTTTTTCCAGCGCCGCCGGGGCCGGCGACGCCTATTACCAACGGGCTGCGCAGGCCGGCGGCGCTGCGAAGAGGTGGCTTAGCTTTAGACGAGGCCTTAGCGTTGGTGCTATTTTCCGCCGCCGTTAGAAATTTGGCGATTTCCCGGTCGCTTCGCACCGTCCGCAGGGCGGTCGGGCTTTTGGGTGCGGTGGATGCCCGGTAGGTTTCCATCACGTAGTGGCCGATTTCGTCCAAGCTATCTCCGGCGAAGAATATGCGGTCCACCCCCCGGCGGTGCATCAAAGTCGCATCCGTCTTGGTAATCGTGCCACCACCACCACCGAATAGCCGAATGTCCTGTCCACCCAACTCTTTTAACGCCGCCTGTACTTCAGTGAAAAATTCAATATGTCCGCCGTTGTAACTTGATATGCCAACGGCAGTGACGTCTTCTTGAACGGCTGCCCTGGCTACGGCGTGAGCCGAACGATGGAAGCCCATGTAGACCACTTCCGCTCCGGCGTGTACCAGTTCCAGGTTGATGGTATTGATAGCGCTATCGTGGCCGTCACAGATGGGGACGACAGTGAGTATTCGCAGTGGGCTTGACCGATTCGTCTTTGCCATTAGCTCGTCTTTCCTTTCCAACTGATGACGCGGTAGCTGAACCAGGCCAAAATGGTCCGCAGAAGTGCCGCTGGAACTTATGTTGCCACCCAAGTTCTCCTGGCGGCACTTCGGAGGACCCTACGAAGACCACAAAAACTCGAGTCAGCTTGCTATTCTAGGCGGCATCCGACACAGGCACGGCATTCTGAGGGGCGGATGGCGTGGAGTCAATACGTCAGGTGTGCCAGTTCCTCGTAAAGCAAGGCGGCGGTGCGGGTGCCGCCGTGGAGGGCATCGAGGTCGAATTTCTCGTTGGGCGCGTGGGCGCCGTCATCGGGCAGGCCGAAGCCGATGAGGAGCGTGTCGAGGTTCAAGACGCTCTTGAGCAGGGCGACGACGGGAATGCTGCCTCCTTCGCGCATCAGCACCGGCTTGGCGGCAAACCCGCGCTCTACGGCCTTGGTGGCGGCGGCCATCGCCGCGGTGTCAACGGGGGTCAGCACCGGCTCGGCTAGACCGAATTGAGCGAACTCGACCGTAACGCTGGCCGGGCAGCGAGCGCGGACGAAGGCTTCGAACGCGGCCTGAATCTTGGCCGGATTTTGCCGAGCCACCAGTCGCATGGATACCTTGGCGGATGCACGGGCCGGGATGATAGTCTTGGCCCCCTGGCCCTGGTAGCCGGAGGTCAGGCCGTTGATGTCGCATGTAGGGCGCGCCCACTTACGCTCCAGCGTGGTGTAGCCCTTCTCGCCGCAAAGGCCCTTGGCGCCTATTGTCGCGGCGAAATCGGCATCGCTGAATGGTAGTGCCGCCCAGGACAGCCGCTGGGCCTCAGGCAAAAGCGCGACGTCATCGTAGAACCCGTCGATCAGAACCCGTCCGTCGCGGTCGTGCAGGCTTCCCAGGATTTCGCACAGGATATTGGCCGGGTTGGGAACGGCGCCGCCGTAGACGCCGCTGTGGAGGTCGTGATTAACGGCCTTGATGACGACTTCCATATACACCAAACCTCGCAGTCCACAAGTGATGGCCGGCAGGCCGCGGGCAAACTGTGCAGTATCGCTGACCACGGCGATATCGGCGCGCAAATCGGCGGTGTGGCTTTTGATGAAGTTCTCCAGGTGATCGCTGCCGATCTCTTCTTCGCCTTCAATGAGGAAGATCAGATTGATAGGCGTCCCTCCCTGGCAGTGCCAACTCCGCAGGGCCTGCACGTGGGCCCAGACCTGACCTTTGTCGTCGCAGGCGCCGCGGGCGTACACGACATTATTCCGCACCGCAGGCTGGAATGGGGGGCTGATCCATTGTTCCAATGGTTCGGGCGGCTGGACATCGTAGTGCCCATAGACCAGGACGGTGGGGCGGTCGGGCGCCGCCGGGGTGCGTGCCAAAACGATGGGGTGTCCCGGCGTAGCGATGACCTGGGCCGCAAGGCCGCAGGACTGGAACTGCCCGGCCAGCCACTGGGCGCAGTGTTTCATATCCGGCGCGTGTTCGGCCTTGGTGCTGACGCTGGGAATCCGTAGAAACTCGATCAGGCCGGAGAGCGATTCCGCACGGCTACGATCTATAACGGCAAGTACGTTATCAAGTGTTGAGGGCATGAAACAATGGTAGCAAGCAGAGCGTAAAGTGGCGAGGGGTCAGTGAGGGGCGTGTCCTAAAGATTCGGGCAGGTCTTCAATTGGCGCAGCGTCGTTACCGTGCCGCCAGTGCTGACGCTGACGGAATCCGGACAGTACATCCGCCGTTGAGGGCATTAACGTGTTCCCCGCCAGGGCCGGGCTTTACATTCAAGGCTTAGAACGCCACCGGGCCGCCAGGGCTTGGGCCAACATGCAGATCGCAAAGGGGATTCCGTGGACCAGATAGCGCCCGGCCAATCGGCCCGGTTCCTGACACATGCGGTGGATCCACTCCAAACCGACTGCCTGTATCCAGCGCGGGGCCCGGCGGATTTCGCCGCTGACAAAACTCAGGCTGACCCCGATGCCGAGGAACCAGGCATTGGGGACGGCGTTGCGGATGCGCTCGATGAGTCGTTCCTGCTTGGGAAACCCCAGCCCCACAAAGACGATTCTGGGTTTGGCGTGGCGCAGAAGTTCGATAATGGCTTGGATTTGGGTCTGATCCTTGTCGAACCCTATGGGCGGACAATGAGTTCCGGCGATCTTGATGGAAGGATATCGCTTCCGTAGCTCGTCCGCAGCATGGGCGGCGGCGCCGGGGTTTCCTCCCAGCAGAAAGACTGGCAACCCTGCGCCTGCCGCAGTCTCTGAAAGCGTGAAAATCAGCGCTGACCCGGCCACACGCTGAGGCAACGGCGTCCTCTGGATACGGCTGGCCCAGATCAACGGCATCCCATCGGCCAGAACCAGATCGGCTTTCGCATACATCGGGCGCAACTGGGGATACTTGCGGAACTGCCGAAGCTGATCCAGGTTCGGCGTAATGACCCATCCGCCGTGTCCGGCGACGGCCCGCCTGACAATATGATCGATGGCCTGCCGTTCAGTTACGCAACTCAGCGGCATTTCCAGGAGGCGCACGATGGGCGGTCCCTCAGCCGTAGCGGGGCATGGTGCTTGGGAAGATTGCGCGTCGGACCGCTCGATCATTGAATCAGAGTATCGACTATTCAGACGAAAGGCGAAAGGTGAACAGCGGTAGTTGCAAAGCCGCTTGTCCGGTCTTCAATAATGTTTACGCGTTTAACCTTTCACCTTCACTTTTCCTGTTGCTGGACAGCGCCAGCGCAGATAGATACGATTCTAGCCAGTACAAATTGTTCCCGTAGCTCAATTGGATAGAGCGTCGGCCTCCGAAGCCGAAGGTTATAGGTTCGACCCCTATCGGGAACGTTGAGGATTGACAGGAGGCTACGTTTTTGGGTTCTGTCTCTCCAGGCCATTTGCCGTACATTTCGGCGACCCCAACGGGAAACAACTCCGCGCTCCTGACAGATGGGACGTCGGTCAGACCTGCATAAGCTCGCTTTTTTAGAAGGTTTACAATGCCTTTTTTGTAAGGATTTCCACCATGAACCGAAGCGCATCAGTTATGGCCAGCCTGCTGCTGGCGCTGGCCGGGCCGTTGATGGTTTCCAGGGCGATGGGTGTGGATCAGGGGCCGGTTTTTGCCGCCAAGCCCGTCGTCAGCAAGGATGGCGACAAGGTTAAGGTGAATTTTGCGGTGTCGGCGGCGACAGACGTGGAGGTGGCGGTAGTGGGTCAGGATGGCAAGGTGGCACGGCATCTGGCGGCCGGTGTGCTGGGCGGCACAAATGCCCCGCCGCCGCCACTGAAGAGCGGACTAGTCCAGGCTCTTGATTGGGATGGTAAAGACGATTTCGGCAAGCCGGCGGACGGCGCGCCGTTTAAAGTCCGGGTCCGGGTCGGGATGGGGGTTAAGTTCGGCCGGATGATCGGTGAAGATCCCTACACGTTCGGGACGATAGATTCGATTGCCATTGACGAGGACGGCAAGCTCTACATGACGGCCTTCTTAGGCGATTGCAACCAGTATGCCCAGGTGCTACGGGTGTTCGGCCCCGATGGCCAGTACCGCCGCACGTTGATTCCATTCTCCGTTGACCGCAACCCCGAGACGGTCAGCAACCTGGCTACATGGAACGCAGCGAGGAAAACTTTTATCCCACACAATTTTTCGTCCGGCAATCCCGCGCTTTATCCGTTTTCCACCAGCGTCAAGTTGGTCAGGGCCTCCCAAAAAACCGGCATCGTGATGGCCAGCGGAACCACGGTCTGGCGTATGGATAGCGATGGCGGCCACCTCCAGGGGCCAAGCGCGATGTGGTCGCCGGCGGCGAAGCTGAATAATTTCGCCTCCAACGTGCCGCAACTGGCCATCTCGCCTGATGGCAAGTACATCTACTATGCCAATGTGGCTGGTTCACAATCTGACACCAAGGATGTTTCGCAAATCGACAGCAAATGGCCTCAGGGGCGCGTCTATCGCCAGGACACGACCAACCCGGGCAGCAATCCGGAGAAGTTCTACGATCTGGAATTGCCCGACTGGAACCAAAACAAATACTGGCTGCCAAACGCTTGGAACTGCCGCACCGCTGCCTATCACATCATCACCGACGCCAAGGGCCACTTGCATATTGGCGACTTGGTCAATCAGGAGATCGTCGAGGTTGACGGCGGCGGCAAGAAAGTCGCCGCCACCAAGGTCCCTTGGCCGGAGCGGTTCTATCTGGACGACAAAACCGGCGACTACTATGTGCTAAGCCGCACCACGGCATTGCCTAACGAAAACTCAGGTTTGAAGCTTCTCAAGATAGAAGGCCGAGGCGATGGCGGGAAAATAGTTGCCGAATTGCCGCTCAAGACGGGCGTAGGTAGGGGAGGCATCGGGGCCTGCTTCGGCCGCCTGGACAACGCCCCGGTAATGTGGATAGGTTCGCGTGACGGGTTGGTCTGCATAAAAGACAGTAATAATAAACTGGAAGTAATCCCGACGGCCTATCGGTCCCTTCCGGAATCGGAAGTTGATTGGAGCAGGATCGTGGTGGACAGCGACCGCGACGAGGTATACACCAACAACGGTACGTGTCTGACCTACCGCTACGACGGCAATACCGGACAGGGAGGCCCGCTCAAGATTGGAGGGAAACCGTTCTGGTGTGTGGATATGGCCATGGGCTATGACGGTTCTCTATACACGAGAACCGGCCAAAGCCACCTCGGCCCACTGCAACGTTATACCCACGACCTGGCGCCGCTGGCGTTCACTGGTACAGGCAGCAATCGTCTCTGGGATATTTACAGCCGCATGGGCATTGGTTTTTGCGACAAGGGCGTCGGCGCCGGCCCAAACGGCGAGTGCTACACCAGCTACATGTACGGATGGAACAAGTATTTTGTGGCTGGTTTTTCCGGTGACGGCAAGCCGATCAAAGGCAACTACCTCGACGGCAAACTCAGCAAGCCAGACCCTAAGTCAGACGCCGCCAAGTTGCCCGCCGACCGCCAGGTTACCGCCGCCGTCGTTGGCCCCATCCCCATGTCCAGTGGAGGTATTAACGTCGATCAGGAGGGCAACATCTACGTTGGAATGCTGCTTGTGCCCAAAGGTTACAAGCCCCCGGCCGGGTTTGAGAAAGACCCGGCCTACGAGGGTTGGACCGGCAGCATAGTCAAGTTTCCTCCCAGCGGCGGCACGGTGCTGGGGGCGGTCAAAGAGGACGACCAACCCAACGCCGTCGGCGTACAGACGGTCTGCGAGAAAGGGGTGATCGTGATCGGCGCCACGGCCTTGTATCCCGGATTGGCGCCATTCAGCGGTGGCGGTTACGGCGGAAACGGTTCCTCCTGTGTCTGTCGCGTGCCGCGGTTTCAGGTGGACCGCTTCGGCCGAATCGCCTTCACCAATGTAGTAACCTTTTCTGCGACAGTACTGGACAATGCCGGCAACAAGATTTTGGAGTTCGGCGATTACGGCAATTTTGACTCGCAGTATGTCGCCGCGAAGGCCGACTCCGGCAAGGCCGGCCGGGCGGCAGTCGCCAGTCCGGAGTTTCCTCTGGCCTGGCCTACAGGAGCCGGCGCCAGCGACCAGCACATCTACGTTATCGATGCCTATAACAAGCGCGTTCTGAGAGCCGACAAGACATGGGCGGCGGAAGATATGTGCGATGTGAAATAGCCATGAATGCTATTGGTTAAACACCTCTGGATTATTGCTTGTTCGATGGCCATGGCGCGACAGAACCGTCGGCGGCACCGGTGGTAAGGGCCGACAGAAGAGCGTACAGACAAGCTCGCATCCAGTGACATTCCCTGGAAGAAGAGCACAAAATATGAAACAAAATGAGTCGTCAAGGCTTTAATCCATGTGGAGCCGGCGTTGGGTCCGGACTCTTGAGAGCCTAAGGTTTAGAGGCTCGATTACGAACGGAACTCCTGGCCGAAAGTCAGGGGAACAAAGAGGAGGCATTTCATGCCGCGATGGGGTTTTCTGGCGTCCTTGTTCCTGCCGATCTGGGTTATCGTTCCCGCCCGAGTGCTGGCGCAACCGGTTGCTTCCGTGCCGGTGGCGGCGACCGTGCCCACGACATGGCCGGCGACCGTTCCCGCTGCTCAGGTCGAAGCCTTGATCACGCAATTGTCTGCCGATGACTGGCATCAGCGTCAGAAGGCCGAGGACCAGCTTGTCGAATTGGGTGAAACAGCCAAGCCGTTTATCCAGCGGCTCGGATCCCAGGTTCATGATGATGAGATTCGCGTCCGCTGCGCCGCGGCTTTGGCCAGGATCGACAAGGAAATCGCCGAGGGTCCCACGTATATCACGCTTCATTTTAAGGATGCCGGTCCCAAGGAGATTTTCGCGGAGTTGGCCAGGCAAGCGCATACTGAAATCAAGGAGTGGCCCGAAGGGCTTTGGAATGGTCCGCGCAAGATGATGGGTAATGTGGCCAAGGTTTCCGTCGATATCGACAGGCAGCCCTTCTGGGCCGCGGTCGCCGAGGTGTGCGAAAAGACCGGCACCCACCTGCAGCAGATCAGCAACGATGGCGTCTGGAGCGTGATGCTGGGGCAGAGCGACATGTCCGGGCCGCGCTGCCAGAGCGGGCAGTTTATGTTCGTGGCCGAGGGCGCGACGCGCAGCCGGGAGATGCGCTACGCTCCGGTTTCAGAGCGAAATTCGGACTCGTTGAGCATCAATATCTTTGTAGATCCCAAGGCCCATCTGGCGGGGTGGTGTTACGATCCCGACATAAGCGAGGCCACCGACGACAAAGGAAACTCCATGGGGACGCATACCAGCAACAACGGGTTTTCCATGCAGCGCATGGGCATGATCACCATTAACGTGCCGATGAGCTATCCTAACGACGGCTACACAAAACTCGCCAAGCTTCGCGGTAAATTGCAAGTTATGGTTGCCACAAAGACAGAGGTGGTGGAGATCCCGGATATGGAGAAGGCCGTGGGTACGAGCACGCCGGCCACCGGGTGCAGTTTGGCCTTCACTAACGTCAAGATAGCAGGTCGCAGCATCAAGTACAGTATGACCATCAAGCGTGCCGGCATGCTGCAGGAACAGTGGCAGAATATGTTCAACCATCTCCAGAACGCGCGTCTCATCGACGCCAAGGGACGCGTAGTGTGGTCCGGCGGCGGAGGCGGCTCGATGAGCGATACCGAGGTTACCACCAGCGTGGATGGCAATACCGGCGAGGCGATCGTGGCCCCGGTGAAACTGGTGTGGGAGCTGGCCATCGAGACGCAGGAAAGGGCCATTCCGTTTGAGTTCACGGATCTGCCTTTACCTAAACCGTGAGTTGTAAAAATGGAAGACGGCAGGTAGAAAACAAATAGTATTCAGAGGTCACATCGGCAAGGCACTGACTGTATATTGCCAGGGCCTGACACCGGCAACGGGTCACGGCCAACCATTTTCTAGGCTCCCACGGGCTCGGCGGCGGTTTTGCGCAGGGAGCTGAGTTGATCGCGAAGTTCGCGGGCAATGCCGCTGTTGGGAAAATCGCGGATGATGATTTCGGCCAGGCGAAGTTGTTCCTTGTGGTTCTTGTCCTGGCGCGCCTGGTTGAACTGTGTGCCCAGGCTTTTGAGCTTATCGGCGAAGACATTGCGGACTTTGTCTTTCATGGTCTCGGCTTCAGTGCGGCTCAGGTACAGGTCAAGTTTCTTAAGAATCTCGATGGCCCCATCCACATCATTGCGCGCGGTGGCATCGGTCCAACTGTCCAGCAAATCTTTTTTAAACTGCTGACGGCGGCTCTCGATCTCCTGAGGCAGACGAATTGCCTGTTCATTACCGGGATATATGGCTATGACCCGTTCGGCCTCCCGCGACGCTTCGGTCCACCTTTCCAGCCGGCAATGCACGTCGATGTGTCCGGCCGCCTCTTCGATCTGCCGCCGTACGAACTCCAGACGGAATTCCTCGATTTCCCGACGACAGCGGTCGGCCTCGGTCTTGAGGCCGAAGGCGCGCTCCATGTCATCCACCAGGGCTTCGGCTGCTTCGAAATCGTTGCGTCCCAGGTCCTCCTGGATGGCGCGGCGCAGCGCCTCACGGTCCTTGTCCCGGAACGCCACTGACTTGGCCCGATCGCTGAGCAGTTGCTGTTCACTCATCAGATTTAACAGCAGGGAGATGCCCTGTAGCCGTTCTGTGATCGTCGTCGTCAGTTCGGCCTCACGCTGGCGTTCTTCCTCGCGGGTCATGGTGATGGCCAGGGCAATGGGCCAAGTCACCAGAACCCCCAGAAGTCCGGCGCAGCCGGCGGCCAGGATGGCCCAACTCTGGCCCGTGATGGCCAGATAGAGGCCCACTCCGAACACTATCAGGGCCAGCAGAATGGCTATCGTATATACCCAATTGTAGGAAGCTGGGGGCGAAGGCTTGTGGCCACTGGAAGCAAAGACGGTTGGTGTGGCCGCGTGATTGATTTGGGGAGTCGTTGAGCCTGTCATGTTTGAGTCTCCCATACGAAAAACAGCATGCTCGAACTTAGGTTAGAACATTCCCATGCACCTGTCAACAAAGACTTTGCAACGGCAAAAACTTTCCAACGCAGTGGCAGGACAATTGCTATACTCAATTATGGTGACGTGGCGTCATCTTTGGTTTTCCATGCGGGCGAGCCGCTCATGAGTTGGACTGATCGCGATGACAACCCGAGACAGTTTGGCAATGCCTGGGCCGACAAACGACTTTGGCGGCTGGTATTCGGCTCGGTTTCCCTGGGAACCTGGCAGGGAATCCGCATCCGCGTCCACGCCAGCCTGATTTATCTGGTGGCCATAAATCTGGCCTTATGCCAGTTGAAAGGAGGCATGGGTTGGCGCAACGCCTTGGTCAGCGGGATAATTCTCTTCGGCACGGTGCTGCTGCACGAGTTGGGGCACTGCCTGGCGGCGCGGGCGGTTGGCGGAACAGCAGACGATATTCTCCTTTGGCCGCTGGGTGGCCTGACGACGTCACAAACTGCGCATCGGCCGTTGCCGAGATTCATTGCCGTAGCCGGGGGACCGGCGGTCAATGTCGCAATATGTGCCGTCACTTTGACGGCCTTGGTTGCGCTGCACAACAGATTTAGTTTCCTGCATGCGCCGCTTAATCCCGTCTGGTACGCCGGTACGGTTACAGGAATGTCGTATTATTTGGGGTGGGTCTTCCTGGTCAGCTATATCCTGCTCATGTTCAATCTGCTGCCAATCTTCCCTCTGGACGGTGGCCAGATGCTCCAGACCATGCTCTGGCCGCGTCTGGGCTATGTCAGTTCGATGAATATCGCCTGCGTCACAGGGATGATTGGCGCGGTGGTTATGGGGCTTTTGGGGCTGTGGCTGAATCTGACGCTGACGTTTCTGGCGGTGTGTGGATTTTTGATGTGTTATAGCAAGCGCAGGATTCTTCACGAGTTGAGCGCCAGCGAAGGCGAAGGAGCGTTAGAGTTTGCGGATAGCCTAGAACCTGAGCCACGGCCCATACGCCGCAAGCGGAGTCGCCGGATGCTGGCCAGGAGCCGCCGCCTTGCCGCCCGCGAGCATGCCGAACACAACCGCATCGATGAGATACTCGCCAAGGTATCCGAACATGGTATGGCCGGCTTGACCTGGTGGGAACGCCGGGTTCTCCATAAGGCCACCGCAAAGCGCCGCAAGGAAGAGGCCGAGGAAATGCTGAATACTGAACGCTAGAAGGGGAATCATCAGCCAAGAACCGTGAACCAGGATGGGGTCCGGTTTGCTTCCGGACGTTCTTTGGCTACTCTCTAGGCCGTCATGAGCAACGTCGCTTACCAACAATGCATCAACCCTTCCTGCGGCGCCACCTACGGCATCGAGGCCGTCCACGTGGTCTGCCAAGCCTGTGGGAGTCTTCTGGATATAGTCTATGACTGGGCCAAGTTGCCGGTCATAAAGAACTTGAATTTCTTCGAGCACCGCTGGAGCACCAAAGGCACCGGAGGCGAAGGCCGCCTGGATTTTTCGGGAATATGGCGGTTTCGCGAACTGCTGCCGTTTTATCGCACCGAAGAGGACATCGTCACCATAGGCGAGGGCCGCACCTGCCTTCAACAGGCCGATCTGCTGGCCGAGCATCTTGGCATGGCGCCTGGGAAACTCCTGCTCCAGTACGAAGGTCTGAATCCCAGCGGTAGTTTCAAGGACAACGGGATGACCGCGGCGTTCACGCACGCGAAAATGGTGGGGGCCAGACGGGTGGCCTGCGCTTCCACGGGAAACACCAGCGCCAGCCTGGCCATGTTCGCGTCCCTGGCCCGCCTTCAGGGGATTGTTTTCATCGGCAACGGCAAGATCGCCCTGGGCAAGCTATCGCAGGCTCTGGATTACGGGGCCCTTACTCTCCAGATCGAAGGTGATTTCGATGATTGCCTGCGGCGCATACGCCAGGTCGCGGCTGATCCTGAATTGGGCATCTACCTGATGAACAGCGTCAATCCTTTCCGTCTGGAAGGGCAGAAGAGCATCATGTACCGCATCCTGGAGGCACGCGACTGGCAGAGTCCCGACTGGGTGATCGTGCCCGGCGGCAACCTGGGCAATTGCTCGGCATTCGGCAAGGCGTTTGCCGAACTCAAGGAATTGGGACTGGTGCGGAAAATACCGCGACTGGCGGTGATTAATGCCGCCGGGGCCAATACCCTGAGTGTCTTGTACAACCAGCACGGCCTGCGCTGGAACGAGGGCAACTACGATGCCGGTACGATCCGGAAGTTCTATGCGGTCATGGATGAAGGCAAGGTGACGGCCCACACTGTAGCCAGCGCCATAGAGATCGGCCGTCCGGTGAATCTGCCCAAGGCTCTGCGAGCCCTGGCGATTATGAACGGCGTGGTGCGCGAGGCGACCGATGAGGACATTCTGGAACACCGCGCCATGGTGGCTCGTTTCGGTTTTGGTTGCGAGCCGGCCAGCGCCGCCAGTGTCGCCGGCCTGCGCATGTTGCTGGCCGAGGGCGTCATTGGACCCGGGGAAACGGTCGCCTGCATTCTGACCGGCCACGAACTCAAGGACCCCAACGTCACAGTCAAGTACCATACAGGCATCGATCTGAAGAGCGCGCAGGATCTGGCCTCGCGTCAGGAGCCGCGCGGGGCATTGTGCAACCGTCCCATGGCGGTTGCTGACGATCTGGATGCCATTATCCGGGCCATCGGCGACGATCCTGCCCGCGCTGGCCGGCTCGATTCGAGGAAACAATCATGATTTCTCTGGCAATCATAGGGGCCGGCGGAAGGATGGGATTGCGCCTAATCGCCCTGGCCCAGCAGGACAAAGATTTCAAGGTGGTGGGGGCCGTCGAACAGGCGGGACATCCGTCCCAGGGACGCGATGCCGGCGAAGCGGCCGGGATTGGCGCCATCGGCACGCTGATTACGCACGACCTGGCGTGTACTCCGCGGGTGGTCATCGATTTCAGCACGCCGGCCTCGACGCGCCACTGGTTGGAGGTCTGCCGGGCCCGCGGGATAGCCATGGTCATCGGGACTACCTCTTTGCAGGCGGAGTACCAGCAGGCGATCGCGCAGGCCGCGGGCAGCATTCCCGTTTTGCAGAGTCCCAACATGAGCCTGGGGGTCAATGTTTTGTTTAAGATTGTCGGCCAAGTGGTGCGGATGCTGGGCGACGATTACGATAAAGAAATCGTCGAGGCCCATCACCGCTTCAAGAAAGACGCGCCATCGGGCACGGCCATGGGACTGGCGGATGCGATTCTTCAGGCCATGGGCAAGGACCGTTCGGCGCTGGATTTCGATAGGCACGGCGATGATTGTCCGCGACAGCCCGGCCAGGTGGGGATGCACGCCCTGCGGATGGGAGACGAGGTGGGGAGACACACGGTGTATTTCGCGGCGCCCGGCGAGCGGCTGGAATTCACCCACGTGGCTACCAATCGCGATACGTTTGCGCACGGCGCCCTGCGGGCGGCACGTTGGCTGGTGGAACAGAAGGCGGGGCGCTATACGGTGGGAGATATGTTGGGATTGTGAAACTCATTGAAACAGGAAGCAGCGGACGATTAAGACGGCGACGCACCACGTTGCCGTGATGATGGACATGCCTATCCAGAATTCGCCTTGACCCGAGGCATTGCTCCGTTCCGTCATTTCACTCATTATCTTTGCTCCCGGCAAGGTCATCGATGATCGCCCGTGGCCTTGCATCTGTTGGACTATAAACCATGTTCGTCGCGATATAAGTATGTACGTCACATCGTCACAAAAGCCCGACCATTTAATAATTATGGCTGGGTAATGCGTTCCTAGAGGGGTGGAATATTCCGTTTATGCCGTTACTGCCGCCTATGGGCCACGGATGTTCGATCCGATGTTCAATGGCGACCGATACCTCAGGCGCAGGAGTGTGGATGCATGGTCTTGCTCGAACCGGTTGGAGAGCATACATGCTAATTGTCAGGCGGCTAGCGATATGTTGGCATTACGATATCTGTTGCCACAATAGGTGGTATACGATGAAGGCGGCTATGCACCACGTTATCGTGATGAGGAGCATCCCCGTCCAGAAATAGCCTTGACTTGAGACAGAATGACAGGCCGGTGTTTCTCTCACTGTTTCTTCTCCCATTGGGCAAACTAGTGCTCAATACCCACACAAGGACAACGCTGAATGGACTGGTTTATTGTTCGAAGAAAATAGTACCAATTACTTGAATTATTGGTATTTGCTCCGACGGATGCGGAAACAATGCCAAGCGACAGGCCAGGAGGTTTGGCAATGTATGCCAGCGAGTGTCAACGATGACGGCCCCTGGCTTGGGGCAAGGCCGATAGCGGGTCGTCAGGCCAGGAGTGCTTGGGGTAGCGCACACGCAGGTCCTTGCGCACCTGGAAATAAGTAGTGGCCCAGAAACTGGCCAGGTCATCGGTGATTTGTACGGGCCGGAAGTTGGGGCCAAGGAGTTGCAGCACCAGCGGCACGCGCCCGGCCGCCAGGCGAGGGGTGGCGATCCAGCCGAATAGTTCCTGAAGGCGCACCGCCAGGACGGGCGCCTGACCCGGCGCGTAGGTAATGCGTATCCGGCTGCCGCTGGGCACCAGCATGGTTTCTGGTGCGTGCTGTTCGAAGAGGCGATCCATCGGATAGAGCAGCATCTCCTGGAGCAGGGCCGCCAGATTTTGCCGGCGCAGCTCGTCCATGGCCCTTTTTCCCCGGCATGCCTGGGCAAGGAGTTGGCCGAGTTGTTGGTTATCGGCAGCCGGCCAGGGATGCTCGCTCATGTGTTGCTTGAGGAATGCCAGACGGGCCAGCCATGAGGCGGCCGGTTCGTCGGCGGCGAAAAATTCCGCCGCCCGCGGCGCCGCCGCCGTCGCCAGGCATTCGGCGGCCTGTTCCGCATCGACCGCTGCATTGGCGTCTTCCCGCAGCACCAGATCCCGGTAGCGCACGCGAATCACGCCAACGACGCGTTCACGTTGCTCATCATATTCGGCGCCGCGCTGCGTCTGGATCTCCTGGGGAAACATCTCCTCCAGCCATCGGGGTTCGATGCGGCTGGCCAGATGCACCACGGCTTCGCGCGATTGGCTGCGCTGATCGTGGCGGGCGTCCAGGGCCAGGAAAAATTCCGCCTGCCTGACGATGGATTCATCGGCCAGGCGTATACCGCCGCCGCCGACCATGACCGCCCGCGAGGGGTCGTTGGCACGCCTTCGGGCTACGTGGTCGGGATAGGCCCATAAGGGCAGGCGCAGCAGCAATTCCTCGTCGGCGGGGCGTTCGGCGGCCTCCAGGCGTCTGGTGATGCGGAGAAGCTGGGCGGCCGTCCTTTGCACCTGCCTCAGGGCAATGGGATCGATGCCGGCGCCGCACAGACGGGAAGAAGCTTCCTGATGGGCGACCTTCTCCAGCAGATCGAGCCGAAGCAGGAGGTCCGACGCTCCCTGCATGCGCGGCGAAGGGCCGGCGGGCCAGGCACTACCGGCGACTGGAATTTGGCGCTGGAGAATATCTTTTTCCGAGAGCAGGGCGGCGATGGCGGCGCCTTGCCGCCTGACTCCGGCATCCGCCGCCGCCAGCATCAGGCGTCCCAGCCGCGGGTGGAGCGGCAGGGTGGCCAGGCGCCGGCCCAGGAGGGTGATTTGGCCGTTGGTTGCGGCGGTCAAGGCGCCGAGCATTTCCAGCAGGCGTTGGGCCGCGTCCAGGGCATGTTCATCGGGATGCTCGTACCAGCCGAAGGCGCGGGCATCGGTCTTGCCCCAGGCGTGCAGAGCCAGCACCGTGCCGCACAAGTCCACGCGGCGGATTTCCGGTTTCTGGAAATCATCAAGGAAGCGGTCTTCGGCGCCGGACCACAGCCGGATACAGCGGCCTGGCGCGGTACGCCCAGCTCGGCCGGCACGCTGGGCGGCGGAGGCCTTGCTGATGCGCTGGAGGTCCAGGCGATCGAGGCCGCGCTGGGGATCGTAGCTGGCGACGCGGGCCAGTCCGCCGTCAATTACCGTGCGTACGCCATCGATGGTCAGGGAGGTTTCGGCGATGTTGGTGGCGAGAATGATTTTGCGCTGCCTGGCGGGCCGCAAGACCAGGGTTTGCTGGTCGGCGGGCAGGTTGCCATGCAGAGGCAGGACCAGCAGGTCATGGCGCTGGGCCAGGGCCTCGATACGCCTGGCGGTACGGCGGATTTCCTCGGCGCCGGGCAGGAAAACCAGAATATCGCCGGCATCGTTGGCCGGGGCGCCGGGGCCAAGTGCGATTTCGATGGCGGCGGCAACCTGGTCGGAAAGAGGAGCCTTGGCCACGCCGGCTGGCGAACCAGCGTAAAGGGTTTGCACCGGGAAGGTACGGCCCTGGGCGCGGAGGATGGGGCAATCGTCCAGGAACCTGGCGACCGGTTCGGCTTCCAGGGTAGCGGACATTACGATGAGGATCAGGTCGGGGCGCACCGTCTGGCGTATTTCCTTGAGCAGGGCGATGGCCAGATCAGTATGGATGCTGCGTTCGTGGAATTCGTCCAGGACCACGGCCCCGATGCCTTCGAGGAACGGATCATCGATAAGCTGGCGGTTGAGGATGCCTTCGGTGAGCACGCGCAGGGGGGTGTGGGCAGTGAGCATACGGTCGAAGCGCACGTGATATCCGACCTCGTTGCCTACTTGCCAGCCGTTCTCTTCGGCAATGCGTTGGGCGGCGGCCCTGGCGGCGATGCGCCGTGGTTGCAGCATGACCAGGAGCGGATGCTGGGAGGAAAGCAAGCCGGCCCGCAGGATGGCCGGCGGCACACGGGTGGTTTTCCCGGCCCCCGGTTCGGCCACCAGCACCAGCGACCGTGATTGGCGTACCAGTTCCACGATCTGCGGCAGATGGCAATCAATGGGCAAAGTCGTGAGGGGAGGAGGCACTACTTCAGGTTCTCCGGATTCAACCCCTTCAGTTCGTCGATAACGAACAAGCCGTCTTTTCGCACCAGGCGGTCGTCGAAATAGATTTCGCCGCCGCCGGCGGCGGGGTCCTGACGCATAACCAGGTCCCAGTGGACGTTGCTCTTGTTGCCGTTGTTGGCCTCATCGTAGGCGTTGCCGGGAGTGAAATGGATGCTGCCGGCAATTTTTTCATCGAAGAGAATGTCTTTCATGGCTCTGGTACACCAGGGATTGAGGCCGATGGCGAATTCGCCGATGTAGCGGGCGCCGGCATCGGTATCAAGTACCTCGTTGAGCATGGGTGTATCGCTGCCGGTGGCCGCGATGATTTGGCCATCTTTGAAGACCAGGCGGATGTCGTTGAAGGTGGTTCCCTGGTGGATGGTGGGGCAGTTGTAGTGGATCACGCCGTTGACGCTGTCGCGGACGGGCGCGGTGAAGACTTCGCCATCGGGGATATTGAGCCGGCCGTCGCAGGCGATGGCGGGGATGCCTTTGATGCTGAAAGCAAGGTCGGTGTCGCCGGGGCCCTTGAGGCGGACGCGGTCGGTCTTCTGCATGAAGGCTACCAGCGGCCGCATGGCGATGCTCATGCGGCGGTAGTCCAGGGTGCAGACATTGAAATAGAAATCCTCGAAGGCCTCGGTGCTCATTTCGGCCATTTGGGCCATGGAGGCGGTAGGCCAGCGCAGCACGACCCACCGGGTGTGCTTGATGCGCGTATCCAGGTGAACGCGTTTCCAGACGGTGTTTTCAACGAGTTTGCGTTTGTCGCTGGGGACATCGGAGAACTCGGAGACGTTATGGCTGCCGCGGGCGCCGATATAGCACTGGGCTCGCTGCATCTGGGCTTGCTCGATGTCGGCGATGATCGACATCTGTTCCTCGGAGCCGGCCAGGGCCAGGGCGCGGTTGATTTCTGGGCTTTTGAGGAGCACCAGCGGCCGGCCTCCAACTGCCGCCGCCGCCCGCACCAGCGCTTTGGTGAAGGCATGGGGCACGTCTATGGCTTCGATGAGGATGTTCTCGCCGGGCTTAAGCGCGCAGGAGTAATTGATCAGCAGATCGGCCAGTTTGGTGATTCGTGGATCGAGCATGGGAGAACAGAGTATAAGAAAGGGCGCGGAGGGCAAGAGGCGGGATTCGGGGTTGGGGATTTCCGGAAACCCCACAGTCAGAATCCTCGCCAAAGATTAGTAATCGCCAGCCTTCGGGAAAAGAAACAGCATCGGCCGGGGGGTCAGCATGTGGTACACCATGCCTGCGGCAGTCCCCCGTCCGCATCTTGCCATCGTGGCGGCGGGCCAGGATATCGGACATAGTCTTGAGCCCTGGGGAGCCGGTGAGACGGTATGGGAAGAGAAGAGGTAGCCACAGATGCACACAGATGCACACAGATGGGCGCAGATGCCGGTGTTTAGTTCCACAAGGCCTTCGCCAGGTGAAAAGATTTGGATGGCTGTCTAGCCTGCATTGACGTTCAGCAAGGTCGACGATGCAGTTCGCCAGGGGGTTAGGTTTTGGCAGAGTCTGGCCAGCAACCCGGTGAGGGTCTGCCATTTTTTAGGGAGGAGCTATAGTTAAAGAGCCGGCGGAGTCGGCAAAGGAGCATTAAACCATGGATGGTAAGAAGTTATCCCCTCGGGAACTGATCGAAACGCTGCGTCAGGAAGTTGAGCAGACCCTGTCACAGGTAGCGGAGGCCGTAAACAGCGTCCCGGATGGGCATGTGATCCGCGGCAGCGAGCATCAGGTCAAGGACTTGATGGATCGACTTCGCTCACGTGTATTCGAGCAGGTGTTGCAGATGAAGGCCGACGCCGTTGAGGCGTCTTTTCCCCCGGTAGAGGCAGAGACGGGGCAGGCGATGCTGAGCAAGGGTCGGGCTGCGCGCAGCAATCTGACGGTGTGCGGGTGGGTGGAGTTAGCCCGGCGGCGGTGGTGTGCCAGAGAGGGAAAGTCAGAGGTGGTTCCCGCCGACGCGGTATTGGACCAGACCGAATCGTTGATCAGTGTAGGAGTCAATGAACTGTGCTGCCGGGTGGTGTTGGACTCGGGTAGTTTCGTTCGTGCAGCGGAGGTGTTGCTGAAAGCGGCGAACCTGCGGTTGAGCGATGAGAAGCTGAGGCAGGTTGTGGAAGGAGAAGGGAAACTGGTGGGATGGGCAGGGGAAACGGAGCAGTTGCTGCTGGACTTTGACGCCAAGGACTGCGTGGCGCAGACGCCGGAGGGCGTAGAGACGACACGTGTCTATCTGGGATGTGACGGGGTGAAGGTGCCGGTGATCACGGACGAGGAGAAGACCAAACGCTTTGAGAAGGCTCCCCAGCGGCGTCGGGTACTCCGGAAGATGCCCTGGAGTCGGGGCTTGAAGCGTCGGCGGTTGGTTCGGCGGCGTGGAGCGGATCAGAAGTTTAAGGAGTTCCGCATCGTCACGTTCTATGACCAGAGCCGGGAACACCGCTTGGTGAGTGTGACCGGTAAGGACCATCGTCATGCCGGACGGCTGATGCGGAAGGGCGCCTGCCTGTTGAAGTTGCGGCAGGCCGCAGAGAGTGCGGCTATTGTGGATGGTGCGCTATGGATTGCCCACCGCATTGCCGACAGCGGAGTGGGGATTAGGCACATATGCCTGGATTTCTATCATTTGGGCGAGAACGTGCATAAAACTCGTCGTGAACTGTTCGGCGAAGAGAGCGCCGATGGACAGACCTGGGCTGGACATGTGCTGCACACAGTTCGGCATGAGGGTTATGAGCCGATGTGGGAGCAGTTGATACAGACGCGTGCCCAGCATCGTGGCCAGCGCCAGCGAAAAGGAATCGACCGCCTGATGAATTACGTGGCCGAACGGCGGGAGATGATTCGCTACGTGGAGTTTGAGAAGAAGGGCTGGGACATTGGCAGCGGCCCGACGGAAAGCCAGTGCAAGACGACAACTCGGCGGGTCAAGGGCAGGGGGATGCGTTGGAATCATTCCAATGCGGAGTACATGATGCAGTTGGAGGCCCTATACCAAAGTCGGGCGTGGGACAAGTGGTGGTCCACTTGTTATCTGCTAAATTGAGCCTCTCCCAAAAAGATTGGCAGACCCCGGTGATTGGGCACCGGCCATGTGCTTGACAGTTTTTAGGCCTGCTCTTACTGTTCCGTGGTTAACTGGATGCGCCAGGCGTCGCAGAAACCCCGATGGCATCTTGAACATGCAGAAAGACCGGCTTATGTCTGAAACACCGCCGCGATTGACGATATCCCAGGAGAAGGACGTCCGGGTTGTGCAGTTCACCGAGAGCAGAATTCTCGATGACGCCAGCATTGCCGAGATTGGCGCGGCGCTGGCCGGCATGATCGAGGCCAAGGACAGACCCAAACTGGTTCTGGATTTCACGGGCGTCGAACACTTGAGTTCGGCGGCCCTGGGCATGTTGATCAACGTGAACACCAAGGTCAAGCAGCAGAGCGGGCAACTTCGTCTGGCTGGTATCCGTCCGCAGATACTCGAAGTCTTCGTCATCACCAGGCTCAATAAGCTGTTCCGCATCGTCCCCACGCGCGCCGAGGCGCTGGCCAGTTTTTCCTGAACCAAATTAGTGGCCCGTGCACTTTGATATCCCTTCCGATTACGAGTCCGGAACTCGCGTCCTGGATGAGATCATCCGGGCCGCCGAGAACAGCGGCTATGACGCCGACAGCGTATTTGCGGTAAAGCTGGCCCTGGATGAGGCGATCATCAATGCCATCAAGCATGGGAACAAGCTCGATCCATCCAAGCGCGTCCGCATCGATGCCCGGGTGACGCCAACCCGCGTGGAGATTGAGATTGAGGATCAGGGGTGCGGTTTTGACCGCAAAAAGATTCCCGATCCGAGGAAGGCGCCTAATGTCGAAAAATCGAGCGGTCGCGGCATCCTGTTGATAGAATCGTACATGAACCGCGTCCAGTGGAAGCATGGCGGCCGGTGTCTGCGGATGGTGAAACTTCGCAATGGAAGGGGAAAGGTAAAATGAAAAGCGTAGAAGAGATGCAGTGTCCAGCGTTTAGCAAGCGTTAAGAAACATAACCGTGGAAAGCCTCTCACCCCTGCCATCTGTCCAGAGTACCGGGGCGAGGGGGAAAATGCGGAAGTATTCCTGCACACCTCCCTGGCGTTTACTACATGATCATTCCCGTTCGCACCGACAGCCCGCTGCGCCGCACGCCCTGGATGAACTGGGCCATTCTACTGGTAAACGTGGGGATATTTGTCATTCAGCTCATGGGGCCTTCGCTGCAGCATCACCTGGCTACTTACGATATCGGCCGTCTGGCCGCCTGGTTTGGCCCGCTCAACGCCCGTGATCCGCGCCTGCCGCGTTATTTCACCTATTCCTTCCTGCACACGGGGCCGGTGCATCTGGCCGTGAACATGCTGGCCCTGTTCATTTTCGGCAACAACGTCAACGATCGCATGGGGCATCTGGGATACCTGGCTTTTTATCTGGCCGGGGGCGTCTTTGCGGGGATCGGATTCGTGGTCAGCGAGCCGGGCGCGGGGACGGTCGTCGGGGCCAGCGGAGCGTTGATGGCGGTTCTGGGGGCGTACCTGGCCCTGTACCCGCGTTCGACGATAACGGTTTTGATCCTGGTGCTGGGCGCCTTCGAGGTGCCCAGTATGTACCTGATAATCATCTTCTTCCTCATCGACCTGGTCGGCAAATTCGCCGGTCCGACCGGAGTCGCCCATGTGGCTCATCTCAGTGGCATGGTGTTCGGTTTTAGCGTGGTCATGGGATTTCTGTGGCTGAAACTGCTGCCGCGCGATCCTTTTGATTTTTTGGCGCTGCTGCAACGCTGGAACCGCCGCCGTCAGTACCAGAACCTGGTTCGCCAAGGTTACAACCCATTCATGTATTCTCCGCGTTCACCCCGCGCCGCCGGCCGCTCCCGCCGGGAAGATACCGACGCCAAGGTTCAGCGCATTGGTGACCTTCGCGCCGAGATCAACGAGGCCGTCGCCCATCACAACCTGCCTCACGCCGCCTTGCTTTTCCGCCAACTGCAAATTTTTGATCCCCTTCAGGTGCTTTCGCGACAGGCTCAGCTTGACGTCGCCAACCAACTTGCCAGCCAGCAGTTCTATGTCGAGGCCGCCGACGCCTACGAGCAGTTCCTGCGTCACTATCCGAACTTTCAACAGATCGAGCAGGTGCAGCTCATGCTGGGCATCATCTGCGCCCGCTATGTGGCCCAACCCGAGCGTGCCCGCGAGCTTTTGACCGAGTCCCTCAAGCGTCTGCACGACGAGCATGCCGTCCGCATGGCCCGGGAAGAACTGTCGAGAATCAGTGGTTAAGAGCCAGGCGAAAACAACTCCATAGAAAGCCCCGCCTTCTGGCCGGCGTAACGGGGCGAGGGAGAAACCGCGGAGTTATTGGCGCGCACGTACTGAGGTAGATACGGCAATCGCCTTGCAACAGGCATTAAAGTTTTTCGTTTTCGTCATCCGGCGGAGGCGGGGGCTTCAATCTTCGGCCGGATTCCGCCCAGGCATCGATGATGGTGGTCTTAGAGGGCGGGCCGGTGGGGCGGTAGTGGAAGAAACGGCCGATGCGAGCCACCAGCAGCATGGCGCAGGCGATAACGAACAAGACCACCGCCAACAAGAGCCGCGATACGGCGACGATATGGGACTTGCCTTTGGCGTCGGCGTGATAGAATGCATCAAGGGCTGGCAGCAAATAAGAGAATGACACGAAAGCCACCAGAAGGCCAAGACAGAAAAGCATGATGATCACGCCCCAAGGCATGCGTGGTCCGCGAGGAGGAGGGTCGGTCGGCATCTGGTATCCTGAAGGGGCTGCCGCCCGTCTACCAATGGACGTCAGCGCGGGCATTGAGGGGATACTTTTCTTGCAGCTTGCGGATGGCCGTTTGGTCTTCTTCGTCGAGGATTTTGGGCACGATTACACGGGTAATCACGAACTGATCGCCCTTTTCCCCGCCGCGTTGGGCGCCGCGGCCCTTGATGCGGAGTTTGGAGCCGCCGCTGGTGCCCGGGGAAATGGTCAGGGTGACATTGCCGTCCAGTGTGGGGACCTCGATTTTGGTTCCCAGCAGGGCGTCGTAGATGCTGATGGGCAGATCCAGATAGACGTCGAGGCCATCGCGGCGGAAATAGGGATGGGGCAGGACTTTGGTGACGATGAAGAGGTCGCCCGGTTCGCCGCCGGCCTGCTGGCCGCGGCCCTTGATGCGGACACGACTGCCTTCCTTGACGCCGGCGGGGACCTTGATGTCGATGGTTTCGAGCTTGCCATCGCGGTTGATCTGGAGGGGCAAGGTCATGCCGCGTGCTGCCTGGGCGAAGGTCAAGGTAACGGGGTATTCGATGTCCTGACCACGCGGCGGGGTTGGCCGGGGTTGGCCGCGTCGGCCGCCGGGGCGTTGCCCGCCGGCGCGTTGGCCGAAGAATTGTTCGAAGATGTCGGCGAACTGGCCGCCATCGCCGGCGTCAAAATCCTGGACATGCACGCCTGGTTCAGGTTGCCACTGGCCGCCGCCACGGCTGCGCGCTCCCTGGGCGCGTCGGAAAGCCTCGAAAGGGTCGACCCCAGGGCCTCGGGCGCCTCCGGCGCCTACGCCGTCATGGCCGAACTGGTCGTAGTTTCGGCGTTTGGTCTCATCCGACAGAACATCGTAGGCTTCCTGGACCTCTTTGAATTTTTCTTCCGAGTGCGGGTTGTTCTTGTTTACATCGGGGTGGTATTGGCGCACAAGTTTCCGATGCGCTTTGCGGAGTTCCTCCGCCGAAGCACTGCGTGATACGCCAAGAATGTCGTAAAAATCTCGTTTGGCCAAGCGTGCGGGCTCCTTTTTCGGACTGGCCGTATCTTAGCCGCGAAAGGGGCCGGGGGATAGTGCAGTAGTCTTGCTACAATCGTTCATCACAGATTAGGGGCCAGTGGTTGTCAATCCATCGATCCGCCGAGGGCTTCCTGGACGGAGCGCGGGGCTGTGACGATCAGGTTGCCGTTGTAATATGCGAGGCTGGCCGGGCCGCCGTTTTCTTTCCATATTTCGGGGCGGATCAGCAGACGGATGAGGGTCAGCAGATCCTCGGCGCGCTCGGTCTTGGTTTTGATTTTTTCCGCAGAGGGCGATCCTGTGCCGAAAAGGCCGCCAGCGTTGCCGCCTCCGCCGCCGCTACCGCCGCTGGAGCTGCCCCCGGTCCGGCCACTGCTGCCGCCGGTGGAGGTTGATGACAGGTCCATGTTGGGAGGAGTGTCGAAATCGGGGATGGTCATGAGCAGGTCATCCACCGGATAGATGCGGGTGACAACCTGTTTGTCGGCTTGTTCGGTGGTGGTAATCTCAATTACGCCTTCATCGACATAAAAAGTCAGAGCCACGCCGGCGCCGGCTTCGGAAAGCATCAGGTTCAGGGCCTTGCGCAGGGTTACGTCGCGCAGGCGCATGTTGACGGTGGTACTCTGGGAAATGCCGGCGGCTTCAAGAATTTTCCAGTTGATGTGGATGTTGGCGTCGTAGGCATCGTGCAGGAAGTCGATGCAATCCTTCAAGGCGACGTTGTCAAAGCGCACCTCGGGGATGCGCTGGTTCAAGAGGGTATTGGCGCGTTTGTTGTTATTGGCGGCGCCGTTGGCAACAGCCGGCATGGCCAAGGCCAGAGCCAAGAGAATTCCCAAGCCGGGGACGGTTGCGCGGGGCATCGAGCGTAAGCAGCGCATAGCAAGCTCCAGGCTGAAAGATATCTTACGAGCGGACTTTTTTGGGGCGCACGGCCCCATGCCGCTTCACACACCCGTCTTCTCTGGAGACACGCCCTGGGCGGTGGACGTTTGTGGATTTCTCGGATCCTGAGCATCGGCGGGCAGGGCGGGGCCGGCCAGAGGCTTGCCGGTGTACGGATCGAAGCGATAGGCCGGGGCAATCTGCGGGGCGGCAGGCTGGGTATTCTGCGGCGCCGTCTTTTGCTGGACGCCCGCCTCTATTTCCTCGTCGATGCCGCGCAGGCCCTTCTTGAATTCGATTATGCCTTTGCCCAAGCTGCGTCCTACTTCAGGCAGGCGCTTGCCGAAGAGCAGCAAGCCGATGACGCCAATGATGATCCATTCGACTGGGCCGGGCGCACCTAACGCGAGCAAATGAAACATTTTAACCTCGGAAAACAAAACCATCGCCAGCAACCTATTCTATCATATTATACGGTCTGGCGATAAGAAAGCGTTATTATTTTCGGCGGAGAATTTCCAGCAATCTGGTCATGTCGGGCGGCAGGGGGGCTGACAGGGTTATGGTCTGGAGGGTTGCGGGGTGGACGAAGGTGATATCAGCCGCGTGCAGGGCCTGTCGTTCCAGGCAAAAATCACCGCTATGGAGGACCCGGCCGCCGTACATGGTATCTCCGACTATGGGATAGCCCAATGTCGCCAAGTGTATCCGTAATTGATGCGTCCGCCCGGTCTTGGGCGTCAAACGGACCAGGGCAAAACATTCTGGGGTTAGGGGCGGCAGGGCCGGGGCAGCGGACTGGCTGGAATTGGCGGCCAAAGCCACGGAAGCGTGGAAGGTCTCTTCGATTTTATAATAAGTTGTCGCCGGCTTGCCGCCATTCTCGATTTTGCGGATCGCCTGTTTTTCACGGGCGTAGCGGTCCTTGCCGATGGGCATATCAATTGTGTCGGAAAGCAGTTCCGGTACGCCGTGGACCACCGCGACATAATGCTTCTGGATGGTTCGATTCTCGAACTGGCGGGCGATGCGCCAGTGGGCCTCATCGCTCTTGGCGACGAGCATAATGCCGGTGGTGTTGCGGTCCAGGCGATGGAGGATTCCCGGCCGCCAGGCGCCGTTGATGGTGCTCCACTTCTGGCCGTAATAGACCAAGCCGTTGACCAGAGTGCCGGTCCACTTGCCGCGGGCCGGATGGACCATCACGCCCGCTTGCTTGTTGATGGCCATGAAATGTTCGTCTTCGTAGACGATGGCCAGGGGAATGGGTTCAGGGATGATTTCGGTAACCGGTTGGGGCGGCGCCACCATCTCAATCTGGTCGCCCTCCCGAGGGTGATAGCTGGATTTGGCGGGGCGGTTGTTGACTTTGACCAGGCCGTCGGCGATCAGACGCTGCACGCCGGCTCGCGACAGGTAGGAGATGCGATCGGTCAGGTACTGGTCAATGCGGCGAACCAGGTTTTTGCCAACGCGAAAGGTGAGACGTTCAACATCCTCTTCCTCGATCTCCAGGTCGGGGGGGGGCGGATCGAGGTTTTCGGGAGTATTGGACACAATCCGGCAATCGTACTCAAGCAACGAGGAATTCCTGAAGGCTGGTTAGGGGCCTATGCGGATGCCGGGAGCGGAGGCAGGTGGCGGTGCGGGCGGAGGAATGATCAATGGTGCCGTGGTTGGAGTCGGCGCCGGTGACAGCGTGGGCGGAATCAAAGGTCCGACCGACGGAGTGTTGGTTGGAGTAGAAGGCAAGACCAGCGGAACGGCCGACTGGGAGGATGGCGCTGGCAGGATGATGACCGGCGGCGCAAGGGGAGCAGGAGCCGGGGTCTGGGTGGGGCGCGGTCCAGGCGCCGACGGCGCGAGGGCCGGGTTTTCCGGCATAGTTGCCGGGTGGCTTTCCGGAAGGCCCGTGGGCAGGGTGGTACTCATGGCCCCCGGCATGGTGCTGGAGCGAGTGGTGGTAATCCGGGCCAGCGGACCGATCAGCGCCGGCTGGGCAATCCGCACCAACTCCCTGATCTTGTACTTGGCCAGATCCTTGCTGGATTCGGTAAACTCTTTGCCGTCGATGATGCGGCTAAAACATTTCTGGGCCTGGTCCCAGTCGTTCAGGGATTCGGCGACATCGCCCAGCCCCAGGAGGGCCCGCCACTTGGCCTGGACAAAATTGGGGTATCGGGTCAGAACCTGTTGATACAAATCGCGTGCGGACTGCAACTGCGCCAAGCGGTCGTTATCCAGCGGGGTCTGGCGCGTGGCGGCATCGGTCTCAATCTGGAGTCCGGCCAGGAAGAAGCTCAGGTCCGCACTGGTCAAAAAGGCCTCGCAGACGACAGAGGGGTTCTTGGATTTCTGCTGAATATCGGCGAGTTTGCCGCGGATTTCCTCGGCTTCGCCCAGCGCCGCCGCCTGGTTGGGCTTGACCATGGCGAATTTGTCCACCTGCTGGCGCACCTGTTGCATTTCGGCGACCAGCGATTTTTGCTCTTCCATCCGCGCATGAATAAAATTCCAGGTCAGCAGGGCCACTACCGCGACGACCAGCACGCCAGTCACAATCCTGCCGGCTATCTGTCGGCCGACAGCAGGCAACGTGATCAGTTTGCGGGCCAGGGTGTTGGTTTTGAGATCGTGTCGTCGTTCCGCTTTCATAAGCCGCGGAAGTCTAATGGAGCGCGGCGGGGAAAGCAAACCTGTGAATTCAGGAATAGAAGGTATAAGAGACAGGATGCGGGCAGAGATGGGAGGCGGAAGGCAGCTCGTAGCGCAGCGGCCAGGGCAAGGATGGATATTGACCGGCGCGGAGAGTTGCTGGTCACCAGTGTTTCCGCTCCCACGCTGCGTCCGGGCCGTGTTTCCACGTTCCACGATTCTCTGATTTGCTTTCCTTCCTTTCTTGACACTGCGCCCACATGCTTTTATGCTCGCGGCGCTTCAAATTTCGTCCTTCACCCTGGAGGTCAGCATCATGTTGCGACTGCCCCGGTTTTTTAGCGTTGTGCCTGCTGCCGCCATTGTCTGCGCGATAGCCCTGTTTTGCTCGCGAAGTACTTTGATGGTGTCGTTGTCCCGGGCCCAGGAAGCGCCTCCGCCCGCGGTGCCGGCGACTGAGGCGCCGGCCAATGCCCCAACTTCGGCGCCCGTGGTCGAACCTGGCGCCGGAAACGCGGCCGTGGCGCCGGAAATGCAATTGGATCCGGCTCTGCTCAAGAGCGTCGAGGATTTCTGGTTCTACGGCAAAGTCGCGCGCTATGACCTGGCCGTCCAGGAAGCCAACAAGATCATCGCCGCCACCGCCAAGCCTGGCGAGGTATTGGCGGCGTTTGAAAAAGTCACCAAGACGGGCGGCCGTAGCGATGAACTGTACGAGTGGCTTCTGCGCTGGCAGACCATGCCGGCCATGAAGGATGTCTGCACCAAGATCATCGTCGTCATAAAGACGGGATATCACGACCACGTCACCGATCCGGCGTTCATCAGGTCGCAGATCGAGCGTCTATCTGTCAATGATCGCGCTTATTCCGCAGCCATGGCCAACCTGCGGCAGTCCGGCGAGATCGCCGTGCCGTTCATGGTCGATTATCTCCGCGATGGTTCCAAAAAACTATTCCATGCCTCGATCCGCCGGGCTCTGGTGGATATGGGCCGCAGCGCACTTAACCCGCTGGTCGCGGTGACGGAAACCAAGAATACCGACCTGGCGGTCACGGTGGCGGTGATTCTCGGGGACATCGGGTATCCGGACAGCGCGGCCTACATCGCCCGTCTGGTGAGCGCCAAGGACGCGCCGGGTTCGGTGAAGAACGCCGGCGAACAGGCTCTGGCAAAATTGCACATGGGCGAGGGCAAGAGTCTAGATCCGGCGGTGTTGTTCTACGATCTGGCGGAGAAGTGCTATTACGGCAATTGCTCGATCACGGCCGACAATCACAATCCGGTAGCCTATATGTGGTACTGGGATGAGATGAAGGGCCTATGCAAGAAAGATGTGCCGCAGGCCATTTTCAACGACCTGATGTCGATGCGGAGCAACGAGTATTCGCTCAAATTGTCGGATGGCATGAGTGAAGCGGTGAGTCTGTGGCTGGCGGCCAACTTCAAACGCGAAGTGGACCTCGGCGCCGGCCACGAGAAGGACGACCCCACCCGCTCTGAAGGCCAGCCCAATGCGACGTACTACGGCGCGGAAGCCGGCACGCAGTATCTAAATAAGGTTCTGGATCGCACGCTGCGCGACCGCAACGCGGCGGCTTCGCTGGCGGCCCTCAAGGCCCTGGCCCAGATCGCCGGACAGGCCAACCTTTTCAGCGCCGAGCATCAGCCGATCATCGAAGCTCTTGGTTATCCTGACCGCCTGGTCCGCTACGAGGCGGCGATGGCCATGGCCAACGGCCTGCCCCAGAAGAACTTTGGCGGCCAGGAGCAGGTCGTGCCAATTCTGGCCGATGCCTTGGGCCAGACTGGCAAGCCCAATGCCCTGGTATTTGCCGATTCGCAGGACCAGTTCAATAAATACGTAGACGCCTGCAAGACCGCCGGGTATAGCGCCGTGGGCGGCACCACGCCAGAAGTCGCCATCGCCGCCGCCAACCTGGTGGCCTCGGTTGACGTCATAATCGTTTCCGAGACCGCCAAGGCCGCCGACATCGAACGCCTTTTCAAGCTTGCCAACGCCAGTTCGCGCCTGGAGCGCATCGTTCGCTTCATAGTCACCGCCAGCAAGGCTTCACCGTTCGCAGTGCAAGCGCTTACCAATCCGATGATCTACACAGCGATGCAGCTCGATACCGCCGGCCTGACGGCGGCGCGGCAGCGCAGCGGAGCTTTGGCCCTTGATGAGAAGACCGCTTCCGAATACGCCATGCGGGCGGCGGCTCTGCTGAACAAGCTGGCCATAAGCCGAGGACAGGTATTGGACCTGCTGGTGGCCCAGCCCACGCTCATCGCTTCGCTGGATGACCAGCGTCCAGACCTGGCCAAGGCGGCCGCCGCAGTGCTCGGGCTGCTCAATTCCCCCGAGGCCCAGCGGGCCCTGGCCGCCAAGGCCGTTGAGGATAAGCTGGCCGATGACCTGAAGATCAGCATGTTCAAGAGCCTTGGTGTCAGCGCCAAGTTCTTCGGCAACCAGCTTGAAGACGGCGCGGTCGAGGCGGTGCGTAAGATCGCCGAGAAGCACGCTAATCTGGACGTACGTTCGGCAGCGGCCGAAGCGGTAGGTTCACTTAATCTCCCGGCCGAGAAGGCCAAAGTGCTGATCACCGAGCAGTCGAAGACCTGAGCTTTTCATCCGCCAGATCATCGTTCTCAAAGTCGGGCGTTCCGACGCCCTTGGTTGGTGATGCGCGGGGCGCAGGGTATCGGCTGCTGCTGCGCGAACTGTTGGCTCTGGCTTTGCCGGTCATGGCCGAGAACTTGCTGCACATGCTGGTGGGGGTGAACGATACATATCTGGCCAATCACCTGCCCCATGACGCCGCTCCGGCCGGAGCCGCCGTCGGCACCACCACGTATTTTGTCTGGTTCATCGGCCTGATGGTCGGTTCCGTGGCCGCCGGCAGCACCGCCATCATAGCCCGCGCCCGCGGGGCTCGTCACAAGTCCCTTGCCAACAGCGTATGCGGACAGTCGGTTGTTGCCGCCGTCCTGCTCGGCTGCGGTTTAGGACTCCTGACTTATTTTGGGGCCGGCCCGATAATCAAGGCCACCAATCTCCAGGGTCAGGCCTCGGGAATGGCCTTTGCGTATCTGCGCATGCTCAGCATGGCCATGCCTTTTGTCATGTTGATGCTGATCGCCAACGCCTGCCTGCGCGGCGCCGGCGACACCATAACCCCAGCCCTGGTCATGATCCAAGTGGATATCGTGAACATGGTGTGCAGTTTTGCCTTGACTCGGGGCTGGTTTGGGCTGCCGGCGTTGGGGTTCACGGGCATAGCTTTGGGCACGGCCATCGCCTACATGTTGGGTGGGATCACCCAGTTTATGGTGCTGGTACGCGGCCGCCGTCGGGTGCGGCTTTACCTGCACCGCATGCGCCCGCATCTGCTGACCCTCAAACGGTTGTTTCGCATCGGTCTCCCGGCGGCGGCCGAAGGCGGCCTGGCCTGGCTGGCCAACTTCGGCGTGATTCGCATCATCAATTCCCTGGATGCCACCAACGTCATGCCCAACGCCCACATGAACACCATTCGCATCGAGGGCCTGAGTTTTATGGCCGGCTACGCCTTCGCCGCAGCGGCGGCGGCCATGGTGGGACAAAGTCTGGGCATGGGCAATCCCGTTCGCGCCAAACGCAGCGCATACCTGGCCTTCGCGGTCGGCGGCGGAATCATGACTCTGATGGGGTTGGCTTTCATCTTCCTGGGCCGTTATCCGGCGGTTCGACTTTCCCCCAACGATGCCCATATAGCCGCTCTTACCACACGCTGCCTGATGATAACCGGCTGCATACAGGTCGGGTTTGCCGCCTATGTAATTTTCGCCGGCGCGTTGCGCGGAGCCGGCGATACGCTGGTGGTTATGGTCGTCACTCTGGCCAGCGTGCTGGGTCTGCGCTTTGTCGGCGTAACTATCGTTGGTAGCTACCTGCACATGGATTTGGCGGCCATATGGGTAGTTCTGGCCGCTGAGCTTTTCCTCCGCGGCGTCTTCGCTTTCCTGCGTTTTTTCTACGGCGGCTGGGCGAAAATACAAGTGTGATTCGTGGCTTTGGAGATGGCGCGTCAGGCGTGCCGTTTTCCGATAATGAAGGCGAAGAGCGTACCGCACGATTGACCACCCCATTTCCCCGAGCGTACAACTTGCCAGTGGTGAAGCGCCGCACTGACCAAATATCGTCTCATGCGTCCGGCACCGACCAGTGGGTTCTTGCCCACCGGATCAAAGACCAGGCACTTGGCCTTGGCTTTGATCTTGCAGGCATCGCTCCCGCCCAGGAGAGCCGTTACTGCCAATATCTGCGCACATGGCTCGATGACGGCAAGGCCGGCACAATGGAGTACCTGGCCGGGAATTTTCAGCAGCGCATCGATCCCCGCCACGGCCTCGACGGCGCCAAAAGCATTATCTGTGTCGCCATCAACTACTTCGCCCCGCTTGTGCCACGAAGCGATGATCCTCAGCATCCGCATGGCCGTATTGCCCGCTATGCCCTCGGCGACGACTATCACGACACCATCAAGACCCGTCTGCATGTCCTGGCGGATTGGCTCCGCGAGCAGGCGCCAGGGATAAAGACGCGCGTCTGCGTGGATACCGCTCCGGTGCTGGAGAAGGAATTGGCGTCCTTGGCGGGCTTGACATGGATCGGCAAAAACACCTGTGCCATCAATCATCGCCTGGGTTCATGGCTGCTCCTCGGCGAAGTTCTGACCACGCTTGAACTGGCGACCGATGCTCCCCAGACTGACCATTGCGGAAGTTGTTGCCGTTGCATCGATGCCTGTCCCA